>Ga0209517_10000864_pt1 | contig 49362 bp, 38 predicted proteins | sample PeaSoiMetSII2010_FD_187695 | JGI IMG/M metagenome (GOLD analysis project Ga0209517, IMG submission 187695) | Peat soil microbial communities from Weissenstadt, Germany - SII-2010 (SPAdes) (version 2) | ecosystem: Environmental > Terrestrial > Soil > Wetlands > Peat | place: Germany...
ACCGCCTCGTGCAGCAGGCGGTTGTCGTCGATCCAGTGCCATACAAATCTCTGGTCAGGTGTGCCGCCGTCGGCTCAGACGCCGACCACAACCGGTAGGGGTCACCTGAGTGAAGTAAATACCCCACTTCGATCTATATTGACTCGCGATGCTGGAAATTCACCCCGGTTGAGAATCCCTCGGAGAATGCCCAAAACGCCCCCATCAACGCAAGCCCCGTTTACCTCGGCTTCCAAGTATTTCCAATAGCGCCTCAGCGGCAGCCGCTGACCAACGGCGTTGGTTACGCCCGCGACTCCGGATTCGGTGAGATGGCTGAGTTCGTGGTACACGAGATAAGGAAAGAACAGCATATACAGGGCCATCCATGGCAGTGAAGTATAACGAAATGAGAGCAAAGCAGCGATGAGAGTAAGGAGGGCCGCCGGCAAAAAGCTGCGCCACAAAAGCCAACCCGTTCCGAAAGTGATGAGCGACGCCAGAGTCACAGAGTAGATCCGATTAAGGCTGGAGGCGCGCGTTAAGATTCGGCTAATAGTGAGCCCAAATGACGAGTAGAGCGGCTTGTCTCGCCGGGCACTCCTTGCATCGAATGCGCGTTCTGCTTCCAGGAGGCGTTGCAGCAGAAGTTCGGCATCGATGTGAAACGGCTGGATCATCAAAATCCGGCGACATTGAACGGCAGCTTTCTTCAAATCGACTGGGTCAGGACTCAGGGAGTTGCGAAGTGCATCAGCGTACGCTTGCGTAACTAGGGTACTGATGGATGAGTCACCATCAGGGGCCTTGGAGACCACTGTTCTAAACGCCTTGATGGCTTCAAGTTGACCAGGAGCGTAGGCCTCATCTCGGGCGCGTTGGAGACACAATGGACATAAAGCGATGACATTATGGTAACCGGCGTCCCGAATCGGATGTGACGGATCAACTGCGAAGAGATGAACGTCGAAGTGGGTACGACAGAGACAGCATTCGTGCCCGAACTGGCCAAGTAGAAACTGCTCGAACGGCGTGTTCACGCTCACAGGTTGGTCGTAGAGCTGCGGCGCTCCGACGGACCTGACTGCTGGTTCGTCCTTGAGGGCCCCGATAAGGCTGCTAAAACTTGCATTGAAGGACGCCGGATCACGAAAGTCGATGTACTTCAGAGGACGAGCGAGCGGGGGAACGACCTGATCTGGGCTCTGCAGCAGCAGCGGCAGGAGCCGCCTTTGACGATTGGATGGATCCAGAACAGCTACAATGGTCCGTTCCAATTCTACCCAGGGTGATTGGCTAGCTGCTGGCGACATGACTAGACCAATCTTGCGACTTGCGGGAATCGCATTCTCTAAAGCAATGGGGATGTTTTCACCAGGGCGGATGTCCCACTCATCGAGAAAGACCCGAAGGCTCCGCCCCTGCCATTCGACTTTTTCGACGCGAGCAGCGAGATCTCGCACCCAGCGCTTGTTTGCCCTGTTGTGGCTGAGAAACAGGTCGTACTGGAAAGACTCCGGGTCACACATCTCGGTTTACGCAGTCATGATCGCCGTCACGGTGGTGCGATCCAGCACCTGCTGATACGCCTCCAGCATCCGCTCGATGGGCACAACGGTGGTCGCGAGGCTCTTGGCGTCGTATTGCCCGGCCTTGAGCAGTTCCACGAAGCGTTGAATATCGCGCATGGGATTCGCGCCGCCTGCCTGCCCGGCGTGATGCGTGCGGCCGCCAATCGAGAACACGTTGCCGGGCAGGGAGAACGTTCCGCGCACCAGGCTGGTGGTGGTGACGTGGCCGCCGGGGGCCGTCATTTCGTAGGCCTGCTGCATGGGGAGAATGCCGGTGGGATCGGGGCCCGCTTCGAGCTTGGGTTTGGCTTGGTCCATGCCCGCGGCTTCGACCACGAAGTCGGCGCCGGAGCCGGGGCGGCGTCCGCCGGGATCGCGGCCTCCGGCCCACAGGCGGTCGGTGGGGCCTTTGGAGAGATCGCGGACTTTGTCGACCAGCTTGTCTTTTTCTGCGTTGGGATCGAGCGCGATGTGCGCACCGATTTTGAGTGCCAGCTCGCGGCGGGCCCGGATCGGGTCGATGGCGACGATCTGGGACGCTCCGGCGATGCGGGCGCCTTGAATGGCGCTGAGTCCCAGCGGTCCGCAACCGACGACGGCGACGACGGAACCGGGTTCGACCGTCGCCAGGGAGTGCGTGACGGTCGCGCCCAATCCCGCGACGCTGACGCAACTGCACACCATGCCGAGGTCCACAGCGCTCGCCGAGGTGAACACCGGCACCACCCACTCTTCGAACGTGATCATCAAATCCGCAAGCCCGCCGATGTGGGAGTTTTCGTAGACCGGGGTGCCGTCGCGCAGGTCGGCGATCGGCACCAGGTCGTCGGCCGCGATGCGGATCAGGAACTGGCACATATCGGCGCGCCCGCGCAGGCATTGATAGCAGCTGCCGCACTGGGGCGTGCCGGAGACACAAACGCGGTCGCCCACGCGCACGCGGCGCACTTCGGGTCCCACGGCTTCGACGATCCCGACCCCGCCGTGGCCTTGGATGATCGCTTTCTCATTGGTTCGTCCGAAAGCCCCGGGCGCTGCGGCGCCTCCAGGAGGTTGCACGCCCAGCACGGCGCTCGCGTTCGAGTAGCAGAGATTGCAGGCTTCGGTGCGGACCACCACCTGGCGTCCGCCGATGGGGCGCAGGGTGACTTCCTGGAGCGTTGTTCTGCCGGGCCCGTCGCCCCGTGAGATCCAGGCGCGGAACTTACGGGCGGTGGAGACGGCGGCCGATTGAGATTGGGTCTTCGACTGGGCGTTGCTCTGGGGCGCCAGGGCCGCGCCTCCGGCGACCGCGGCGATGCCGGTCTTCAGCAGTCCGCGGCGGGAAGACTTGTCAGTTCCCACAGTTCACCTCGTTTTTCACTTCCGGTTGTGAGTATACGGCCCGGCGAGAGTATGGGTCAATCGTAACTCCGATGACCGGTGTCACGCTTCTCTTCAAAGTGCGTCTCTAACAGCAAGACCACGCGAGCAGGCACGGTCACCGTTACAATCGCAGGCAGGGAACCTTCAGCGTGGACCGCGACATGGAAGTCGAATTGGCCCGGCGAGTACTGGCCGGCGAGGCCCAGGCTTTCGAGCCCTTCGTCGAGCATTTCCGCGCCAAGATTTTCCAATACAGCTGGCTGATGTGCGGGCAACGCGAGGACGCCGAGGAGGTCGCGCAGGACACGATGCTCAAGACCTTCGAGAGCTTTCGTCAATTGAAAGATCCGGCCCGGGTGCGGCCGTGGATTTATCGCATCGCCAAGAATGCCTGCCTGACCAAGCGCCGCAAGAGCATCTTTGCTCCCACCGCGGCGCAAGAAATTTCGCTCGATGAACTGATGCCCGCTCAGGGCCAGCGGGACGGACGCACGACGATCGAGATCGCCGATTGGTCCCAATTGCCGGACGACCAAGTCCTGCAAGGCGAGATGAAACGGGAGCTGGAGGCCGCGATCCGGAGCGTTCCGGAAATGTATCGCTCGGTGATTCTGCTCCGGGATCTGGAAGAGTTGTCGACGGAGGAAACCGCGCACATCCTGGACGTCTCCGAAGATGTGGTGAAAACCCGCTTGCATCGGGCCCGGTTGGCGGTTCGAAAGCATCTCGACGAGCGGTTGCGGGGAGTGAAGGAGGTGGCGTCCCGATGAGTCTGCAGCAACCCCGCGAAGGCTGTAAAGAAGTGTTCGCCAAGCTGTCCGAGTACCTGGATATGGAATTGCCGCCGGATGCTTGCGAGGAGTTGGAAGCGCATCTGGAAGGGTGCCCGCCGTGTATTGAGTTCGTGGCAAGCCTGCGCAAGACGGTGGATCTGTGCCGCCGCTATTCGCCGGCGGAGCTGCCCGGCGCGTTGAATGAAACCGCGCGTCAGGAATTGCAAGAGGCTTACGAGCGGAGTTTGGCGGCTCGGGGACGGGGTTGAAGATTTCGGGCCGGCGCGCCCGCTGGACTTCAGTCTTGCTCGGACGCGGCGGACAACCCAAGCTGCCTCCGAATGAGCGCGCAGAGAGTGTCGGGGATCTCGGTATGTCGAGGAACAGGCGCGGAACGTCCCGACTTCGGATTCAAATACATATCGTGCTGGCCACCGGGGCGCTTCAAGACCACGCCATCGCGCTCCAGCCGCCTGACAAACTCGCGGCGCTTCACGCCTCGACTTCGATTTCCTTAAACTCCGAGGACGTGACCGAAGATGGGCTCTGCTCCGCGCGCATCATCCGGTAAGCGTCGCGAATATTTTCTTCCAGTTCTTGGAGCGTTGCGCCCTGGCTGAATACCCCTGGCACATCGGGCAGGCGCCCTACGAACCATTTCCCGTCCTTCCAGTATTCCAGCCGGTATCGAACTGACATAAGAAGTAATGGTGGAGGCGGCGGGAGTTGAACCCGCGTCCGAGAAAGTTCCCCGCAAAAAGACTACGTGCGTTTCCGGTTCGGTATTTTTCGTCCGCCTCATGCGAAACCGGCAAGAGAGAAGCAGCTTAGCCTGATTGTCGTCAGCTTTCGGCTCCAGACGGAAGCCTTGGGCCCAATCCTGCTGGATGACGCTCCACCACCGCGTGCAGGCCCTGCGGCGGAGAGCGGCTACCTAATTAATTAGGCAGCGTATGCAAACTGCTGATTGTTGGCAGTTGTTGTTTTCCGATCGTTTTACGGGAGCTCGGAACCCGGCACGACTTCCCACGAAAAATGCAATCCCGTCGAATCCGTTGCGCCCCCCTTTCTCTTTTAGTTTAGCATCCGGGGCCAAGTTTCCATCCGGCGACCGCGACGGCGCGGGCCGAAACCGCGATGGGGCTGGTAGAATCTAACCAGAACCGGGAGATGCCCAGCACCAGGCCGACGACCAAGCCCACCAGCGGCACCGCGACCATTGCGTCTCCGGGAACCGGCACGCGGACCGCGGATAAGGACCAGATCGTCCCGCTGTACCACGTCGTCCTCCTCGACGACGACGAGCACACTTACGAGTACGTGGTCGAGATGCTGGTCAACATTTTCTTTCTGCCGCCGGACACGGCCTATCGCCACGCCGTCGAAGTGGACGCGACCGGCCGCACCATCGTGATCACCTGCGAGCTGGCGCAGGCCGAGTTTGGACGCGACCAGATCCGGGCGTATGGGGCCGATCCGCGTATGGCGGTTTCGAAGGGCTCGATGCGGGCGGTAGTGGAACCCGCCGCCAGTCCGGCGTAGACAGAGCTAACTGACGCGGGCGCGGCGCACGGCGGTGCCGGGCTCCATGCGGGCAGGCTTGCGTTCGGACTCGCTCAGGCGCTTGGCCTGATCGGTGACGCACACCAGGAACATGGGCTGGCGGGCGTTCTTCAGAATATCGATGATCCGCTCGGACCGGTCTTCCAGGTAGATCGATTTGCCGTCGGTGACTAGATGCAGATCCGACTCGGCCTTCAGCACGTCGGCCAGACGCCGGCCCATTTCGCGCTGCAGGAAGCGCAGGACGCGGCGAATCTTCTGCAGCGAGAAACCCTTGCGGCGCAATTCCGCGATCACGGTGATCTCGATCACCTCCGCCGGGAAGTACACCCGCCGGTGCCCCTCGTGCCGCGGGGACACCACTTTCTTCTCATCCCACCACTGCAGCTGCCGCAGACTGACCTGCGCAACCCCGGCCACATCGCTCGAGGAATACGTTTTTTCAGGAACGGCTGGTTCGGTACGGCTCTTGCGGGCTTTGAACATAATGGCGGCTTTCTGTTTTGGGGATAAAAGTACCGACTTCTCGATTGTACTCAACCTGGAGGGTAAGTCAACAGGGTCTTTTCCGGACTTCACAGGGCGACCGAACCTGGCATCGCGGGGCCAGGCGACTTCACTTGCTGAGGTAAGCGTCCACGGCCTCGGCGGCCTTGCGCCCCTCGGCGATCGCCCACACCACCAGCGACTGCCCGCGCCGCGAATCGCCGGCGGCGAACACGCCGGGAATCGACGCCTGATAGTTCTCCGTGGCGATGTTGCCGCGGGCGTCGAGCTTCAATCCTGCCGATTCCACCAGTCCCTTGCGCACCGGGCCGGTGAAGCCCATGGCGAGCAGAACCAACTCCGCATCCAGTGTGAACCCGGTTCCGGGGATCGGCTCGAACTTCGGCGCCGGGCTCACGCGCACCGCGTGCAGCTTCTTGACGTTGCCGTCCGCATCGCCCTCGAACCGCGCGGTGGCGACGGCCCATTCGCGGATGCCGCCTTCCTCATGCGAGCTTTCGACCCGCAGTTGCAGCGGCCAAAGCGGCCACGGCGTGGACGGCGCGCGTTCCTCCGGCGGACGCGGCAGGATCTCGAACTGATGGACACTGGCAGCTTTTTGCCGATGGGACGTCCCCAGGCAATCCGCGCCCGTATCGCCTCCGCCGATGATGATCACGTGCTTGCCGGTGGCGAGAATCGCTTTGCTCTGGTCTTCGCCGTCGCCCGCCCCGCGCCGGTTCTGCTGCGTAAGAAAGTCCATCGCGAAGTGGATGCCCTTCAGCTCGCGGCCCGGCACGGGCAGATCCCGAGGCTGCTCCGCGCCCATGGCCAGCACCACGGCCTGATACTCCTTCCGCAATTCGTCGAGAGACGTGATGTGCGCCTTGGCGATGAACTCGACGCCTTCGCCGCGCATCTGCTCCAGGCGCCGGTCGATCCAATGCTTCTCCATCTTGAAATCGGGGATGCCGTAGCGCAGCAGGCCACCGATGCGGTCGTGCTTCTCAAACACCGTCACCCAATGGCCCGCGCGCGCCAACTGCTGCGCGGCCGCCAGGCCCGCCGGACCCGATCCCACCACCGCGACGCGGTTGCTGGTGCGGGTGGGCGGAGGCTCCGGCTTGATCCAGCCCTCGTTGAAAGCATGATCGATGATCGACCGCTCGATCACCTTGATGGTGACCGGCGGTTCGTTGATGCCCAGCACGCACGCGGCTTCGCACGGGGCGGGGCAGATGCGTCCGGTGAACTCCGGAAAATTATTGGTGGAGTGGAGCACCTTCACCGCCTCGCGCCAGCGGTCGCGATACACCAAGTCGTTCCAGTCCGGAATGATATTGTTCAGCGGGCAGCCCGTGTGGCAGAAAGGCACGCCGCAATCCATGCAGCGCGCGCCTTGCGTGCGGACTTTGTCGAGCGGAAAATCCTGGTAGATTTCGCGCCAATCGTTGATGCGCTCCTCCACCGGCCGCCGCGTGGGGAGCTCGCGCTGATATTCGATAAATCCAGTCACTTTACCCATTTTGTCTCGTGGAGCACGCACTCGTGCGTGCCACGTCGGCACTCGTGCCGACGCGTGGCCACATGAGCTTCACGCCAACACCGGTTCTTCCCGCCGCTTAACGCCGAGCACCCTCTTATACTCATGCGGAAACACCTTGACGAACTTCGGTAGCAATGTCTGCCAGTTATCCAGAATCATGTTGGCCCGCGGGCTGCTGGTCTCCTCAGCGTGGCGCGCGATCCAGTAGCGCAGCGTTTCGATGTCGGCGGGGTCCTCCACCGGCTCCAGATCCACCATGGAGCGGTTGCAGCGGTTGCTGTGAAACTCGTCGGTCTCATCCAGCACGTAAGCGATCCCGCCGGACATTCCGGCTGCGAAGTTTCGTCCCGTGTCCGCGAGGCAGATCACCAGCCCGCGAGTCATGTACTCGCAGCCGTGGTCGCCCACGCCCTCCACCACCGCAGTGGCACCAGAATTCCGCACCGCAAAGCGCTCGCCAGCCCGCCCGTTGAAAAACGCCTCGCCCGATGTGGCGCCGTACAATACAACGTTACCGATCAAAATGTTCTTCTCCGGAGCGAACGTGGAAGCCCGCGGCGGATACACGATAATCTTGCCGCCGCTCAGCCCCTTGCCCACGTAGTCGTTGGAGTCGCCCTCCAGCTCCAGCGTGACGCCGCGGGCCAAGAAGGCTCCGAAGCTCTGCCCCGCCGATCCGTTGAACTTGAAGTGGATGGTCCCCGGCTCCAGCCCCGCCGCCCCGTACTTGCGCGCGATCTCGCCCGACAGCATCGCGCCTACGGTGCGGTGCACGTTGCGGATGGGCAACACGAATTCGACCTGCGTGCCGTTGTCGAGCGCCGGCCGGGCGTGGTCGATCAACTTGGCGTCCAGCGCCTGATCCAGGCCGTGATCCTGGGCCATGGTGCAGCGCCGCCCCACGCGCGAGGGCGCGGGAGGATTGAACAGCAACTGCGAAAAATCCAGCCCGCGCGCCTTCCAGTGTTCGATGCCCGGGCGCATTTCCAGCATATCCGCGCGCCCGATCATTTCTTCCATGCGCCGGAAGCCCATCTTGGCCATCAGCTCGCGGAGCTGCTCGGCCACGAAGAAGAAGAAATTGATCACGTGTTCCGGCTTGCCGGTGAACTTCTTGCGCAGCTCCGGATCCTGCGTGGCGATGCCCACCGGACACGTGTTCAGATGGCATTTGCGCATCATGATGCAGCCCATCGAGACCAGCGGCGCGGTGGAGAAGCCGAATTCCTCGGCGCCCAGCAGAGCGGCGATGGCCACGTCGCGGCCGGTCTTGAGCTTCCCGTCGGTCTGCACCGTGATGCGGCTGCGCAGATCGTTGAGCACCAGCACCTGCTGCGTTTCCGCCAGGCCGAGCTCCCACGGAATGCCCGCGTGCTTGATCGAAGTGAGCGGCGAAGCGCCCGTACCGCCATCGTGGCCCGAGATCAGCACCACGTCGGCGTGCGCCTTGGCTACGCCCGCGGCCACCGTGCCGACGCCCACCTCGGCCACCAGCTTCACCGAAATACGCGCTTTCGGATTGGCGTTCTTCAGATCGTAAATCAACTGCGCCAGATCCTCGATCGAATAGATGTCATGATGTGGTGGCGGCGAAATCAATCCCACGCCGGGCACCGAGTAGCGCACGCGCGCAATCACCTCGTCCACTTTGTGTCCGGGAAGCTGCCCGCCCTCGCCGGGCTTAGCGCCTTGGGCGATCTTGATCTGCAAGTCGTCGGCGTTCACCAGATAGTTGGCGGTAACCCCGAAACGCCCCGATGCCACCTGCTTGATCGCGCTGCGCCGCCAATCCCCGTTGGGATCGCGCTTGAAGCGCTCCTCGTCTTCGCCGCCTTCGCCGGTGTTGGACTTCGCGCCGATACGGTTCATGGCGATGGCCAGCGTCTCGTGCGCTTCCTTGCTGATGGAGCCGAACGACATCGCGCCGGTGGCGAAGCGCTTGACGATTTCCTTGGCGGGTTCGACTTCTTCGAGTTTCACCGGACGCGCCGCCTCCCGGAACGCCATCAGTCCGCGCAGGGTGCACAGGTCCTGATTCTGCCGGTCGATCAGCGCGGCGTACTCCTTGAAGGTCTCGTAGCCGCCCTCTACTTGATCGCGCCGCACCGCGTGCTGGAGCTTGGAAACCGTGTCGGGGTTCACCAGATGATACTCGCCCCGCACGCGGTAGTGATAGTTTCCGCCGGCCTCCAGCTCCGTCTCCGAATCGGTGGTGGGGCGGAAGGCGTGCTCGTGCTTCATGCGTGCTTCGCGCGCCAGAACGTCCAGGCCCACGCCTTCGATTCGCGACGCGGTTCCGGTGAAGTACCGATCGATCAGACCCTTGTTCAGCCCGATGGCCTCGAAGATCTGCGCTCCGCGGTAGCTCTGCAAGGTGGAAATTCCCATTTTCGAGAACACCTTCAGCAGGCCCTTGTTGACCGCTTTCTTGTAGTGCTTGAGCGCGGTTTCAAAGCTCACGCTCAGCCGCCCGCGCTGGGCCATGTCTTCGAGCGTCTCGATGGCCAGATACGGATTCACGGCGCTCGCGCCGTAGCCGATCAGCAGCGCCAGGTGATGCACTTCGCGCGGTTCGCCGGATTCGATGATCAGCGCGACCTGCGTGCGCTGCCGCTCGCGCACCAGATGATTGTGCACCGCGGTTAAGGCCAGCAGGCTGGGGATGGGCGCGTGCTCGTGGTCCACGCTGCGGTCGGAAAGGATCAACAACCGGTAGCCATCCTTGATGGCCTGCGAAGAGCGCCGGCACAGGCTGTCGAGCGCCTTCTCAAGCTTCTCGCCGCTCTCCGGACGGAACGTGGTAGGCAGCGTGGTGGCCAGGAAATCGCCCCAGCTTACGCGGCGCAGTTTTTCCAGATCGAAGTTGGTCAGGATGGGATGCCGCAGTTTCAGCGTGTGGCAGTGCTGCGGCGTTTCTTCCAGGATGTTGCGCTCGCTGCCGATGTAGCTGGTCAGCGACATCACCAGCTCTTCACGGATCGGGTCGATGGCCGGATTGGTCACCTGGGCGAACAGTTGCTTGAAGTAGTTGAACAGCGATTGCGGCCGGTCCGAGAGACACGCCAGCGGCGTGTCGGTGCCCATGGAGCCTACCGGCTCCTCGCCCTTTTCCGCCATGGGCGCCATCAGAATCTTCAGATCTTCCTCCGAGTATCCGAAGGCACGTTGGCGGGTCAGCAGCGTGTCGGGATCGAAGCCATAGGAGCGCGCGGGTGCCGGCAGCGCGTCCAGCATGATCTGGTTTTGCTTCAGCCATTCGCCATAGGGCTGCCGTGACGCCAACTGGTGCTTGATCTCTTCGTCCGGCACCAAGCGCTTCTCTTCCAGGCTTACCAGGAGCATCTTGCCGGGTTGCAAGCGGCCCTTGTAGGCGACGTTTTCCGGCTTCACCGTGAGCACGCCAGTCTCCGACGCCAGGATCAATTGCTGATCTTTAGTGACGATGTAACGCGCCGGGCGCAGGCCGTTGCGGTCCAGCGTGGCGCCGATCCATTTGCCGTCGGTGAAAGCCACCGCCGCGGGGCCGTCCCAGGGCTCCATCAGCGACGCGTGATATTCGTAGAAGGCTTTCTTTTCCTCGGGCATGGTGGGATCGCCATCCCAGGCCTCCGGAATCAGCATGGCCATCACGTGGGGCAGGCTGCGGCCGGCCAGCGTCAAGTACTCGACCGCATTGTCCAGCGATCCCGTATCGCTCAGCCCGGGCCGGATCACCGGGAACGTTTTCTCCAGATTGTCGCCAAAAATGTCGGATTGAAGCACGCTTTCGCGCGCATTCATCCAGTTCACGTTGCCTCGCACGGTGTTGATTTCGCCGTTGTGGCAGATGTAGCGATAAGGATGCGCCAGTTTCCAACTGGGGAAGGTGTTGGTGGAGAAGCGCTGGTGCACCATGCACATCGAACTGCGCGTTTCGGTGTCCTGCAGTTCTTTGTAAAAGTCGGCGATCTGCGGCGCCAGCAGCAGGCCTTTGTAGACGATGATCCGCGAGGACATGGACGGAATGTAGAAGAAATCCTGGTCCGTCATATCGCTCGCGGACACCTCGGATTCGCAGCGCCGCCGGACCACGTACAGCTTGCGCTCCAGTTCGTCCTGATCCTGGTTGGCCGACCCGCGCAAGAACACCTGCTCGATATAAGGTTGCGTGGCGCGCGCCTGCCGTCCGATAGCGTCACCGCTCAACGGCGTGTCGCGCCAGCCCAGCACCGTCAAGCCTTCGTCTTCGGCGATGCGCTCGACAATGCCTTCGCAGATCAGCCGTTGCTTGGGCTCCACCGGCAGGAACATCATGCCCACGCCGTACAGTCCGGCCGGAGGTAGCGAGAAGCCCAGCGCCGAGCACTCGCGCGAGAAGAATTCGTGCGGAATCTGGATCAGAATCCCCGCGCCGTCCCCGGTTTCCGGGTCGCAGCCGCAGGCCCCGCGGTGCGTCAGGTTGATCAGGATCTCTATGCCCTTCTTAATGATTTCGTGGGAGCGCTCGCCGTTGAGGTTCACGATGAACCCCATGCCGCAGTTGTCGTGCTCGTTACGAGGGTCGTATAAGCCCTGTTGGGAAGGGACGGAAGGCCAAGCTGGCAGGGAAGACATATTCCAAGATATCAGACGCCAGATTATCACGTCAAGAGATTTTACGCCGTTGTAATATTAGAAGGACTGATATAGAATGAACCCGTGAGCCCCGACTCGCTCAAGCTTTTCAGAGACATCGCCCAGGCACGCAGCTTTTCTAAAGGCGCTTTAATGAATGAGTTGAGCCAGTCGGCCGCCAGCCAGATGGTGCAGGATCTGGAGTCGAGTTTAGGGGTCGCGCTATTGGACCGGTCGACCCGGCCGCTGTCGGTCACCGCGGCAGGGCAGATCTACCTCGAATACTGCCGGGACATCCTGGGGCGGCGGGACGAACTGCTGGCCGCCCTGGGAAACATCAAGCAGACGGTGGAGGGCACCGCGCGCGTAGCCTCGATCTACTCCATCGGCTTCAGCGAGATGGTGCAGATCGAGAAAGAGTTCGCCCGCCGCCATCCGGACGCCCAGCTGGAGGTTCAATACCTGCGCATGGAGAGAGTGTACGAGGCGGTTACGGAAGACCGGGCCGACCTAGGCTTAGTCAGCTTCCCCGAAGCGAGCCGCGTCATTCAAGCCATCCCCTGGCGCCGCGAAGAGATGGTACTGGCCACCGCGCCGGATCATGCTCTGGCGCGGAAGGCGGCGGCGATTCAGGGCACGCTGCCACCTCGCGAATTGCAACACGCCGACTTCATCGGCTTCGACGAGGAACTGCCCATCCGCCGCGCCATCGATGCGTTCCTCAAGAAAAACGGCGTTGAGGTGAACCTGGCGATGCAGTTCGACAATCTGCAGATGGTGAAGGAAGCCGTGGTGCAGCGGGTGGGCGTCAGCATTCTGCCGGCGCGGGCCTTGCGGGAAGACATCCGCCAAAAGCGGCTGGTGACGATTCGGCTGGCGGGCGCCGCGTTGTACCGCCCACTGGGAATTATCCACCGGAAGAAGAAACGCTTCCACCAGGCGGCACAGGCGTTCTTAAATCTGCTGCTGGCAGACGGAGGCGCGTAGTGGCGCAGCCCAAATTGCTGCCCCACTCACGAAACACTTCGGGCGCGGGACCATTCAAGCTGTTGGCTTAAGCTGCCAGCTTAATGTGAGGGTCCCGCGCCCGCGTAGAGAGAATCCGGAAAGCGAGGGAAGCGTTACGCCGCGCTGACTAGCAGCTCGTCGAACGACTCCGCGTCGCCGCTCTGGTTGCGGTCGGCGATTTCCTGGCACTGGATGCAGAACGCGGTCCACGGCACGGCTGCCAGCCGCTTGGGACTGATGTCCTCTTCGCAATGCAGGCACACACCGAAACTGCCTTCATCGATGCGGCGCAGCGCTGCGCGGACGTTCCGCAGCAGGTTCGATTCGCGGTCCAGATTGCGGATCGCCAACTCGCGCTCGGCCGCGTGCTGGACTTCATCCAGCGCGTCCGGGCTCTTTTCGATGGCGATACCGTCGCGATTGCGCACCAACTGCTCCAACTCGGTCTGCTTGGCCTCCAGGATGTTGCGGTATTTGTTCAGTTCACTCTTTGTCATAGTCTGCCTTTCCGTCTTGTTTTTTGTTCCAGATTCTCTGTCTCTAACTTACTCGTCTCTACTCTCGTCTCTGCTCTCTACAACGTCTCCGGTCTCGGTTCTCTAACCCTGTCCAGTCTGTCCAGTTGCTTTTTTTTCTGCAACTCGTCTGTCTCTCGAAGTCATTAGACGCAACGGATTGGGAAAAGGTTCAGGTGTTTCCTCTTACCCCATCCTCACTAACTGTTCCGATACTCTTGCGCGGAGCTCGCGGGCTATGCTGAGTGGCTAACCGCTCAGTTCACGCTGCCCGCTGCACCCGTTGTTTCGCTGCTTAGCGAAGTTGTGAAGGATCCAATCACGCCAGCCCCACGGCTGTCTGCGTGTCTTTACCCTAGGACGCCCTGACCTTGGGACGCCTCGAATGGCCTTGGCCGGAAAGCTTTCAAAGATCCTAACACAAACCTCGGGAAGTTGCAAGCAATCTTCGTGCCACTCTGAATTCCCGTCTTCAGGACCACTTGGTCTGCCCTGGATGAGATATCTAATCGTCCGATGCCACATGATCCATTACGGGTCCTGCATCATTTCTACGTGTCTACGCGCGCTTTTGGATTCAACCGGATCAAGCAGTCCTCTACGGTAATTCTTACCGCGTGTGCATTCCCGACCTGACGTATACTGGTTCGTCGGGCGGGCAAAAATCTCAAAGAAAACATCTACGCTCCGCATTCTAACGCCTTGAATCTTAGCACCCTGAACTTAAACCGGTCGGAATTCGACTGCCGGAATTTCAGCCGCCGGAATTCCGGCCACCTGAATTCTAGCCGCCTGAAGTCTAGCATGGACACGTAGCATGCATCGCTCGCTCGCGCTGGCCCTGGCGGCTTCCGTGTTGTTCCTGGCCCTGAGCGTCCTGATGCTCCCTTACGCCGGCATCCAGGACGACGAGGTGCTGTTCACCACTCCGCTTTACCTCCACATAGGAAAGGAGTTCCTTGTCCGGATTCTGCATCGGGACGTGTTCCTGATGGTCACCAGTTACATCGGCGCGCTGAAAACCATGCTGCTCGCGCCGGTGTTCTCGCGGCTCGGAACCAACCCCTGGACCCTGCGCCTGCCCGTGGCTCTCCTAGGCGCGCTTACCGTTTTTGTTTTCTACTTCTTAGCGGCAGGGATCGCGGGCCGTTGGGCGGCGCTGCTGGGGGCTTTTCTGCTGGCCACCGACCCCATTTTCCTGCTCACGAATACTTTTGACTGGGGACCCGTGGCCCTGGAACACGTTTTGCTTGTGACCGGCACTTGGAGCCTGTTCCGCTGGGCCCGGGCGGCGGGTGCCGAGGCGAATGCCAAAGTGGATGGGAAACATCTCACCCTGGGATTTTTGTGTCTCGGTTTGGCACTGTGGAACAAGGCCATCTTTCTGTGGGCGCTGAGCGGACTGACGGTGGGGGCGCTGACGGTCTTCCCGACCGAAGTTCGCCGTCTGACGACGCGCCGTCATCTACGGATCGGCGCGGCGGCCTTCCTGCTGGGCGCGCTGCCGCTGATCGTTTACAACGTCCGGCACCGGAACGCGACCCTGCGTGACAACGCGCACCTGGACCTGCGCGGCGCGGTTCCCAAGTTGGTTCAATTGGAGCTCGCGCTGAATGGATCTTCGCTGTTCGGCTACATGGTCTCAGAAGAATGGATGCCCCAGCCGAAACCTGCGGCGAGCCCCGCGGGCCGGGCCTCGGCATGGTTACGGGAGCATCTGGGAGCGCGCCGCTGGACCGGCTTCGCCTACGTCCTGGGACTGCTGATAGCCGCGGTTCCGCTGTGGTGGCGGTCGCGAGCGGCGCGCTTCTCGCTGGTGTTTGTCGCGGTCGCGTGGCTGGCCATGGCCGTGACCCGGGACGCGGGCGGATCGGCGCACCATGTGATCCTGTTGTGGCCGTTTCCGTTGCTCTTCGCGGCGATCGCACTCGCGCGGCTGGCCGAGTTTCGCGCGGGCAAATGGCCTGCAGCGGCGGTGGGCGTGGCTCTGGTGGCCATGAACCTGGCGGTTTTGAACCAGTACCTGGTGCAATTCGCGCGCAACGGTCCGGCGGAAACCTTCACCGATGCGATTGATCCGCTTTCCGACCGGGTCACGGTGTTCGCCGGGCGGCCGATTTACGTGATCGATTGGGGGATGGTGAACGTGCTCGAGTTCCTGCATCAGGGGCGCGTGGATCTGTCCATGGCCAGCGAGCCGCTGATGACCGACGCGCCGCCGGAGCCCCAGCAGAAAGCGCTGCGAGCCATGATCGCCAATCCGGCGGCGGTGTTCCTCGGCCGCGTGGCGGGCCAGGAGATGTTCCCCCTGGTGAACGAACGCCTGGACCGCGCCGCGCAGAGCTACGGGTTCCGCAAGGAAGTGATCCAGAGCATCGCCGATTCCAACGGCCGGCCGCGCTTTGAGATTTTCCGGTTTCTGCCCGAGGGTCGATGACTCGCAGTCCGGGGATGCGGGAATTGATCGACTCAGACCGTGTGTAGTATCAACCCACCGGTTCGGTCCTCATCGGACGGGGAGTTTTACGTAGGGACTTGAGGATGGGCTGTGCAAAGCGTCGCAGGTCTTGCCATCGGCACTGGTGCCGGTGTTGAAGAACAGCGTCCAGTCGCCCGGCTGCTGGTTTGCTGGCACGACGAAATTGATCTGCTCGACGCCCACCAGGCCAGGCGCCAGACCTTCGAAAGTGACCTGCACCGCAGGAGTGTCGGCGCAGGAGCCACTCAGAAACGCTCCTCCAGGACCCGGTCCGATGGCCTGCGGAGCGGACTGCAGGAACAGGTAACCAGTGTTCATCGGGATGGGATCAGTTGAGAGGAACAGCGGCTGCTGTGGCGCTGGGAATCCGACTGGCGAAGGTGGCCATACCCTAAAGAAGCCGGTGGCGTAAACGAGAATGGTCTCGCCCGCGTGAGCCGGATTTTGAGACGTTACTGTACTGTAGTCGGCGGCATGCTGGGCGATTGCGAATCCGTTTTGGTCCGAGAAGAATCCGCCCCACCGGGGCACCACCACGACAAGGCCGAACGAGTCAAGCAGTACGCCGCCCGATGAGGACTGCTGGGACACGACGACTTTGTCCTGGCCGGTGCTCGCCGACGTGTTCCACTCTATAGGCACTTGGATATTGATCTGGCCATAAGCGCTTTGGCCCTGCGGCGGAATATAAACGGCGAGAATTGGGGCGGGCAGACCGTTGACTGTGACTATAATTCCGGCGAGCGTTGACGGCAGGGGTAGCGCAGAGGAGGCGGTATGTAATCCGGGCGTTCCCGCGAGGCCGGAGACGAATATCGAAACCAGCCCGCCGACATCCGGCACTCCGGGCTGAAACGACGCCGCGTTCACGACTGCTTGGATCTTGAGCTGCGACCAGGCCGACGGACAAACGCCAACGATCAACGCAAGGTACACGAGACACCGAGACATACAAAACCTCGTACTAGCCCCTAATGGATACCGGAAGTGAAAACGTGGATCATTTTGGCCTGGGGCGGCCGAACGTTCCAGGTCGGCCCCAAGGCCACGGTGCTGCTCTGGAAATCGGCGGGCGTGATCTGAAACGGCTTGCCTTGGGCGCTGAAAACGACTCCGGATTGGTCCACGAGAGCGGCGCGGACGCTCCCTACGGTGACGGTCAACGGAACGTTCAGCGGCAGCAGATCTCCATAGTCGCGCACCGTACCATCATCGTACACCGCGGCTGGACCGCGCCGCGCAGGGCTACGGGTTCCGCAAGGAAGTGCTCCAAAGCGTCGCCGATTCCAACGGCCGACCGAGGTTTGAGATTTTCCGGTTCCTGCCCGAAGGTGGATGACGGGTACCGGACTTGTTGACGCGGGCGGTGTGTTCAATCAACGCACCGTCGCGTTACTGAACCGCAATCGTGACTCTTTGCTGTGAGTTATCCTGCTGCCCGACTGTAAGCACCACCGGCTGCGGTCCCGATCCGATTCCCGTGGGCACAAAGGCGATGATCTGGAGCATTCCCCACACCTCATACGGGGCCGATCCGGCGTAGTAAATTCGGGCCGGTTGCCCGCCGATGGTTAACGAAACCGGTTGGGTCGTGAAATCGGTGGACACTAAGTTGATTGCGCCGTCCGGAGCCGGCGGATTCCAGACGCCCGCACCTGTGGCGAACATCTCGATCACGGAACCCTGCGGTGCGGGATTGTCCACGCTGTTGTATGTGTATATGGGGATGCCGGACTGCGCCTGGCGATAGTTCAGGATCGCGCCCTGTCCGCTCCCGTTCTGCGTGGCGGTGAAGATCCCGGGCGAGGTGTCCGTGATCGCCACGGTAAAGGTTGCGCTCGTCTGGAAGTATCGCGTTAGGACAATACTGGCCGTCTTCTGCCCCGCCACTCCATACGGGACGACGCCGTTGATTTGCCCCGGGCTCACATAAAGCAATGGCGCCGGAATGCCGTTAAACAACACAGTGGTGTCGCTACCAGCGCTTCCGTCGCCCAGGGAGGTTGGAAACGCACCCGTGTCATCGTACTCGGTCGACAACATGGGCGGGCCGAGGTTGGATCCGAAGATGGAGACCATCTCTCCGGGCGAAATGGCAGGTTGATACGACGCGGTGTTCAAAACCGATCCAATGACTGGCACCGGCGGCCCGGATAAATGCAGCGTGACCATAACGGCGGCCGTTACAGGCGGGGTTTGATCCACCGTAGAAAAGATGACGTTCAATGGAAAAGTTCCCGTGTCCATACTGCGCAGAACACTCTCGTTTAGACCGATCGCAACGCTCGTCACCCCGCTACCCGCGGTCCCGCTGCTGGGCGATACAACCACAAAGTTGAAAGGGACAGGCACAGCCGGCTCCAGGGAAGTCACCCCTGTGAACTTAAACTTCACATTGGCGGGGCCGCCGTTAACGAACACCGTCCCGACGGGGGGCGAAAAAGAGGCCACCGGAGCGCCTAGCGTGCCCGAAATGTCGATGTTTGGGCCAACTCGAATTGAATTCTGGCAGAGGGCGTAGCTAACCGTAAGGCCGAGCCCCAAGAACGTGTACCGCACCATCCTGTCGACTCCTAACTACCGCCCACCACCGGTTACGTTCAAAATTCAGTGTGGGACGCCATCCTTGCCGGTACGGCCGTCGATCCAGCGACCGCCAAAGGTGTCTCCAGGTCCCAGTCACGCTCCGCACCATCATCATAGGCCACATTCATAATTGCAGGAAGCGGAAGCCGTTCGCCCGGAAGTATTACAGGCCCAGCTCGGGTTCGTTCTGTAATTTGTCCGCAACGCTTCGCACAGGCCGAGCCAGCTCCAGTTCACCCGAGAAAGTTCACCCTCCATCCCACTACCTAAACGAGGTTGCTCATGGCGACTGTGGAAGCGGCCAGACAGAAGCAGGTGGTGGAGTGCTTCGAACAGTACTACGCCGCCAAGGGAGACGATCGCAACGACCCGCTTCGAAATCCGGGCACGCTGTTCCAAAACCTGGCTTTTGACAAGTCCGTAGTGCAGGCGCTGCAGCGGGTCGACGGGGACAAACGCTCGTGGAAGATCCTCGACGTCGGATGCGGCGCAGGGTTCAGCCTGCTGCGGCTGCTCGCCTACGGAATCGAGCCGGAGCGACTGCACGGAATCGACATTGCGGAACACTTAGTCACGCGCGGCCGCCGGCGGTTCCCCGCCTTACACCTGACCCACGGCGATGCCACCGCGATGGACTACGAGTCCCACAGCTTCGATCTGGCCATGGAGTCGACGATGTTCATCCAGTTGATGGACGAGTCGATCTGTCAGGGGATCGCCACGGAAATTTTGCGCGTGGTGAAGCCCAACGGCTACATCATGCTGACCGACTGGCGCTACAGCTTCGGCCGTCCAGGGGTATCGGGCGCTTTCGCCGGGGAGAATCGCCCGGTTGTTCGGCGTCGGAACCCGCACTTCCGTGGTGTGCCGCACCCACGGGGCGCTGATCCCTCCGCTGGGCCGGGCGCTCTCGCGATACTGCTCTTGGCTGTACTTCCCGGCGTGCCGGTTGGTCCCTGCGCTGGTGGGCCAGATGACGGTGGTCTTGCGGAAAACGGGCTGAGCTATACCTGGAATAACTCTTACCTATTACCCTGCTGACGCCCACCGTGCCATCCGATGGACCAACCGAAGCGGAAGCTGTTCACCGGGAAGCATTTCGAGCCGTTCTCGGGTTCGTTTTGTAATGCCCGCTGGCCTGCGCTTTGGGGGCTGGGGCATTTCGTCCCAAGCGCGTGTCCTAGGGCTACAAATCAGTACATTTGGTACGAGATAAAGTATTTGGATTCAGCACTCTATAGTGGAATGGAAGATGCTCGACCAGGGCTAGTGGAACGTATGCGCACTCGTTCGATCCTGCTGGGCTTGGTGGCCGCTCTGGCTGCCGCCGTGGCTCCGCTGGGTGCGACTACCCTGATCCAACTCAGCCTGAACGACCTGATCACACTCTCCTCCGGGATCGTTCGGGCCAAGGTGACGGGGGTTCGCACAGATTATCGCGGGGCGGATATCTACACCTACTACCAGCTACAGGTATCGGAAGACTGGCGGGCTTCCGGGCTGACGCCGACGGCTCCGCAGCAGATTGAAGTGGCGGTGCCGGGCGGCGTGGCTCGCGGAGTGCGCCAGACCGTGGCTGGTTCGCCGTCGATGGTGGTTGGGCAGGAGTACGTGGTCTTCATGTGGACCAGCCGGTCGGGTTTGACCCAGGTGATCGGGCTGTCTCAGGGGTTGTTCCTGGTGCAGGCGGATGCCAACGGGAATCCCGTGCTGGTCCGGCCGGCGAGCGGCGAAACCGTGGTGGATAAGAACGGCAACCCGGTCACCGATCAGGCCTTGTCGATCAGCCTGGCGGCGTTGCGGGCGCAGACGCGGAGCACGTTGGGGGGCGCGCAGTAGCATGACGACCCGATTCGAACACAGGTTGGGACGGACTCTGGGACAGGCGTGGACACGCCGCTTGGCCCGGAATCTGAGCCTGGCCGCGGGGCTTGCGGCGTTGTGTTCGCTGTCGGGTTCCATGGCCTCCGGCTATTACAATTTCGTCTATTTCACCAGCCGCAATGCTCCGTTCAATCCAATCCCGGTGCGCTTCGATCTGAACGCGCTGACGGGAAGCACGGTTTCCTACTTCATTTCCGATCAGCCGCCGGCGGCGATGATGCCGGGCGACAGCTACGCGGCGATCGTAAGCCAGATCCGGTCGGCGGCGGCGGTGTGGAACGGCGTTTCGACGTCCACGCTGCGTTTGAGCTACGGCGGAGTTTCGACGATCGGCACACCGCAATCGACGCCCGGGATCGACGTGGTGTTCGACGACAACCTGCCGGCGGGCCTGCTGGCGTATACGCGCGTGACCACGCCAGCCGATGCGACCCCGTACGTTGGCGGCGGCTTCGTGCCGCTGCTGCGGAGCAAAGTACAACTCCGCAGCGATCTGACGGCGACGGTGGGCATCGTGAAAGGACAACCCAGCTATTCGGAACTGTTCTACACCACGCTGGTGCATGAATTCGGCCACGCGCAGGGCTTGCAACATTCGCTGGTGTCGGGCGCGATGGCGACACAAGTGACGCGCGCCACCACCAAGGGGAATCCGTTGACGCCGGACGATGTGGCCGCGGTTTCGCTGCTGTACCCGGCGGCGGGTTATGTGGCCTCCACCGGCAGCATCAACGGCAAAGTGACGTTCGCCAACAACGGCGGGGGCGTGAATCTGGCCAGCGTGGTCGCCCTATCGACCACCGGGACCGCCATCAGCGGCCTGACCAATCCGGACGGCAGCTACACCATCAACGGCATTCCTCCGGGGCAATATTACGTTTACGTGCATCCGCTGCCTCCAGCCCAGCAGGGCGAAGCGTACCCGGACAATATCGTGCCGCCGGTGGATTTGCAGAACAATGCGTTTCCCGCCAACACCGGTTTCGGGACCATTTTCGCCCCCGGCACGCGCGACTGGACGCAGGCCCAGCAGGTCGGCGTCCGGGCCGGACAAACGGCCGCCGTGAACTTTGCGGTGCAGCCCAGCGCGGGTCCCGCGATCTACAATCTCCAGACCTACGGCTACCAGGGGGTGGGCGGGCTGATTCCGGTTCCCTCGCCGTACCTGGTGGCGGGCAGCCGTCAGAATCTGGTGTTCACGGCCAATGGCGCGCTGGTAAACGGAACCACGCAGTTGACTCCTGGATTGAGTGTGAGCGCGATCGGCCCGGCGGCGCGCATGGTGGGGACGCCGACATATTATCAGCAGGGATTCCTGTATCAGGAGATCGACGCCGGCGCCGTGGTTACCACTACCCCGACTCCCGTGGCGCTGGCTGTGACCACGAACACCGACCTGTATGTTTTGCCGGCCGCGGCGACGGTAACCTCCTTCGCCCCGCCCGTGGTGAGTGCGGTGAATGGCGCGACCGATTCTTTGGGCAACTCGACGGTTACGGTGGCGGGAACCAATCTATCGTCGGCGTCGATTCTGTTCGACGGCGCGGCGGCGACGGTGGTGCAGCAGAATACCGACGGATCGCTCACGGTGACGGCTCCGCCCGGGGCTGGCGGATATTCCGCGTTCGTCGAAGCCGTCAATCCGGACGGCCAGAGTTCGGCGATGGCGCTCGGTACGGTGCAGCCAGCCACGTTCACCTACGGCGGACCGGCCAATCCGTCGCTCGCCCTGACCTCCCGCGCGTCGCTCGCGCTAGGCGCGGACCAGGTGGTCCAGATCGCCGGCGTCAACACGGACTTCGTCGATGGGCAAACGGTAACCGGATTTGCTTCCAGCGATCTTCAGGTCAAGCGCACCTGGGTGACCGGCCGCGGGCAGGTCCTGGCCAATGTGTCCGTAGGCCCGCAGGCTTCTTCCGGACCGTTCACGGTCAGCGTCGAGAGTGGAGTCGAGTTAGTTACCCTCGCGGGCGTGTTGCAGGTGCAGTCGGCGAATCCGCAGATCAGTCTGCGCGCCCCGGTGGTGGACGCCTCCACCGGCTTGGCCGGCGTGCGCGTCGGCAACGTCGCGGTGATCGACACTACCGGCATACCGGCGGGCTCACCGCTGGGCATCTTGGCAGGCTGGACCCTCACCATCGGCGGGATCTCCACGACGCCTGTTCTGGCCGCGCCGAATCAGATCCGGGCCTTCGTCCCGCAGGGTGTTCCGACGGGACCGGTGCTGGTTCACTTGATTTCCCCCATCGGCGACACGATTCCACAGATTGCCATGCAGGTGGATACGCCGCCGCCGTCCCTGGGAGCGATCTCCGGTCCCAATGGCCCGGCCAGCGACGTGGCCCATGCGGTCGGCATCGGCGATCTGGTTTCCGTCCAGGTCTTCGGCTTGGGATCGGATCCGACGCTACCGGTTTCGGCTGCCGGCGTGAGCGTCACGGTGCAGGGAGTACCCCAGACGCTCGCCCCGTTGACTCAGCTCGGCCAGGCGAATTCGTATCTGGTGCAGTTCACTTTGTCGGGGAGCCTTCCCGCCGGCTCGGACATCCTTACGTTGACCATCGGCACGCGGCAGGTACAGGGCATCTTAGTCGTCCACAACTAAACTCCTGAGTTAAGCCTGCAACGCCGGTAACGAATCGCGCGTTTGCGCGCCAACGCCCGTGCTACCCTAATACTTTGCGCCGAACCTATGCCCGCGCGGGAAAGCGAATCGTTGGTCCTGCGCACCTATCCTTACCGGGAAGCGGACCTGATCGTGAGTTTTCTGACGCGTGACCAAGGCAAGCTGCGCGGGGTCGCGCGGCGCGCCCGGCGTCCCAAGAGCGCCTTTGGTTCCGGGCTGGAGCGGCTCTCCCACGTACACATGGCATATTTCCAGCGCGAGGGCGGGGAATTGGTCAACTTAAACGGCTGCGAACTGATCGATTCACCGTTCGCCATGCAGTCGGATTACGGGCGCGGCGTGGCGCTGGATTACTTCAGCGAGGCCACCGAGCAGTTGCTTCCGGCGCAGGAACCGAATGAAAAGTTTTTCCGGCTGCTCCGAGCGGTGCTGGATTTTCTGCGGGCCGGAGGCGACATGTGGGCCGCCGTGGCCTATTTCAGCGTGTGGGCGGTGCGTCTGACAGGCGTGTTGCCGGAGATGCGCGTGAGCCAGGAGTCGGCGGAAATTGTCGAAGAGATGTTTCATACATCGGTGTCCGCGCTGACGCCGCGGGAGTGGAGCAAAGCCACTGCGTCGGACGTGCGCCGGAAGTTGATCCGCGCGATGGAACAGCACACGGAGCGTCGATTTCTAACGGTACCGCTGCTGGAGGCGCTGTAACTGGCCCCTGGCGTCTGGCCCCTTTTCGTTATGGACACTTTCCAGGAAACTGTATTTAAACTGAAGCGCTATTGGGCCGAGCGCGGGGCGATTATTCAAGAGCCCTACGACGTCGAAGTGGGCGCGGGGACCATGTGTCCGGAAACGTTTCTGCGGGTGCTGGGTCCCAAGCCGTATCGAGTGGCCTACGTGCAGCCCAGCCGCCGTCCGGCTGACGGACGTTATGGTGAGAATCCCAACCGCCTGTACAAGCACCAGCAGTTGCAGGTGATCTTGAAGCCCACGCCCGACGACGTGATCGAGCAATATCTGGGCAGTCTGGAAGCCATCGGCATCGATCTTGCCAAGCACGATTTGAAACTCGAAGAGGACAACTGGGAAGCGCCCACGCTGGGCGCCTGGGGCGTCGGCTGGCAGGTGATGCTGGATGGACTCGAGATCACCCAGTTCACCTACTTCCAGCAGTGCGGCGGCATCGATCTGGAACTGGTTCCGGCCGAGATCACGTACGGGCTGGAGCGTTTGTCGGCGTTTCTGCAGGGCGTCGAGAGCGTGTACGACATCGTGTGGGCGCCGGGTTTCAAGTACTCGGATGTGCGTTTCAATGATGAGCTGCAATTCTCGGTGTACAACTTCGAAATGGCGACGGTCGATCGCTTGTGGCGGCTGCTGGCCGAGTATGAAGCCGAGTGCCAGGAGCTGCTGGCGAAATTCCCCAAGTATCCCGAGAAGCACCGTTTCCCGGTACTGGCGGCGTATGAACAGGTGCTGAAGTGTTCGCACCTGTTTAATCTTCTCGATGCTCGTGGCGCGATTTCGGTGACCGAGCGCGTGGGCGTCATCAAGCGCGTGCGCGATTTGGCCGTGGGCACCGCCAAGCTGTGGGCTGAGCAGCAAGAGGCTGCGGCATGAGCCTCGAGTTTCTGTTGGAAATCGGTACGGAAGAGATTCCGCACTGGATGATTCCGGGGGCCCTGGCGCAACTCCAGAAGCTCGCGTTATTTGGCGGCGACATCAGCGTGGACGCGACGCCGCGGAGATTAGTCGTGCGCGCTTCCGGCATCCCTGAGCGCACGCCGGATCGGGAACAAGTAATCAAGGGGCCGCCGCTGGCCTCCGGTGAGAAGGCCGCTGAAGGTTTCGCTAAGAAGCAGGGTGCCGACGCATCCGCGCTGCGCCAAGCCGGAAACTACTACGAATTAGTCAAGCGCATTCCGGGACGCGCCGTGCGCGATATGCTGGCCGAATCGCTCCCCGGCGCGGTTCTCGGGCTGCAATGGCCGAAGACCATGTACTGGACTGGCGGCAAGAACGGACCGCGCTTCACCCGGCCGATTCGCTGGATCGTGGCCCTGCTGGCCGACGAGGTGATCCCCTTCGAAATCGCCGGCGTGAAAAGCGGCAACGTGACGCGCGGCCATCGCAAGCTGGGGTCGTCCGCGATCCCGGTGACCATCGCCAGTTACGAAAGCGAGCTGCGCAAGAATCATGTGATTCTAGCAGCTCACGAGCGGCGGCATAAGATCGAGACCGAAGCCGCCAAGCTGGGCGCGAAGATCGATCGCGACCTGCTGGAAACCCTGACGTTCATCACCGAGTACCCGGCGGCCATTCGCGGCGACTTCGATCCGGCTTATCTGGAGTTACCAGCCGAGGTGCTGACCACCGTAATGCGGCATCACCAGAAATATTTTTCCGTGGAAGCTTCGCCGGCTGAAGCCGGCGCTACCTCGCTCGCGCCGCACTTTGTCGCGGTGATGAATACTGCGGGCGATCCCGATGGCCTGGTCAAGAAAGGCAACGAACGAGTGCTGCGCGCGCGGTTCAACGACGCTCGCTTCTTCTGGGATGTGGATCAGCAGAAAAAGCTGATCGACCGCGGTGACAATCTGGCTAACGTAACGTTCCAGGCCAAGCTGGGTTCGTACAAAGCTAAGACCGATCGCGTAGTGGCCCTGGTAGGTGAGCTGGGCGGCAACACCCATGCCCAGCGCGCCGCGCTGCTCGCCAAGTGCGACCTGACCACCGAGATGGTGAAGGAATTCACCGACCTGCAAGGCATCGTCGGCGGCCTCTATGCCAAGTTCCAGGGAGAGCCGGAGCCGGTGTGGCGGGCCATCTATGAACACTACAAGCCGCTCAGCATGGAGGATTCGATCCCCGAGACGGCGGAAGGCCAGATCGTCGCTTTGGCCGACAAGCTCGATACGTTGCGCGGATGCTTCGAAGTCGGACTGGCGCCGACGGGATCGAAAGACCCCTTCGCGCTGCGGCGTGCGGCTCAAGGCGTGGTGAAGATTTTGGTGGAGGCGAAGCTGGATTTTCTGCTCGACCACTTGGCAACCGGCGAACTGCGCGCGTTCCTCGAGGAGCGAGTTCAACATTATTTCCGCGAGGTGCAGGGTTTCAAATATGACGAGGTCAATGCGGTGCTGGCGCCCGGCATCAGCGAACTGTGGGACGTCGAGGCGCGCCTGACGGCGCTGGCCGCGATCCGGCCGACCGAAGATTTCGAGGCGCTGGCGGCCGCCTGCAAACGCATCCGCAACATTCTGAAGCAAGCCAATTTCGAAGGCGGCGGCGCGATCGATGAAGCGTTGCTCGAAGCCGGACCCGAGCGCGAATTGGCGGATCGACTGGCCGAGTTCGTGATGGCCAATGAAACCGATTATTCCAATCGTCTGATGGCCATCTCCGGGTTCCGTCCGGCCGTCGACAAATTCTTCGACAAGATCCTGGTGAATGCGCCCGACGCGCGGGTCCGCACCAACCGCCTGACGCTTTTGCATAAGCTGTACACCGAATTTTCCACGATCGCCGATTTTTCGGAGATCGTCACGGCAGGAGAACAGAAATCATGAAAAACTACGTTTACAATTTCGGCGCAGGCACGGCCGATGGCGACGGCACGATGAAGGAAGTTCTCGGCGGCAAGGGCGCTGGCCTGGCCGAGATGTGCCGCGCGGGAATTCCGGTGCCGCCCGGATTCACCATTTCCACCGAAGTCTGCAACATCTACTTCCAGAACGGCAACAAGGTTCCGAGCGAAATCAACGCGCAGGTGCTCGCCGCGCTTGAGAAGCTGGAAGGCCGCATCGGGCGCAAGCTGGGCGATCCGGCGAATCCACTGCTGGTCAGCGTCCGAAGCGGCGCGCGCTTTTCCATGCCCGGCATGATGAACACGATTCTCAACCTGGGGCTGAACGACAAGACCGTCGAAGGCTTGGTGAAGCGCAGCAACAACGCGCGCTTCGCCTACGACAGCTATCGGCGCTTCATCCAGATGTTCGGCGAAGTGGCGCTGAATATCGGAATGGAGAAATTCGATCACATTTTCGATTCGCGTAAGCACAAGGCCAAGGCGAAGCTCGACACCGACCTGACGGCCGAGGATTTGCAGGCCATCATCGCCGACTACAAGAAGTTGGTGGAGAAGGAAACCAAGAAGCCGTTTCCACAGGACCCGCACGACCAGCTCACGATGTCGCGCGACGCGGTGTTCCGCTCCTGGTGGAATCCGAAGGCCTCCTACTATCGCAAGATGGAAAAGATCCCCGACGACATCGGCACGGCGGCCACGGTGCAGACCATGGTGTTCGGCAACATGGGCGATAGCTCGGCCACCGGCGTCGGCTTCACGCGCGATCCCGGAACCGGCGAGAAAGTGTTCTATGGAGAATTCCTGATCAACGCGCAGGGCGAAGACGTGGTCGCGGGCATCCGCACCCCGTCTCCGATCTCCGACCTCGAAAAGGTGATGCCGCACGCCTATCGCGAATTGCGCGAGATCACCACGAACCTGGAGCGCCACTACCGCGACATGCAGGACTTCGAGTTCACCGTCGAAGAAGACAAGCTGTACATGCTGCAGACGCGCAACGGCAAACGTACGGGTCCGGCGGCGGTGCGAGTGGCGGTCGATATGGTCGAGGAAGGCTTGATCGACAAACGCGAAGCCGTGCTGCGCGTACAACCACAGCAGCTCGATCAATTGCTGCATCCGGTGTTCGACGTGCCATCGCTGCGCAAGCTGACGCAGATCGCCACGGGGATCGCGGCCAGTCCCGGCGCGGCGGTGGGACGCGTGGCCTTCACGGCCGAGGATGCGGTGGAGTTGAGCACGAAGTCGCCCGTGATTCTAGTCCGCAAGGAAACCACGCCCGACGATATTCACGGCATGGACGTGGCCAAGGGCATTCTGACCGCGGTCGGCGGAAAGTCGAGCCACGCGGCAGTGGTCGCGCGCGGCATGGGACGGCCGTGCATTGTGGGCGCGGGCTCCATCGCGATTGAAGAACGCGCGAAGAAGTTCACCGTCAAAGCCGGCGGCAAAGTGATCACGGTCAAGGAAGGCGACTGGATTTCGATGGACGGCACCACGGCCAACGTCTATCTGGGACAGGCCGTGACCAACGAACCCGATCCCAACTCGTCCTACTTCGGCAAGCTGATGCATTGGGCCGACGAGTTTCGCGGCAGCTTCGGCGTCCGCGCCAACGCCGACATCCCGCGCGACGCACAGGCCGCGCGCAAGTTCGGCGCCGAGGGCATCGGACTCTGCCGCACCGAGCACATGTTCTTCGCCGAGGATCGTATTCCGTTCATGCAGGCCATGATCTTGGCGCGCGACGAAAAATCGCGGCGCAAGGCGCTGGCGAAATTGCTGCCCATGCAGCGCAAGGATTTCGCGGGCCTGTTCGTAGCCATGGACGGATTCCCGGTGGTGATCCGTACGCTCGATCCGCCTCTGCACGAATTCCTGCCTAAGCGCGAGGACCTGATGGTGGATCTCGCGCGGCTGCCGCACGCCGGCGCGCCCATGAAGAAGGAGATGTCGGAGAAGTACCGCATCCCGCCGGCACAACTCAAAAAACAGTTGCCCGAGTTGCTGAAGCGCGTGGAGGAGCTGCACGAGTTCAACCCCATGCTCGGCCACCGCGGGTGCCGTCTGGGCATCAGCTATCCGGAGATCACGGAGATGCAGGCGCAAGCGATTTTCGAAGCGGCCGTGCAGGTTGCCAAAAAAGGCAAAAAGGTGTTGCCCGAGGTGATGATCCCGCTCGTGGGCAGCCCGCGCGAACTGGAGTTGCAAAAGGAAATCGTCGTGCGTGTCGCCAAGGAAGTGTTGGCGAAGGCCGGCATGCCCAAGCTGCATTACCTGGTCGGCACCATGATCGAGATCCCCCGCGCGTGCCTGACCGCCGACCTGATCGCCAAGGAGGCCGAGTTCTTCAGTTTCGGCACCAACGACCTGACCCAGACCACCATGGGTCTTTCGCGCGACGACTACACCAAGTTCAGCGGCCTGTACGAACAGGTGAAAGTGTTCAAGGCCGATCCGTTCGCGTCCATCGATCAGGAAGGCGTCGGCAAACTGATCGAGATGGCGATCAAGCTCGGCCGCAGCGCGCGTCCGGACATCGAGATCGGCATCTGCGGCGAGCACGGCGGCGATCCATCTTCGGTCGAGTACTGCTACAAGGTGGGCATGAACTACGTGTCGTGCTCCCCGTACCGCGTGCCGATCGCGCGCTTGGCAGGCGCGCAAGCGGCGATTTCGGGAGACAAGAGCGAAACCATGCGCACCGCTTAGACTGGCTAGGCTGGGCCGTGCCGTGGAGCACGCACTCATGCGTGCCACGTCGCGACTCATCGCGACGCTCGGCGGGCCGTCCGAAAATTTCGCCGCGCATCGGCACGAGTGCCCGGCCCAGAGGGCGCCCCGGCACGCACAAGTGCGTGCTCCACACGGCTACTCGGGCCAGCGGTTCACTTGGAGTTGCACCGTCGCCGAAGCGCCTTCGTCCACGCGGACGCGCGCAGCCGCCGCGAGCACCGTCGACACGCGCACGCTCGACCCTTGTTCGCTTCCCACGCGGTCAAACGCCACGATCGAATAGTCCCCCGGCGGCAAGCCGGGAATCTGAAACGCGCCGTCGAGCCCGCATTGTATCGCCAGCAGAGCATCCGGCTCAGTCGGACTCTGCGGCGCAAGCAACACCGTTGCGCCCGCTCCCTTGTCGACGGTGCCCCGAATGGTTCCAGGATTAGCCTTCATGACCACCCGCACGGGCGGCGACGTCGCGTTGAGCATGACCTCTTGTCCCGTGACCTCGCGGTCGCCGAGAAACACCGCAGCGGGGTAATAACCCGCCGTCAATGCCGCCATGGGGACGATGCGATAGCGCCCCGCCGCGAGATTCTCGAAGCGCAGGGTTCCCGTCTGGCTCCCGAACCCGAGCGCAACCCGCCCAGACTCGGCGTCAATCAGCCGCACGTACGACCGGCGCTCCGCCGGAGCAACCGGAAGATCCCCCCAATCGACGATTCCCTCTCGGGTAAACGGCGGGGCCAACCGGATTTCGATATCGTCGAGATCGTGACGTGCGACCAGCGCGGACGCCTGGCCGGTCCACATGATGTCGCGATGCGTCGCCGGGTCGCGCGCTCTCTTGGATTCGGCTGCGGTCAGCGTCACCACTCCATCTGCGAAGAAAGTCGCGGGCTCGCCGGCTCGCTCGGACTCGGCCAGAATGCGCCAGTCGCCCGAGCGCACCGAAGGAAACTCGAAGCGGCCGTCGTCTTTTGTAGTGAACGACGCCTCGTCCAACCCGGGCAAACGTCCCACCAGCAGGTACCGCGCGCCCTGCGGATATCCCAACATCATCTGGCCGGTGAGGTAGGACCCGTCCGCGAATCCAGCGAGCCGCACATAAGCCCCGGACACGGGCTTACCCGCATCGTCCACCACAACGCCACGGACACGATACACCGGCGCTTCCTGCAAACGGATCTCGAAGCCGCTTTGGTCCGAGCCGCCGTGCACTGCGATCATCTGCGCATCCGTGCGATCGGTGGCGGAAGGGTAAAACGTGGTCACGACCTCAATTCGCACGCCGTCCCGCACGACCGCCTTGGCGTTTGACGGCGGACTGGCGTGGATGGTGTAAGAGCCGGGGCGCAGCTTGTCGAACACGAAGGAGCCATCGTCGTTTGTGTTGGTGAAACCGTCGGGGCCGAACGCGATCGTCACCTCCACATGCGCCGCTGGCTTTCCATCCGAGCCGACCACGCGTCCGCGCACCGTGGCGAAAGGCGCCAGTTGGTGATTCAACCGAAAGGCGTCCTTCGCCGGACTGACGCGCAATCGCTGCGGGACCAGCGGGGTGGAAAAATCGGTTTCCACCTCCCCAAATCCGGTTTTTTCAAAACGCGATTCGTAGTCGCCGGAGCTCATTCCGGTGACGCGATACGTGCCGGATTCGTCGGTGGTGGTTTCGTAGTGCGCGCCCTGCTGGGTAAACAAGCGGACGGTGACGCCCGCGACACCCGTGCCGGTGACGCTATTGACCACCGCGCCCTCGACGGTTCCACCGGTCTGCCCGGAGAGAGTGTGGGCCAGGAACAACGCGGCACTCAGTAGGGACGCTCGCACGAGACCAGTCTAGCTCCGCTAATGATGACGCGCCGGGACGCCGCGGCGTGTAAGGACTATTGCGGCCAGGAATGGATCTGCAATTGCACGGACGCGGTAGCGCCCTCTTCGACGCGGACGCGAGTCGCCGGCGCCAGCAGGCTCCCGAACGGCACCGGCGCCCCGATCGGCGTCCCCACGCGATCGTACGCGACCACCGAATAATCGCCGGGAGGCATGCCGGGGATCTGAAACGAGCCATCGCCGGCGCACTCCACCGCCATCAAAATATCCGGATCGCTCGCATTTGCGGGCGCCACGAGCACCGTTGGCCGGGTTGCATCGTCAGCCGTCCCGCGATCCACCTTCCCGCGGATGCTCCCCGTATTGGATTTCATCACCACGCGGATCGGCGGCGACGTTGCGCTCAAATCCACTTGCTGGCCGGTAACCTCGCGGTCGCCCAGCCACACCGATGCCACGTTGTATCCGTCTTTCAACGTGGGCAGAGTGACGATCCGGTATCGCCCCGGGTTCAGGTCCAGGAAATGCAGCGATCCATCGGAGCGAGGACCGGCCACCGTGCCTTCGGGGGAGTCCACGCCGATCAGCCGTAGAAACGGAGAGATTCGCTGCCCGGGCGGGACCGGTAGATCGCCCCAATCGATGACGCCTCGGCCCGAAAGGGGGCCGGAGAGACGAATTTCAACATCGTCCACATCGTGGCGCGGAACCAGCACGGATGCGTGACCCGTTGGGGTCACCTCGCTGTGAGTGACGGGATCGGTCACAGCCGGCGATTCCGCGAGCACCCGCCATTCGCCCGAGGGGACCGCAGGGAACTCGAACCGCCCGTCCGCCGCCGCGGCCGTAGAATCGGCTTCGGACTCTCCGGGCGGTCCAGCTCTTTCGCCGATCATCAGGAAACGGGCGGGAGGAATCATCAGATAACCGTTGAGCAACGAACTGTGCGTCGCGCTTACCAGGCGCACGTGGGCTTCGCGAACCGGGTGGCCGACGTCATCCAGCACTGTTCCACGAACGCCGTACACCTGGACGCTCTGTAAATGAATTTCGAGACCCGATTGTTCCAGCGCCCCCCGCACCTCGATCGGCTGCGCTTCCGCCGGATCGGTGACCGAGGGATAAAACGTCGGTACCGTCTCGACGCGCACGCTGTCCTGGCGCGTGCCGGAAGGAGCCGGCTTCTTTGACGCCGCGGGCGGCTTGGCCCTCAGCCGGTAGGTGCCCGGCTGGAGCTTGTCGAACCGGAAGGTTCCGTCGTCATTCGTGGCGGCCGTAACGGGCTCGAACATAAAACTGGCTTCCACGCTGACATGCGCGGCAGGCTTTCCATCGGGGCCGATCACGCGCCCGCGCAACGCCCCCAGCGGAAGCATTTCCCGATTCAGCCGGATGGGATCGGCGCCCGCCTTGAGCGGAGTGGGCCGGGTCGACACTGGGTTGCCGGGGGCGGTTTCCGGCGTGAAATACCCCGGCTTAGAGAAGACCGCAAGGTAGTTGCCGGCCTCTACGCCACTAAAAAGGTAGTCGCCCGACTCTCCGGTTTTGGTCTCCTGCATGCCCTCCCGCCCCACCAATTGCACCGAGACGCCGGCGACTCCGGTATGCGTGAGAGGGTTGACGACAACGCCTTCGATCGTGACGCCGCTCTGCGCACAAAGCAAGCGCGCCAGCAATAACGCGGCAATCCCACTGAGTGCCCGCATAACGTCAGGATACTCCGCACGCCGCAACGCGAGGGAGATCGGCGCTCAGACGGCCTTGCGCATGTCGCGCACCACCACTTGCCAGGGGTCGTATCCGCGCTCGGCCGAGTAGGCGTCCTCCTCGATCTGCAACGCCAAGTCCAAGTGCGCGCCGGGCTCCAACTCGGCGGCGGCCCAAGCTTTCACGTCCCAAGCCTTGGCGCGAAGCGGACGTCCCTCGGTCTTCAGGCGCAGCAGCACGATCTTCTCGCGGATATCCGGTGGCGCAGCCAGTTCCACATTCAGCGCGGCGAACAAAGGGGCCGCATTTCCGTAGCCGAACGGAGCCAGACTCAACACAGCGGCGGCAGACTTAGAGTTGATTTCTTCGAGCGCGATCGTGGAATCGATCGCCAGCTCCCGCTCGAAATCCGCGGGCGTCAACCGTTCCGCCGCGTAGTCGCGCAGACGTTCGCGGAATTCCTCCAGCCGCGACGCATCGAAAGTCACCCCGGCGGCCTGCCGGTGCCCACCGAATTTCTGGAAGAGTTCCGCCATGGATTCCAGAGCCTCCAACAAATGGAACGCCGCAATGCTGCGGCCCGATCCCTGCGCCAACCCATTTTCCAGTCCCAACACGAACGCAGGGCGGTGGAACCGCTCAACCACGCGGCTGGCGACGATGCCGACTACGCCGCGATGCCAGCCCTCGCCCGCGAACACCAGCGCAGCGTCACCATCGGTAACCGGTTGCTCGGCGCACTGCTCGTAAATCGCCCGCGCGATTTCAGCCTCGGTCTGCTGGCGGTCCTGATTCAGGTCGTGCAGTTTCGCGGCGAGCTCACGAGCCCGCGCTGCGTCGGCAGTCAGGAACATCTCGATCACGTCGTTGGCGCTATCCATGCGTCCCGCGGCATTGATGCGCGGGGCCACGCGGAACGCGACCTGGCCCGCGCCCGGAGCTGAGCCTGCGGGGAATCCGGACACGTCCAACAATGCGCGCAGCCCCGGATTGCGCACCTGGTCCAACCCAGCCAGCCCGCGCTTGACGATCACGCGATTCTCGCCGGTGAGCGGCACCACGTCGGCCACCGTGGCGATCGCCACCAGCTTGAGAAACGAATCCAGCGTGCGCTCGCGCCTCGCGTCCTCCCAGCCGGCCGCGCGAAGCAGCGCGTCCACCAGCTTGAAAGCCACAGCCGCACCGCACAGGTTCTTCTCGGGATACGCGCAATCCGGCCGATTGGGATTGAGCACCGCGACCGCCGGCGGAAGCTCGGCCTCCGGCAAATGATGATCGGTGACGATGACGTCGATGCCCAGCCCGGCGGCATGCCGGACCACATCGTTGGCGCGGATGCCGGTGTCGACGCTGACGATCAGCGACACGCCCTGCGCGGCCGCGTCTTCCACCACTTCGCTGCGCATGCCGTAGCCGTCGCGCAGGCGGTGGGGCACGTGAAAGGAGGCCGCTCCCCCCGCCAGTTCAATCCCTTTCTTAAGAATTACGATGGCGCTGGTCCCATCGACGTCGTAATCGCCGTAGAGCAAAATGCGCTCGTTCGACTGGATCGCCCGGTGCAGACGTGCGACCGCCGCGTCCATGTCGCGCAGCAGTGCGGGATCGTGCAGATCGGCGAGCGCGGGCGAAAGAAACTTCCGCGCGGCATCGGGCGTGCGATATCCCCGCGCCCACAGCACTCGAGCCGCCGGAGCGGCGATACCCACGGGCCGTTCCAGAGACGCGGCTCCCCCAGCGTCACTGGGAGCGATGGTCCACTTCAAGCGGCAGCCCCCTCGAGTGGGAACTCAATTCTTGGAATAATAGCTGCCCAGCGCAGGCCCGTCATCGTCCTCTTCCGCATCGTCGGTGTGCGAGTACGCGTCGTCGATCCGTTCCTGCAAATCGTTAAATTCCTCGTGCCATTCCGTGTTGAGTTCGTACAGGTAGCTGCGCCCGGCGTAATCGAAGCCCAACTCGATCGAGCAGGTGAAGCCGTCGTAGGCCCGCATCTGGCGCAGCCGGCCTTCGATGGCGCGGGTCTCTTCGGCCTCCAGTTGCGCGTCCTCGAGCGTCGCCAGAGCTTCGTCGACTTCCTCCGCGCTGAAGTCTCTGGCGTACATAGTCACCACTCGCGCGCCCGCCGCTTCGGCCGCCGCGATGAATTCACGGTGATCCGGATGCCGCGTGACGTCCCAGTAGGCGCAGGTCTGACGGCCGGAGGCTCCCAGGAATCCGTGGAACACCACCAGACCGCGCGAAGTCAGGTCTTCCTGGATCTGGGCGCGAAGCGTATTGAGGTTGCTGGTCATTCGGAATCTAGTCTACCTTGTGGGCGCGGCCCCTCCGTCATCACCAGGGCGTCGTGCATGTTGGCGTAGTCGCGGGCCGCGGGAGTGACGATGGTTTTGGGCCCGATGAAAATCTTGCGCGAGTCCCGCACCGCCCGGCGGACATCATCCTCGCAGACAAAGTCGACCACCGCAACCGGTGTCGCTGGCGGCGAGGCAGTCGTTGCCGCACCGCCCGCGGTGGCCGAACCGCGCGCGTGAGCAAGCGGTACGGTCGCGGGCGTCATACCGCGACGCTCCAGGTAGCGCTTCACCGCGCCGATCACCTGTTCGCGCGTCATTTGTTCGCCAGCCGGCGCCACGCTTGGCACGCCATAAGCCAGCCGCTTGATATTCACCAGATGCAGCGGGCCCACATTATCGCTAGTCGAATTGCCGGCCACCGCTCCGCAGCCAAGCGTCATCGCCGGGAACAGATTGGTCGTCGCCCCGGTGGAACCCAGAGACGTGGGCGAGTTGGCGACCACGCGAAACGCCGGCATGCGCCGCGCATATTCCCGGGTGCGCTGGTCGTCGCTGGAGTAAATCCCGCACGTATGTCCCAGTCCGCCGAAGTGGAGCACCGCTTCGCACGCGGCCAGCGCAGCGTCGAAATGTTCCACAAAGTACAGCCCCAACACTGTGGTGAGTTTCTCGGCCGATAGCGGATGCTCTTTTCCGATGCCGCCCAACTCAACCAGCAACACAGGAGTATCGTCGGGCACGGTGAACCCCGCCATGCGCGCCATCTTCGACGCAGGCTGCCCGACACAATCGGGACAGATCGCGAAATCTTTAGTAAACAGCAGGCGCTCCAGCGCCGCGGTCTGGCCGGCGTCGCAAAGATGAGCCTTCCGCGCGCGGAATTCAGCCAGCATGCGATCGCGCAACGAACGCTCGGCGACAACGGTCTGCTCGCTCGAACACAGAGTGCCATAGTCGAAGGTCTTGCCCCGGATGATGTTCTCCAACGCGTGGCCGATGTCGGCCGAAACATCCACCAGCACCGGAACATTTCCGGGACCCACTCCGAACGCCGGCTTGCCGCTAGAGTAAGCCGCGCGCACGATCCCGGAGCCGCCGGTCGAAAGGATCACCGCCGTGCGGCGATGGCGCATCAACTCGGTAGTGCTCTCAATGGTAGAGCCGCCGATGCACCCCACGATCCCTTCAGGCGCGCCAGCCTGTTCCGCCGCCGCGGCCAGCAGCGCCGCCGTCTCGCAGGTACAAGCGCGAGCCCGAGGATGCGGGCTGAGCACGATCCCATTCCCCGATTTGAGCGCGATGAGCGTTTTGTAAATCGCCGTCGAGGTCGGGTTGGTCGTAGGCAGGATCGCGGCGATCACCCCCATGGGCTCGCCGATTTCGACGATCCCTTGCTCGCGGTCTTCGTTGAGCACTCCCAGCGTGTGCATCGAGCGCATCCGCTGGGGCAGCGTTTCGGCCGCAAGCATATTCTTGGCAAGCTTATCGCGCGCATTGCCATAGCCAGTCTCGGCCACGGCCATCTCCGCCAGGCGCGCCGCGTGTGTGCGAGCGGCGCCGGACACGGCTTCGACGACCGCATCCACTTGTTCTTGCGAGAAGTGGCGATACCGCGTCCAAGCCAGGTAGGTTTGCTCCACCTTGGCGCGGACTTCTTCAATGGACGCTAGTGCAGATGCCGGAGCGGACATGCGTTCGTGAGCATGTTAACCCACGGATTTATCGCCGGCCTTAGGGGCCTTAGGCGCGCCGGGCAGGATCTTCTCGACGTCGGTATGGGGAGCGGGAATCACATGCACAGCCACCAGTTCGCCCACCCGCCGCGCCGCGGCCGCACCCGCGTCGGTGGCCGCTTTGACAGCCCCCACATCGCCGCGAACCGTAACGGTGACGAATCCAGCGCCGATGTATTCTTTCCCCGTCAGCACCACTTTGGCGGTTTTCACCATAGCGTCGGCGGCTTCGATCGCGCCCACCAACCCTTTGGTCTCCACCATGCCGAGTGCTTCCATGGTTCCCTTCCTCCCGGAATCTCTACGCTAACACACAACGTCTTGGAATGATGTCATCCTTACTTAGCAGGGGCGCGTCAAGTTTGGTGTGTAACCTGTGGCGACGCTGTGGGCATCTCTACAAGCAGAGGGCTCGCGCCGTACGACGCCGTTCATGACGAATCTTCAAACTTGCCGCATTGCCCTCACCTTGCTCGTGGCGCTGGGGCTGTGTGCGACCCATGCGGCGGCGCAATCCGGCACAGTGAAAGCGGAGGGCCAAGCTCTGCCCGGCGTGACCGTCAGGGCCACCCAAGGCGACCGGATCCTGCTCACTCTCACCGCCGATAACGGCGAGTTTCAGTTCGACGGCATGTCGCCGGGACAGTGGATCGTCGAGGCGGATTTGTTCGGCTTCGATCATCTTCGTCGCGAGGTGCAGGTGGGGACGTCGCCCACGAAAATCGATTTGACGTTGCAACTTCGGGCGCGCGCGTCCAGTCAGCAAGCCGCGGCACGGAACGCCCAGCAACCTGTGGCGGCGGAGAATGTCGATACGCAAGGCAACCAGAATGGCGCGTTCGCGGGAGCCGAGCCCGCGCCGCAAGCCTCGGTCGAAAGCTCTAACGAAGCCTTCCTGGTGAACGGCACCGTCAGCACCGGTTTGCAAACCAACGGCGGCGATTTCGCGCCAGGTCCAGGTGGATTCGGCCCCGGTGGTTTCGGGCCAGGCGCACTTCCGGGCGGTCCCGGTGGACCAGGTGATCCGAACGCACCAGGCGGACCGGGCGGCCCAGGAGCAGCGGGCGGGCCCGGTGGTCCTGGTGGTGGCGGTGGAGGTCGCGGTGGTGGCGGCTTCGCAGCCGGCGGCGGTGGCGGTCCCGGCGGCTTCGGCGGAGGTGGCGGTTTCGGCGGACGCGGCGGCGGAGGCCGTGGCGGCGGACGCGGCGGTGGACGCGGCCAGAACCAAGCCTTCATCGGCAATCGCGCCCGGCGCGGCAACAACCAGATCCGCTTGCAGTTCTTCTATACGGTGGCCAACTCCGCGGTGAATGCCGCGCCCTATTCGCTCAACGGACAGGCAAACATCAAGCCGTCCTACGCGCAGAACCGTTTCGGCTTCAATCTCGGCGGACCGTTGACCATCCCCAAACTGTTTGATTTGGGCAGCAAGGTCAATTTCACCATCAACTATTCGGGAAACCTGCAGCGCAATCCCTTCGATTCGACCACCACGGTGCCCACGCTCGCGCAACGCAGCGGCGATTTCTCCGGTACCGGCAGCGCGATCTACAATCCGTCCACCGGGCAGCCGTTCCCCAACAACCAGATCCCGCTCTCCCAGCAAAGCGCGATTGCGCTCGGGCTAATGAACTACATTCCGCTGCCCAACCAGAACGCCGTTCAGAACTATCGCTTCCTCACTTCGGTGCCCCAGAATGCCCAGAATCTCAGCGTGCGCACCGGCGTGACGCTGACGCGCAAGAACCGCCTGGCGCTGACCTACAACCTGCAAAATCGCAACGGCATCAACGAACAGACCTTCGGTTTTCGCGACGGCACCCAGGGCGCCGGCAACAACGCCAGCCTCACCTGGACCCACAACCTGGGCACGCGCAGGTTCAACAATCTGACCGTCAATTTCAATCGCAACACCAACCTCACGAATCCGTTCTTCGCGAATGGCACCAACGTCGCGGCGCTGCTCGGGATTCAGGGGACTTCATCGAACCCCCGCAATTTCGGCCCGCCCACGCTGTCGTTCACCAACTTTGGATCCGTCAGCGATTCGAGCCCGGTAACCAGCGCCGTGCAGAACTCCGGGCTCTCCGACGGCTTCAGTTGGAACCGCGGCAAGCACAATTTTTCGTTCGGCGGAGGCTACACCTGGTATTTGAACAACACCATCACCGACGCCAACGGGCGCGGGACGTTTACCTTCACCGGACTCTCCACCAGCGCGCTCAATGCGAATCTGCAGCCGCAGGCGGGAACCGGCTGGGATTTCGCGGATTTTCTCCTGGGCCTTCCGGAATCCGCCTCCGTGCGCTACGGCGAATCCAGCCAGTATTTCCGCAGCGACGCGTACAACGCGTATGGACAGGACGATTGGCGCGTGCGCAGCAACCTCACCGTGAATCTCGGCCTGCGCTACGAATTCTTCTCGCCCTGGAAAGAGAAGTACGGGCGGCTGGCGAATCTCGACATCGCGCCCGGCTTCACCGCGGTAGCTCCCGTGGTCGCCGGCGGAGTCGGTCCGTACTCGGGCCAATTTCCCGCCGCATTGATCGATCCCGATCGCAACAATTTCTCTCCGCGCATCGGCATCTCCTGGAAACCGCGCCCGCAAGGCAAGATCGTCATCCGCACCGGTTATGGCTGGTATTACAACCTGGGCGTCTACAACCAATTTGCGTCCCGCCTCGCCGCCCAGCCTCCCTTCGCACTTTCGACCACCGTCAACACCAGCACCACGGATGTCTTGACGCTGGCCAGCGGCCTCACGGCCACGCCCGCGAACAAGACCGTCACCAACACCTTCGCGGTCGATCGCAACTATCGCGACGCCTACGCGCAGAGCTGGAATTTTTCCATCCAACGCGACTTGCCCGGATCGCTGGTCGGCGAGGTAATTTACACCGGCACCAAAGGCACGCGCCTGGACATTCAAGAGAGCCCCAACCGCGCTCCGGCCGGATCGTCGCCATTGACCAGCGAGCAGAAATTGCAGATCGGCAACGCCGTCGGCTTCACGTATGACACGCCCGTAGGCAACTCCATCATGCACTCGGGTCAGGTGCGGCTGAATCGCCGCTTCCGCAACAACCTCTCGTTCCAGTTGCAGTACACCTACTCTAAATCCATTGACGATTCTTCCACGTTGGGCGGGGCGGGGAACACCGTCGCGCAAAACAATCTGGATCTGTCGGCCGAGCGTGGCCTGTCCAGCTTCGACCGCCGCCACGTGCTGACCGCCAATTACACCTGGCAATCCCCGGTAGGCGTGCGCAACGGCCTGTTCCAAAACAAGCCGGTGCTGGAGAAAGCTCTCAAGGATTGGACCATCTCCGGCAACGCCACCGCCGAAACCGGCACGCCGCTGACCGCGCGCGTGCTGGGCAATCTATCCGACACCGGCGGCACAGGTTCCATCGGCAGCGGCCGGGCCGAGTCCACCGGACTCCCGATTGACGCCGGCGGCGGATTTTTCAACTTGCTGGCATTCACCACGCCGCCTCCGGGACAATTCGGCAATGCCGGCCGCAACACCATCCCCGGGCCAGGACTGTTCTCGATGAACCTATCGCTAGCCCGCAGCATCAACCTGAGCGAACGCAAGCGCATGGAAATTCGCGTGGACTCCACCAATTTCCTAAACCACGTCAACATCTCGAACGTAGGCACGGTAGTGAACTCACTGACGTACGGCCTTCCCACATCCGCAGTCGGAATGCGCAGTCTTTCCGCGACAATAAGGTTCCGCTTCTAAGAGCACTCTATGAGACGCCTTCTCTTTCTCCTGACCGCAGCTCTCCTGGCGCAAGATGTCACCTTCAAAGTCGAAAGCAACCTGGTCATCGTCAACGTAGCGGTGCGCGACCGCAACGGCGCGCCCATCACCAATCTCAAGAAAGAGGATTTCGTGGTGCTGGAGGACGGTGTGCCGCAGTCCCTAGCCGTCTTCGAACTGGAAAAGCTAAACAGCGACCTGCTCACGCCCGTCTCCTTCACCGCCAACAGCCCGCGCACAATCGAAGAGAAAGTGCCCGAAGTAGCCGCCGGCACGAGCGTCACTAAGCCCACCGCAGCCGCCCCCACCCGTCACCAGGACAAGCGTCTGATGGCGCTGTTCTTCGATTTCTCCTCCATGCCGCAGCCCGATCAAGTCCGCGCGCGCGATTCCGCCGTAAAATTTCTGTCCTCGCAGATGACCGCCTCCGACATGGTCTCCATCATGACCTTCGGCAATCGCCTGCAAGTGGTCGAAGACTTCACCGACGACCGCGACCGTCTGCTCGACACGCTCCACAAGATGGCCCTCGGCGAAGCCAGCGAACTAGCCGCCACCGCGGCCACCTCGGCCGAAGAGGGCGACGATAGCGGCGCGTTCACCGCCGACGACACCGAGTTCAACATCTTCAACACCGACCGCAAGCTAAGCGCGATCGAAGACGCCGCCAAGAAATTGAGCGTCTATCCCGAAAAGAAAGCCCTGATTTATTTTTCCAGCGGCGTCAGTAAAACCGGAGTCGAGAATCAGAGCCAGCTCAAATCCACCGTGAACGCGGCCGTACGCGCCAACGTGTCGATCTATTCGGTGGACGCCCGCGGCCTGGTGGCCACGCCCCCCGGTGGCGACGCCTCCACCGCCTCGCCGCGCGGCACCGGCGTCTTCAGCGGCACCAAACAGCAGAGCCAGCGCGACAGCTTCAACGATTCCCAGGAAACGTTGACTTCGCTCTCCTCCGACACCGGCGGCAAGGCGCTGCTGGATTCGAACGACCTCACCATGGGCATCCGCCAGGCCCAGACCGACATCAACAGCTACTACATCCTCGGCTACTATCCTTCCAACTCCGCGCTGGACGGAAAATATCGCAAAATCCAAGTGAAGCTGGCGACCCCGCAATTGCAAGCCAAGCTCGATTACCGCGCCGGATACTACGCCGCGAAAACCTTCCAGAAATTCACCGCCGGCGACAAGGAGCGCCAGCTTGAAGAAGCCCTCACGCTAGGCGACCCGGTGAGCGAACTGCCGCTAGCGCTCGAAGTCGACTACTTCCGCGTAGCGCGCGACCGCTATTTCGTCCCCATCTCGGTGAAGATTCCCGGATCGGTGCTGGCGCTGGCGAAGAAGGGTGGCAAGCAAACCACGGACCTCGATTTCATCGGCCAGGTGCGCGACGCATCCGGCAAACTAGTCGGCGGCGTTCGCGACAACATCACCGTAAAACTAACCGACGCCAATGCCGAACGCCTCGGTAACCGCAACCTGCAATACGATGCCGGACTCACGCTAGGTCCTGGCCAGTATTCCCTCCGCTTCCTGGCGCGCGAGAATCAGAGCGGCAAGATGGGCACCTTCGAAACCAAGTTCACGGTGCCGGACCTGAACGCAGGCCGCAATCTGCGCTTAAGCAGCGTAATCCTGAGCAGTCAGAAAGAACCGGTCGCGGCCGCCGTAGGATCCGCGGGCGACAACAAGAGGTTGCTGGCCGGACATCCGCTAGTCGACAACGGGCAAAAAACCGTGCCCAGCATCACCCGCGTATTTCGCAAGGACCAGACCCTATACGTGTATTTCGAAGTCTACGATCCGGCGTTGCCCAATGCGTCCGGCGAAGGCGCGCGCACCCCCAGCCTAACCGCCGAAATCGACCTGCTGCAAGGCGCCCGCAAGGCCTTCTCCTCGCCGCCCGTGCGCGTCAACAAGCTAGCGACCACGCGCCCCGGCGTCGCGCCGTTCAGCTTCCAGATCCCGTTAGCCCGGATCGCCGGCGGCCAGTACGTAGCGCAAGTGAATGTAATCGACGAGAACGGCCGTCACTTCGCCTTCCCGCGCAATTCCATGGTTGTCCTGCCATAGCTTGTCTTGGCATAGCTTGTCCTGCCATAGCTTGTCCTGCGAGAGCTTGTCCTGCCAAAGCTTGTCCTGCCATAGCTGTCCTGCCAAAGCTTGTCCTGCCAGAGCTTGTCCTGCCATAGCTGTCCTGCCAAAGCTTGTCCTGCCAGAGCTTGTCCTGCCATAGCTTGTCCTGCCATAGCTTGTCCTGCCATAGCTTGTGGGGCAGGATGTCATCCTGCGGCGGGTTGGCAACCCGCCTCCGGCCGCAGCTTTCACAACCTGCCCCCCTTGCTAGCCGACATCCCAGCAACCCAAGCCACCACCATAGCGTTAGCCGGCTTGTACAAGTTGAAATCCACCAGACTATGCAAAGAGATCGCCACCAACGCTCCCAGACACGCGGCATAGAAATACGTTTCACCCCGCTCCCCGAGCTTCCGCCACAGCGCCCGATAAACCATCGCCGCCACCATCAGCAACGCCAGAAACCCAGCCGCGCCCAACTCCGCTAGAAGCTGCAAATAATCGTTATGCGCGAAATTTACAGTCAGCAGCGGAGCCACCGTCTGGTAACGCATATAAGCCGATTGAAACGCCCCCAAACCGCAGCCCACCAGCGGAAACGCCCGCACCAGATGCAGCGTATCCCGCCAGATCCCGAGCCGCGCGTCCGAGGAAATCTCGCCGGCTCCACTAGCGCCATCGAAGCGCTGAATCAAACTGATCGACGGCAGCAGCACGGCGAGCAGCAGCACCACCCCAGCCGCGGCCGCCACCGGCAGCCATGCGCCGCGTCCCGCCCGCCGAGCATCGTCCCGCCGCTCGATCACCAGCGCCGCGGCTCCCGAAGCAAACAGACCCGCCAGCGCCGCGGCGAATCCCATGCGCGACAGCGACGCCGCGACCGCCAGCAGCATCACCGCCACCGCCGCCAGCCAGCCCCAGGTTTCCAAAACGGCCTTCCAGGCGACGCCCTGATGCCGCGTCACGCGCCGCCACGCGGCGAAAGCGAACATCGCCGCAAACGGCAGGCACATCTCCAGCAGACCGGCAAAGTGGTTGCGGTTTTGGTACGTCCCGGTGGCGCCTCCCGGCTTGGACCCCGCGGCAGCTTGCAGAATCCCCAACACAGCCTCGAGCACACCCAGCACGACCAAAGGAATCGCCAGCCGCCAAGTGCGTTGGGGCTCGCGCGACGCCCACTCCGCCGCCATGTCCGCTACCAGCGCGAACACCACGATGCAGGCCAGCAACGCGAGCATTGCATCCAAAGTCGCCGAAGGCATCACGCTGATGGGAAAAAATCGGTTCGCAGCCCCCGCTTGCGCAGCCGCGCTGTAGATCTCCAAACTGGAGGGCGACAGAATCTGCAACACACCCCGCGGCAACGGGATCAGTTGCAGCGCGCACAGCGCCACAGTGAAGCCGAGCAGCGCCAGCATAGGCCCGGAGATCGCCGCCATCCATCTGCGCTGAACCGCGCGAACGCCAATGTAAATCAGTCCCAGCGACCCCAAAGCGGAAGCGCAGTAATGCCACGCGGGAACGTCGGAGCCGCCATTATTGAACGCGGCCACCGCCAGAATCGCACTCAGCGCGGCCAGGGTGAACAGGGGCATGGCTCCCATCGCGGAACACAAGCGGCAACTTCCGCCGGCGCGAGTACCGCTTTCTCAGGATACCGGCGGGTGCGCCGCAGTTTCAGGATACCGGCGCGCGCGCCGCAGTTTCAGGACGATGGAGCGATAAGGGTTAGCAGAGACTCTTGCGCATGCTTCGACGGCGTCCAATGGCCGCCAGAGCAACCGCCGCGATCCCGAGTCCCGATAACGTAAGCGATCCCGGTTCCGGAGTCGCAATGTCCCCAGTGATGATGACATTCATGTTCGTCGCGGGACTAGTGGTCGTTTCAAAGGACCCGCCCGTCAAATCCGTGCCATCCCAGCCATAAATCGTGCCGGTAGGTCCGCCCGTGGTCGCGAGCGTGTACCATCCGCACCCGTTGAAGCCCGTTGTGGTTCCCACGCATCCGCTCAGTCCGCCGGCCAAGGTTCCGTCGGCGGCGAACTGGTACGTGTTACCCCCGATCAGCAGCAGGTTCACCGCGAACGTGACCTGATAAATCGGCACGCAAGTAGTCCCGTCGCTGGCCAGATAACCCGAGTTGCCCGCGCAATTGGACGCGCCGGTGTAGCCCGCCGCAGTGATCGTGGGATTCGAAGCGATGGAGGAGAAGCTGCAGTTGTCCGGCCCCGAAGTCGCGCTGCACGCGCTGGACTGGTCGGCGAAACTCCCGAAGTACAAATTGATGGCGCTAAACTCGCTCTGAAACGCGGCCGCCGTATTGTCCCCTACGAGATTGGCGGCTGCAAAAACGGTAATCGAGTTGACGATGTAATTGTTCCCGGCCGCCAGCGAAAAAGCGTCGCCGTAGATGAAGCCGTTCGTGGCCACGCCGCCACCTTTATCGCAAGCCAGATCTCCACAATTGATCCAGTCGAAATTCGACCGCCCCACGCCCGGGGCATTAACGGTTGGGCCCGAGGGCAACCCAACACTATAAAGCGTGGCGCCCTGTCCGGCGACCGTCCAAGCGAGCGCACAGATCCCCATCAGTGGACCGCGCCCGATCTTGTTGAGAAGTGTTCTCACGCTCTGGATTCCTACGAATCGGCCTATTTCGTGCTGATCGGCGGCGGCGGTCGCCGAATTTCAGCCTGAGGCCCGCCACTGGAGCCCACCCCAGCCTGCGTTCCGCCCGCCCGCGTTCCAGCGGTAATGGAGCCGCTTCGTCCACCCACCTGCCGGCCCTGATTCAAAACTTGAAGAGCGGACTCCGGCGCCAAATTGAACTGCGCTGCGCCGGCAGCCAAATTCACACTGACCGTGTCCCCATTCCGACCCAGCTTCACGCGGCTCTGTTCGCTGATCACGATGCGCGAGCCGTCCTGGAAGCGAAGGACCACCGTGGCGCCTCCCGCGCGCAGCTCATCTCCGGCCGTGACCGGCCACGAGGAAACCCCCTCCGGCGGCATCGCGACTCCGTTCAAATCGAACGCCGCGCTACTAGATGCCGTGCCCACGGGAGCGGCCGCAAACGCCACCGCGGCAACACAGCACGCCACAACCGAGGTTGTTAAGAGCCGCCTCACCCTACCTCCCAGAGTCCGTCGAGCTTACCACCCATCAATTATGCGGGATCGTTCCTCATAAGATCAAGGAAAAAAGACACTTTCTGACGAGAGTGTACTGCATATGTCATACCGTTGGCGACGCTTGCGACCCGTGCTAGCATGATCCCCTAGAGTGCATCCATCGCCTCCAACTCCCGCGCCCGAACAGGACGCCTCCCCGCACGCGTTTTCCACAATTTACTCACAGATTTTCCTAGCTCTGTGCTGCGTCTTTTTGGCCCTGGCGGGCGGCTGGCGAGCTTTCGCGGACACCCAAGTGGACACCCAACCAGACGGCCCGTTTTTGGAACAAGCCTGTCGCCTGCGAGCGTGCGATCCCGACCAGCCGGCCCGCCTGGCGGATCGCATCGCCGACGCCGGTCCCGCCGACCCGGGTTCCTCCGGACCGGGTTCCTCCGGACCGGAAGAAGCCCTGCATTGGTCGCGCCTGGCCCTAGCCAACGACCCAGCCTCGCCCTTTCGATGGTGCGACTTAGGCGACCTCTATCTGGCCCTCCGCCCAGCCTCCCATGCCGCCGAGTACCTGACCCAAGCCCGCGCCTGTTTCCGCCGTGCCGAGGCGCTGGCGCCGGCCAACCCCATCATCTTGCAGCGCATCGCCAACTTCCACTACCAAATCGGCGAACCCTCCGAAGCCGTAAAGCGCTCCTACCGCATCCTGGAACGCGTCCGCCAATTCGACGACATCATCTTCTCCAGCTACCTCCGCTTCGGCGTGCCCCAGCCGGAGATCCTGGCCCGAGGAATACCGCCCGAGCCCGACCCAATGCGCTCGTATCTCCGCTTCGTCTTCGCACGAAATGACGAAGCCGCAGCCACCGCAGCCTGGCGCTGGACCTCAGCCCCCTCGCAAATATCCGTAATCACCAGCCCGCTAGCGCTGTCGTATGTAAACCTCCTCTGGCGCCAGCGCGATTTCGCCGCAGCCGCCGAGGCCTGGGCCGGATACCTAGGCACCCGCGCCGGCGACTACCCGCGTCCCAACCGCATCTTCAACGGCAGCTTTGAGACCGAGCCAGACGACGGCAATCCCCTGGACTGGAGGCGCGACCGCGTGGACGGAGTCGAAATGGAGCGCGACTCCCAAATTCAACAACAAGGCGAAGCCTCCCTGCGCATCACATTCCAGGGAAAGCAGAACCTGGACTTCCACCATCTGAGCCAGACCCAGCCCGTCCCGCCCGGCGCCTACCGCCTCCAAGCCATGGTCAAGATCCAGGACATCACGACCGACCAAGGCGTGCGCCTTCGCATCCTAGACCCAGAAGCCCCAGGTCGTCTAGATGTGAGCACCCCCGCAATGACCGGATCAAGTGACTGGCACGCCATAGAGCTGCGCGTGGAAGTCCGCCCGCCCACCCGCGTGGTTCGGATCGAAGTCGCCCGCCAACCGTCCCTGAAATTCGACAACAAAATCGCCGGAACGCTGTGGCTGGACGCAGTGTCATTAACGCGCACCAATTGAAGATCTCCGGCATGTGGGGCAGGTTGGCAACCTGCGGCGGGTTGGTAAACCCGCCCCCAATGAGCGCAAAACTAATCCGCGCCAAATCCCGCCCTAAAGCACGCTCGTACCGACCCCCAATCTGAATCCGAGAGTCGCCCGACCAACCGAACCTCCCGCTGCGGGAGCGTTACAGGAAATAACCGGAAGTACGAAGCGGCGTGCAATCCCGCTTGCTTCCAATCCAGCAAAGCGCAGTCGGTCGGAGCCTGCGTCGTGATCAGTCCCACCACGACGTCAGGCCGGTGCCGATGCTAGTCCTCAGTAGAGAGCACCACCGCGGGACGAGTCTCTTATCACGAGCGAGGTCACGTTGGCGCCAGGAAACGCCCTGACGACAACATCGCCGGGCCTCAACGATCTTCCCGCTCTTGGTCCTCGAAGCGCCACACTGCCGCGGCCGTCGCCTCGGCCAGATCCTCGTCAGTCCAAGTATCGGACCACTGCACCGCGCGCCCGCCCGCAAGATCCGCCAACTGCCGCGCCCAATCGAGCACCTTCCCGGCTTCCTCCGGCGGGAGTGCCCGCACCACACTGATCAACGATTCTTCCTGCGCAGTGAGCACCATAATTCCGTTCTATCCTCGCAAACCAGAGTTGCAGGTTGCGGCTGAAGGAGATCCGTGCAGCCGCCAGGTCTCTGATGTGTGGGGCAGGTTGGCAACCTGCGGCGGGTTGGTAACCCGCCCAGACAAGTGCCGAGTGCAAACAGGTCCGTCCACCTCCGCTTGCCAACCGGCGTGCAGCGATTGGCTCGCCAGCCGTCATGCCACCACGACCCACGCGGCTGGGGATGAAACTATCTGTGCCAGTACGCCGACGGTCGCGGGCAGGTGCCATCCAAGCGGACATAACTACGGGTTCTAGGAAGCTAGCTCTTATCCCCCTTTGGGGTGCGGCGGCTGTGGTAGGTTAAGCTCTTGTGGTGGGTTAAGCTCTTGAAAGGTTTTGTTGGTTTGCGCGATTTGGTTTAGATAAAAGCGAGCCAAAACTTCTGGATTGTACGTCCTCTCGAAATCCGCCGCTGAAAATTGTCGGGCATAACCAAGGTCGACAGCCATTGCTCGAAGCAGCGCATTCAGCTTGTCTTGCCGAATGCGCCCACCTTCATTAGTATTTAGGCGCTGATCGAGGTAGGCCGTGAAAAGCTCTGCCCAAGCATCCCTCACAGGCTTTACATCATGGAAAAGAATATCGATGACGTTTAACGCCTGGACGGGACGTTCAGCGAAAGTAGCCATTCGCCACTGCATCAGGGTTTGGAAGACCTCAAATTTCTGTTGGACTTTGTGTCTTCTATTGGCCAGCCACGCTGATATCTGAAGCGCAAACAGAGGAGCTAAGAACGTGCCTACAGCGCCTGCGAGTGCCGCAATAGCAGTAATCTTTGCCCAATCCGCCGCGCTCATCTGGGAGACCATATGCGTCTTTCATCTTGCAGCAAAGCTCTGTCGTTATGCAAGTCACAAGTGAACGGCCCGGTAACCGGCAAGCGAGCGCCCGGTAAAAGGGGTCGTCCGATCCACGTTCAAGAGAGCGGCTACGTCCTCACGGCGCTAGTCGTCGTCGATCAGCTTCCGGGCGTGGTCGATCTGCCGCCAGGTGAGTTTCAGATGCGCCCGAATTTCACGGCCCGGCTGATGAACGCTTTCGGACGAGAAGAAAAGGAGCTACACTAAATTGTCGATTTTCACAAGAACAGGAGAAAGTTTCGATGGCTGAAAAAGTACTATCTTCTTCCGAGGTGCAGAAGGAAACCGAACGCATCTTCTCAGAAAAAGTTAATGAGTTTGCCGCGACATTAGCGATTGCTCCCTGCCAGGTCTGCAGCTGTCCCAGTTTTGTAATACCCTTTCCCCCGGGCCAAGACCATTTTCTGAGTATTTATAGACCATAGCCGCAGTGGCGAAAATGGGCTGTTGCGTGTTCTGAATTCACCGCAGTAAGGGCCGCGGCCACGGCATGCTCCAGCAATTCCAGTTGGCGGATCTT
>Ga0209517_10000866_pt1 | contig 49322 bp, 57 predicted proteins | sample PeaSoiMetSII2010_FD_187695 | JGI IMG/M metagenome (GOLD analysis project Ga0209517, IMG submission 187695) | Peat soil microbial communities from Weissenstadt, Germany - SII-2010 (SPAdes) (version 2) | ecosystem: Environmental > Terrestrial > Soil > Wetlands > Peat | place: Germany...
CCGAAACGGCCCCGAAATCGCGGAATTCTCGCCCGCTGGCCTGGATCTCGCCCGGGTGAAGCAGGCCTGCGATCTGACTCCGAGAAAGCCCAGCAAGGACTAACCCCGCTGTCATCCGACCGCGCCAGCGACGGCGGAGAAGGCCGACAAGGACTAGAAGGGACTTGCATTTTCCCGCCCCTGTCGTTTCGTAACGCGGCGATTCCTATCCCCAGGTCTACGCAATCGCCGAGTGGAGGGAGTGAAATGGCGAAACCTGCCTTCTCGAAAATCCTACTTACGTTTGTCGCAGCGCTGGCCCTTGCTTGTGTGCCGAAGACTGCGTCTGCTCGGCGCGGCGGAAGCTCTCACGGGGGCGGAGGCTCGCATCGAGGAAGGTCTCACGGAGGCGGCAGCTTCCACGGCCGCGGGCACTCTAGCTTCAGCGGGGGCGGACATTCTTACGGCGGCTCTCGCGGCGGGGCGCCCGTGTCGTCCGCTCACATGGGCGGGGGGCACGTGACTAGCGGACGAATGAGTGGCGGCTCGTACGCGAGGCTCGGAGGATTTTCCTCTCGTCCGTCTGGCAATTTCGCGCGCAATTCTACCTTCGGAGGCGGAAGTTTCGGCTCGTCGGTAGCCTCTCGCAATTTCGGTCGCTCCGGAGCTTCGCAACCGACGGCGCGAGGTTCCCGTAACACCATGGGCGAGTGGCATCCGTTTGGAAACTCGACCGATCGGTCGATGCCCGCGTCGGCTCGCACCTCGGGGAACACGATGGGCGGCGGGTGGCATTCATTCGGCAACTTGAGCCACGGTGGCGGGCCGGAAATGTCGCGCGGCTATGGGAGCTCTGTACGAGCTGACGGCCAGTGGCGTTCGTTCGGAAATTCAAGAAACGCTTCGTTTGGCACGAATGTTTCAGGATTCTCGTCTTCCGGGGCGAGCCACGCGACGGCATCGAACACACACGCGCCTCGCCTGGGATTTAGCGCGAATCGCTTCTCGACAAATATGCCGGGATCGTCGCGGTTCTCGTCGTTTTCGTCATTTTCTTCCGGCCGCTCGATGGCGAATTTCGGAAGCTTTCGCTTCGGGAGCTCGGGCTTCGGCGGTTCCGATTTCGGAAACTTGGCCTTCGGCCGTTCGGGCTTCACCAATTCGCTCATCGGGTCGAATGCGTCGCTGATCCCGAGCTTACTGCTCGGTGGCTTGCTTCGCTTGGGTACATCGGTCTTCGGAGGAAGGGGCATCCTCGGAGGAAGCGCACTTTCGTTTGCTGCGCGCTCGTTTGATTCCTTACTAGGCTCAAACGGATTCGGCCAGGGCGGCTTCGCTGGTGGTGGCTTCAATTTTGGTCGAGTCGGATTCGACGAGGCCCCGGTTTTACCGGCTTGTGGTGCTGGCGCGAGTTTCTGGAAACCCGGGTGGGCATGGAGCGGTTATTGCGGACCTTACCCATATTATCCCTTGGGCTTGAGCGGCATCGGTTACCTTGGCGACCCCAGAATCGGCTACAACGTCACCGATGATAGTTCCGGCAATTCTGACTGAGGAGCACAAGGACGACAGATTGGCAAAGCGCAAGGCAGAACGACGCCGGAAAAAGCACGGCAAACACTAGATGGACGTCAAGCGTCGAGAGGTGGGAACGCCAGCGAAGACTCGGCGGGCGGCGGCACTGGACGCACAGCCGTTGCTCCTACGCATCCCCGGCTGCCTGAATTTCGACTGCTAGCTGGGGTGCTGCCAGTTTCCTCGCTACTGTCGCGAGCTAGACAGACCTTACCAGCCGATGAATTCCCTTGCCCCGTCCCCTTCACATGTCGCGTTACCGGCGCCATACCGCCAATTTTTCGGCCCGAGGCAGGACACAATGGCCGACGACCCAAACGACGAAGAGAGACTTGGTAACAAGGCCGAAACGAGGGACGGGGCGGGCTGGGCCTTGGTTTGCAATTGAGCTCAAACTGATGGCGAAGCCTCCAACCGACGTGTCTGGTACCGGTCCGCCTCCTGCGTCAACGTTGCACACGGTGGTTCCAGACAACGCAACCGAGGTGAGCCCGCCCTGATGGTGCTACGATCACAGCCGTGAAGAAGCAACCAGCAGCATTCACCAGACGCAAGCTGGTGTCGGTGGTGAGGAAAGCGATCACTTCCTACTACACCGAACAGGAACAGCAAGAAATCGCCCAAGCGGCCGGACGGCAAGGAATCAGTATGAGCAGCTTTGTTGCTTCAGCTGCCTTGAAAGAGGCTAGGCGCACCAGCCGCAGTTAACTGCCTCGTTTTCAATTACTTGAGCTCTCTTCCTGACAAACTTCAAGTTCAGCGCTGATTCTCTCTTGCCCATAACACGGCACAGTAGTACACTATAGTTGTACATTATAAGGAGTCCCGCCATGAACAGAAAAAGAGGCAGCCTCCAGCTCGAAACACTTATTACAGCCAACGCGCGATTTGCGAAGCGCTATTTAGACAAGCGCCAAACACCTGAACAGATAAAGATGCTCCAGCGGTTAACTGAACAGCTCGAGTTGTCGGTTCCCGCAGGCGAGCTGCAGCTCATTGAAGGCCGCTGGTATGTGCCCCATTCCGGGCTGTTGCGCATAGCCACGCGCAAGCGTTGCTGTGGCATTGCCGTCACGGTTATGCCCCGACTCTGTGATCCCTCTTCATCACGCTGGGCGTTCAAAGCCACGGTGTACAAATCGCCGACATGCAAGGGCTTTGTCGGCCATGGCGATGCCGACCCGACCAACGTTTCTGCCCTCGTCCGGGGCGCCGAAATGCGTGTGGCCGAAACCCGGGCCGTGAACCGTGCTCTCCGCAAGGCGTATGGGATCGGGATCTGCTCGGTCGAGGAGATCGGTTCCCTGCCCGCTCGCAGTCAGCCCGAGCCGAATGTCCGGAAGCTTCCGCCCCAGCCTGCCAGCGGCAACGGCGAACCCAAACTCCGCGATCAGCTCTGCCTCTTGATTCGCCAGCACCGTCTGGATGCCGCGTTGGTTAAGCAGTACGCCGCCGAGTTCTGTGGCGCAAAGGACATCCGGCAGGCCAGCCGCGAGCAGGTCGCCTCCTTTATTAAGCACATCGCCGAATTCGCCGCCCGGGACAGGGAAGAATTGCTCGTCAAGCTCAACAGCTTTGCCCAGCAGGCTGGTGCCGCATGAAACGGCGTTTCCAAGGCCTGGCTTTAACGGCACAAGCCAACACCGAAGTTCCCGATGGCGTTTTCCTGGTCCGCGTCGAGCAAGTCCGGTACTCGCGAGAGCGCCAGAAGCCGGTTTACACCGTCCGGTTCTCCGTGCTCGAACCCGAACCTTTGGCCGGGCGTACCTTCTCCGGCCGGCTGCACTGCACATCGAAGGCCCTGTGGAAGTTCAGCTGGTTTCTGCGCGACTTCGGCTACGACCCGGAGCTACTCGGCCGGGATGAGGTGGAAGAAAAGGGCCTCATTGGCCTCCGCGGGGTGGTCAAGCTCTCCCACACCGTGGTGAACGGTCGCACGTTGGTCAACCTGGACGCCTTCGCGCCAGCAAGCGCCTGGGAGTCGATTTCATCGCCGGCTCCTCCGCCTCTGCGCTCGGAGTTGGCATCGTGACCTTCAGCTACACCCAGCTCGCCCAGTACCTGGCCTGCCCGTTGCGCTATCGGTATCGCTACCTGGACGGCTGGCAGGAGAAAGAAACCCGAGCCGGGCTGCTGTTCGGACGTGCCTTCGAACAAGCACTGGCTGCGCTGTTCCGCCGTGAAGATCCGGGTTGCGCACTTTTTGAGGCTTGGTCGCAGTACAAGAGCTCTCCTCTGGAGTACCCCAAGAGCGAAACCTGGGATCAGATACTTGAGCAAGGGATCCACTTGCTCGCGCGATTTGTCCAGGATGGCCGGGTGCAAATCCGGAATCCCCGCCGCAATCTGCAGATCAAGTTCACGCGCCCCATCGGCAACGGCAACGAATTCGTCGCCTACGTCGATGCCATCGGCCAGCTCGACGGAGAACGATCGGTCATTGACTGGAAAACCACCGGCGCCCGCTACCCCGACCAACCGGAAGGCCTGCTAGCTCTGGACCCCCAACTCGTCTGTTATTCCTGGATCACTGGAGAACCCAACGTGGGCTTTGTGGTCTTCGTGCGCAAGCGGCTGGTCGAGGTCCAGTATCTCCGCGCCACCATCACCCAGCAACAGCGTGACAGCTTCGGCGCGATGATCGCGAGCACCATCCGGCAAATTGAAGCCGCCCAGTTCCCTGCCCGCAGCGGAATCCGCTTCCCGCAGAATGGCTGCTTGAGCTGCTCGCATCTGGGCCTGTGCCTGGGAAAACAGGACATGGTTGATACCCGTCTGATCCGCCGCCCCGGAGGCGACCTTGGTTGGCTTGACCAGCTTGATTACTAAGGACCCACCGATGCCGCCCAAACTCAATCGCCGCCGGGGCCTGTTCGTGCTGGCGAAGATTGACCAGATCTTGGCCTGGGAGAAGGAGGTGGATAACCAGCGGGATACCCGGTTCGTGGAACTCGGGCGGTATCTATGTGAGGTGAGGGCGGGGCAATACTGGCGGCTGGAAAACCTCAGCTCGTTCGACGACTTCCTGGAGAGGCGCTTCCCGCAGTCCCGCCGCAAGGCTTACTACCTGATGTCCATCCACGAGCATCTGCCCAAGCCCATCCGCCAGGACCTGAAGCAGATCGGCTGGTCCAAGGCGATCGAACTGGTGAAACTCGCGCGCCGGGACGGACAGCATTTCGAAAGTGCAACCTGGTTGCACAAAGCGCAGTCGTTGCCGAAGGAACAATTTAAGGCGGAGGTGGAGCGGGAACTGACCGGGCGGGAATCAGAACCGAGCGAGCTGATCTATTTCAAGGTCTACAAGAGCCAGGCGCCGGTAATCGAACAGGCGATCGATACGGCGGCTCTCATGCTCGGATCGGACAAGTCGCGGGGGTACTGTCTGGAGATGATCTGCGCAGACTTCCTGGCCGGGGCGCACTTAGAGGACGGAAACCCCAAGATTCTGCTGTTTTCCATGCTTCGGCTCTTCCGCTTTCTGTCCGCTGCTCAGAAGCAGAAATTCCTCCAGCAGGTAACCGAGGCCGCGTGAAACTGTCTTCAGCGAAACCCCGCCGGATTCGGCTGGGTGCCGATGCCTACCACACGCTGCGCAAGATGATCCTGGAGCGAGACGGCTGGAGATGTCAAAACTGCGGGTCGATTTCTGGTCTCGCGGTCCATCACATCCAACGTAGGAGCCGCCAAGGCGAAGATTCTGAAGAGAATCTCATCAGCCTCTGCTCGGAGTGCCACCGAGCCATGCATGCGTGATTGACGCCATAACTCGCTGGCCATCTCGGTACCCCTATTGGCCCTCGACTTCATCCGCGGTTCCACGCCGGAAGCACCTCCCGGCGTTCCGTTTCTCCAGGCCACCCAGCACGACCCTGAACCCTGTTCCGTGACACAACGCGCCACCCGACCGAGGATGCGTGTGGTCGTGCAGCGCCTCGGCAAGTTGCGCATTTTCGACCAAAGCTGCGACTTCGCGGGCGACGGCATGGAGCAGATCGCGCCCCACAGCGCTCAGATTGCGGGAGGCGACATGGCTGTCCAAATAGAGCGCGCCTTGCGCCGTCGGCGCTTCCCCAGCCCCGCCCCCATATCTCCGCATCAAAGGGATACAGATGACGCTGCGCAGGTCGTGGTCCATGATGCTGCGCACCTGCCCCATCTCGGACTGGCTAGTGTCTGCAATCAGGAATTCCGAACCAGAGCGAAAGGCCTTGTCGAGGATGGAATGGGAGATGGTGTTGTCCTCGAAGAGATCGTTGCCCCGGTTGTCCCGTCCGGAGGTCAGCCGCAGTTCACCGCGCTTGTCACGAAGAAATACGTACCCTCGTTCCGCTCCAGTCAGCCGGAGTGTTGCTTCAATCAAAGTCGCTAGGACCTCGTCCAAGACGCCCGTCGTGCTCAACTTGCAAGCCGCTTGCAAGCAGAGGGAAAGACGTTCCAATTCTGCTGCCTCGCCCAAAGGCTTGACGGTCGCGAACTGGGTCATGAACTCTCGGGCCTCCGGAGCGCGCGGTGCCACAAACCTCAGGCACGGCGGTTCACCTGCACCAAACTCGATTTTGTCGTTGGCCTGCAGCTTGCGGCGAGTGATCCTCTCTCCATTGACGAAAGTCCCGCACGAGCTGCTGCGATCCTCGATGTGCCAACCATCCTGCTGCTGGATGATCCTGGCCTGAAGCCGGGAAATGTGCGACTCCGAGACACACAGATCATTATCCACCCTGCGCCCGATGGTGAACGGGCTGTGGTCCAAGACGATCCGTTTGCTTACGCCTGAGCCCTCAAGAACGATGCACGGGAGGGAACTCTGGACGGCAGCCGCTACCCCTGAGATGTGGGCGGGTTCGCTCAAATGGACTACCTCGATCCATCCCAAACATGTCTTTATGCAATGGGCTGATAGAAGTTTGGATAAATTCTTTATTACAACTCAAGTTGAGGTGTCAAGCGGCATATTGTCTAGCTTGACATCGATACGGTGTAATACGGGTCTGACGTCCTGCCATGTTCAAAATGCGTCAGTTCCCAGCAGAACGCGCTGCGGCGAGGGCCTTGGGATTGGATTCCCTGGGCCGCGGGGTTGAATCATGGACGGGCTGCTCGATGCAGCCCGTCTTTCCAATGAACGCGCGGGATCTCCATCAAGACCTCCAGATATTCCAATCGCCAATAATTATGTCCTGTAAATGGAAGCAAAAGGAGATGCTAGTAAGATTCGGGCGATGATGATCCGCGTTTGCCCTCTGAAACCGAGGATTCTGTCAGCACGAACCCGCAAAGTCTGGCTCCACCACAATCAGGGGCAGCGAGTGTGAGGGCTTTTTTGCCGACCTCCGAACCTTTTGGATCAAGAGGCCGCCGAAGTCCGGAAATGTTCCGGTCCAGAAGTCGGCTTCGAGGAAGCGCGGTGCCGTCGAATGGCGGCTCAGCCCCAGAGTTCCCCGAAGCGCGTTTATCGGAACCAATCCGGAGGCATTACTCGCGAGTTGCTCGTCAACCGCAGCCATGCGAAGTTGTCGTGGGTTCGAATCCCCACCGCCCACCCCATTTAACATGTGTAGATTCAGTAGTTTGCAACCACATCTTTACGGTGTGCAAGCTGTTCGCTTCATCTTCGCCGATGCTGGCGCAACGCTGGTGAGTATTGAGCGCGCTCTGGGCGCACGGCACCAAGGGGTCGGATGTTCACAGAGATCCCTCCGAGCAAAACGCGCGCAACCGGGGAGCAGCAAACCTTTAAAAAAAAGATCACGGTCGCATTCGCAAACCCGATTAAAGGGCGTTGCTGCCAGCCAGGGCTGTTGTTGATTCTGTGGAAGTTTTAGCGCGCGGCCCAATAGGATGCACAGCTGTGCCGTGAAAGCAGAATTGACAACTTGCCCGGCAAGGGTGCAGAGTCAATTATCCAAAGCGCATAACCCGCCGGACCTCGCTCGCGCTGGCGCTGGAGATTTGCAATGTCGGGTGGAATTGCAGGTGAGAAAACGGCGACAGCTGGCCGATACCGAGCGCTGCTTGATTTTTCGAGTGCGATTGCCGAACAGCCCAGAAAAATGGCTTCTCGCCGACCGCTTCTGCTGCGCGTTAACCGGTCGCGCACCTCCATCGCGGCCATGCTGGCGTCTTATCTCGCCTGCGTACTCTTACTGGCATCCCCCGTTCACGCCCTCGATCCGAACAAGCGTATCACCCAGTACATCCACAATTCTTGGCGGATGCAAGATGGCTCCGCGCCGACTGGCATGCATGCGGCGGCGCAAACCTCGGACGGTTTCCTTTGGTTCGCAGCCTTTTCCCCATGGATGTACAGATTTGACGGTGTTCGGTTTCTTCCCTGGTCTCTGCCTACTCAGGGTGGTTCGATCCGGAGAGTAATGAGCGTACTTGGCGATCACGCAGGCGGACTCTGGGCAGAAGGGAATCGTGAGATCGTTCACCTCAAAGGTGGGGTGGTCAGTTCTAATTTCGAGTTGGTAGGCCTTCAGTCGTATCAAAGCATGAGCGAAGACCCTGACGGCTCATTATGGGTCGTGCGAGCCGCCAATACTGTAGACGCGCCCCTCTGTCATGTCACCGAACGCGCGGTCAAGTGTTTCGGAAAGGCGGATGGAATACCGATCACCCCGATCGATTCGATATTGGCAGACGGGAAGGGCGGTTTTTGGCTCGGAGGGCAAACCGCCCTTGTCCACTGGCATGAAGGCGTCTCAGACATATACCCCATCGAAGCGCTGAGATCCAATGTAGGACAGCACGGGATCGTGAGCCTGGCACTTGGTCCCGATGGATCTCTCTGGGTCGGCATACTTGCAGAAGGGCCAGGGCTCGGACTCGGACGACTGAAGGAAGGTGCCGTCAAATCATTTGTGACGTCTAACTTCGATGGAAGTAAGGTGGAGGTCTTCGCCACGATCTTCGATCACGACGGCAACCTTTGGGTCGCTACTCAGGGCAAGGGCCTGTTTCGCATCCATGGGAACGTAGTGGATCACTACGGACGAACCGATGGCTTGTCCAGCGATGCGGTGCACGTTCTCTTTGAAGACAGAGAAGGAATTCTGTGGGCTGGGACAACGAATGGAATAGACAGCTTCCGAGATCCACGCGTCACTACCTTCTCGGCGTCGGAAGGCTTGGGGAAAGATGCAGCGGCAGGCGTTCTGGCCAGCCGAGATGGCACAATCTGGGTTGCAAATGATGGCTCCCTCGATCACATCGCTAACGGGGCCGTCTCCTCCATTCGCGCAGGAAGTGGTCTTCCGGGTCATCAAGTTACATCCATGCTGGAAGACCGCGCCGGGAACATGTGGGTGGGAGTGGATGACGGACTGTATTTGTTCAAGAATGGGCGCTTCCGCCGCCTGCCCGAACCAAATCACAAGCCGCTGGGGCTGGTGGTTGGAATGACCGAGGACATTGACGGGGACATTTGGGCAGAGTGCTCCAGCAACCCGCCAAAACTTGTGCGCATCCGCGATTTCCAGGTGCGTGAAGAATTCCCTGCTTCGCAAGTTCCGCCTGGGCACACCCTCGCTGCGGACCCGCAGGGAGGAATTTGGATAGGAACTCTAAAGGGAGACCTTGCGCTGTTCCGCCACGGCGCTCTGGAGATGTTTCCGCTACACCCAAAAGGTATTCCATTGAGCCGCCGGATTATCGCTAATCTAGACGGCTCCGTCCTTGCCGGGTCAGAGGACGGGTTGAACGGGTTGCGGCAGGGTAGACTGCAGCGAATGACGACGGAAAACGGTCTGCCCTGCAACTCGGTCATTTCCTTCATTGAGGACAAAGAGAAACGCTGGTGGCTCTATACCGGTTGCGGCGTCGTCGAGTTGCCAGATTCCGAGCTCCAGCGATGGTGGTCCAACCCGAAAGCGGTCGTTCAGGCCCGCGTCTACGACCAGTTAGACGGAGCTCAGCCGAACGCACCTTATTTCAACTCAACGGCGTACTCTCGGGATGGGCGCGTGTGGTTTGCCAACGGAATTGTCGTGCAGATGGTGGACCCGTCCAGACTCACGCAAAAAGCACTACCTGCGGTGACATACATTCAGTCGTTAATCGTTGACCGAAAGGAATTTGCAGCAACCGACAACCTCAAGCTCCCACCGAAGCCGCGTGACTTGCAGATTGATTACACTTCGCCAACGTTTCTGGTCCCACAGAGGGTGAAGTTCCGGTACCGGCTCGATGGGTATGACCGAGACTGGCACGAGGCCGGCACGCGTCGGCAGGCGTTCTACACGGACTTGCCTCCCGGGAAGTATTCCTTTCGCGTGATCGCCTCCAATAGTGACGGCGTCTGGAACGAAACCGCCGCCAAGCTGGATTTCTCCGTCGCTCCCACGTATTACCAGACGAACTGGTTCCGCGCTCTCTGCGGGGCCCTATTTTTGGCGTTGATGTGGGCAGCCTACCAGTTGCGTGTCCGGCACTTGCATAAGCAGTTCGACATGACGCTGGAGGCGCGCGTCGGCGAGAGGACACGAATCGCAAGGGACCTGCACGACACACTTCTGCAGAGTTTCCACGGGCTTCTGCTGCGGTTCCAGACTGTTTCGCAGTTGCTGCCGGATCGTCCGGTGGAGGCGAAGGAGAAGCTGGACACCGCAATCGAGCAGGCTGCTGATGCGATCACCGAAGGCCGGGATGCGGTTCAGGGATTGCGCGCCTCTACCGTCCAAGGCAACGATCTTGCGCTGGCCATCAGCACCCTCGGAGAAGAACTCGCAGCCGACCCAAACAACCACCGATCTGCATTCCGTGTAGCAGTCGAGGGCCAGGCGCGAGATCTGCACCCTATCCTTCGTGATGAGATCTACAAGGTTGCTGCCGAGGCGCTACGAAACGCGTTTCGGCACGCCCAGGCACAACGGATTGAGGTTGAAATCCGCTATGACGATGAACAGTTTCGATTGCGTGTGCGGGACGACGGAAAAGGGACTGACCCGGCAATTCTCTCCCGCCACGGCAGTGAGGGACACTATGGCTTGCACGGGATGCGCGAACGCGCCACACTTATTGGAGGTAAGCTGACAGTTTGGAGCGCAGTCGAGGCAGGAACCGAGGTGGAACTGCGCGTCCCTGCCAGGGCCGCCTACGCGTCAGCGCGCAGAGTTTCCTGGTTGTCGCGGAAGTTTGCGACGAAGGCATGAAGCAGGAGACTGGGCATGAGCGCCGGCAGCTCTAAAATTCGGATTCTCACGGTCGACGACCATCCCGTCGTGCGCCAAGGCATCGCCGGTCTAATTGCCGTGCAGCCGGATATGGTCCTGGTAGGTGAGGCATCAAACGGTCGCGAGGCTATCCAGCAATTTCGCACGCACCATCCAGAGGTCACGCTGATGGACCTGCAGATGCCGGAAATGAATGGCCTCGACGCGCTCATTGCAATTCGAAATGAATTTGCCGACGCAAAGGTCATTGTGCTGACGACCTACGCTGGCGATGCACAAATTCTCCGCGCGCTCAAGGCCGGCGCTCAGGCCTATCTGCTCAAGAATACGCTACACAAAGAATTACTGGAGACGATCCGTGCAGTCCATGCTGGAAAGAAGACGCTTTCCCCAGAAGTTTCCTACCAGGTCGCCGAGCATGCGGCTGATGACAGCCTGACGCCGGCAGAGATCGCTGTGTTGCGGCTGATCGCAGTCGGCAATGCAAACAAGCAGATTGCGGATCAGCTTTCCATAACGGAGGAAACTGTCAAGAGTCGAGTCAAGAACATCCTTTCCAAATTGGGCGCCAACGATCGAACGCATGCCGCAATGATCGGCCTGAAAAGAGGGATCATCGAGCTGTAGTGCCTGCCCCGGTTTGCCTCCTCCTCGCGACCGAATATCAAAACTCTAAAGAGTGAGGATCCCGGCTCTTTTTGGGGTTTCGATTTCTCCCGCAACAGCGGAATCTAGTAGTGACCAGAAAGGCGCGTTTTGCGACGTCTCTATTCCACATTCGCTGGCGGTTGGCCTGGGGCAGGTTTACTTCTCATGCGATTGGTTGCGGGCTCGGCGCTGGTCGTGCGTGCGAGTTCGACCCTCTGGAGAGACCCTCCGATAAACGCAACACTAATGGCCGCATTCCTAGCAGCATGCGGAATTCTACTAATCCCCGGCCTATGGACTCCCATCGCGGCGACGTTAGCTGCTTTGATTGAAACCTGGCAGATCCTGACGCGAACTGGAGACCTGTGGGTTCTCCTTTTGCTGGGAACTATTGCTGGGGCTCTCGCAATGTTAGGACCGGGTTTGTGGTCAGTCGATGCTCGCCTGTTCGGGTGGAAGCGCGTCGAAGCTCCCCCTCGCAAAAGCAGTTCTAGTTCTCGTTAAGACTTCCCAATAGCAAATTTTCTGGCTCAGAAGGGGCTTCTATTCGCCTCCCAAGAGTCTGCGATTTGCCCCCATGTGGGGCTGACCGCAAACAGAACTAAGTCGCACAATGGCTCCGAACTACAGCAACAGGGAGGAGATTATGGGCGCGACTGCTGCTTTCACCGACCTCGGAGGCTTCGCAGGAACAACGTTCCCCCCAGTGGGCAGGCTGGAAGACAAGCGGCTGTATCTCGGATCAGAAATCAGTTCTGAGCACTGCTTCGAAGGAATCATCGGCAAAAGCCCAGCCATTCAGGAGGTGCTGGAGCAAGTCTCCATTGTCGCGCCTACCGATGCCACGGTCCTGCTTCATGGAGAGACCGGAACGGGGAAGGAACTGATTGCACGCGCCATTCACAAACTCAGCTCCCGGCGCGAGCGCGGCTTCGTGCGCATGAACTGCGCCGCCATTCCCTCTGGACTGCTGGAGAGCGAAATGTTCGGGCACGAGAAGGGAGCGTTCACTGGTGCCCTGCTGCAGAAAAAGGGCAGATTCGAACTCGCAGATGGCGGCTCGTTGTTTTTGGACGAGATCGGGGATATCAGTCTGGAACTGCAGCCGAAATTATTGCGGGCGGTGCAGGAGCGGGAATTCGAACGCCTGGGAAGCGCCAGGACTATCCATGTCGATGTGCGGATGATTGCGGCTACACATCGCGACTTGTCCGCCATGATCCGCAATAGTCAGTTTCGCGAGGACCTTTTTTATAGGCTGAATGTGTTTCCGATTGAAATCCCGCCGCTTCGCGAAAGGCGCGAAGACATTGAACTGCTGGTCCAGTTTTTTGTGTCGCGTCTCTCCCGGCGTATGCAGAAGCAGATTCGCTCTGTCCCGAAATCGGCCATGGAGGCTCTGGTGAATGCCGATTGGCCAGGAAATATCCGCGAGCTGGAGAACTTTGTTGAGCGTTGTGTAATTCTCACGCAAGGGGACGAGTTGAATGTGCCACGCACAGAGCTGAAGAGCTTTTCAGGCGGCACTGTGGTTCCAGCCGCGTCGTCATTCCGGCAAGCCGAGCGGCAGGTGATCATTGACGCTTTGAAAAGCGCGTCTGGAAGGATAGCCGGCAAAGGTGGAGCGGCAGAACTCCTCGGGCTTAAGAGAACCACACTCCAGAACAAGATGCGCCGGTTAAATGTCGCTCGCGCTGAATATTTAGCCGGCCAGGGGGCAAATCAACCTGCAGCTTGCTGACGTCGATGCTCGCGGCTGATTCAGCCGGCTCGCAGGCTGACGTTTAGGGGTACGACCTGCATTGACAGTTCAGATGTAGCGAAAGGGGGTTTTATGAGGTTGCAAATCGTATGGCGCAATCCGATTCCGCTGGCCAAGATGCAACGAACTGTACAGCTCGTAAGAACTGACCCGTTCGGTGCCTTGTATGTTGTCACCAACCCGGATACCAGACAGGAATTCGAGTTGATTCTGGGCGCGGCCTGAACGGCGGAACTTTTGGGTAAGAGCTGTGACAACGGCAGCCAAACTCGAGGGTCACTCGCAACTGAAGGCTCGACATTTGCCGCGGTTGCTGATCGTTGCGTTCCATTCTGCGCTTGCGATGCGCTACTGCCTGGCGGCGCAGCGGGACGAGATGAGCGGATTCCCCTTCACCGCAGCGGGGGAGTGGCGCAAAGCTGCTGAGCTGCTTGGCCCCATTACTCCGATGTCGGACCGGTGCTGGCTTGAGTGGGAGCGGATCATGCGCCTGCCAAGACATCTGGCGGGACCCATCGTTTGAGAGATAGGCATCAGGCATTTCTTCAGCTTCAACATGGAATCCTGCCCTGTGACATCAAGATAACCGAATGCTCTCTGAAAAATGCATTCAGCTCGACGCGCCATAGCTCAGGACTGGTCACGTACAGCTGCATCACCCAGGTAGCGCGCAACGGCAATCTCCAGATTGAAATGCATTCCTTCGCGTCGCAGCAACTGCCCCAGCGGTGATCGTTGTACGATGGCCAAAACTCTGGGAGTCATGCCAATCAGCCACAGTTGAACGCCATGCTGGCTTTGCCTCTCCGCGATTTGTGCGAACATTCTCACCGCGGTGTACTCCATGTCGAGGACTCCGCTAGCGTCCACCGCGACGACCTTCGGTTGCGCTTCTCTGATCAGCGGCTCAATCTTGTGTGCGATCTGTACCGCATTAGCAAAGAAAATTGGACCTTCCGGCCTCAGCAGTAAAAGGCCAGAAAAACTCTCATCGTCGGGATGTTCTGGCGATTGCGGCCGGAATACGTTGGTTCCGGGCTTGCGCCGCAGGACGTAGACTGGCGGATCGGCCACCTGGTATGCCAGTGTGACCAGGGAAACAATTATCGCTACGATGATTCCCTTCAGCGTACCGACGACCACGACGCCTGCGCATGCCATGATAGCCCAGGAAAACTCGGTCCTGCGGATTTTAAGAATGTCACGAAACTCGATCGGCTTAATAAGTGTGAAGGAATAAACAATCACTATCGCTGCCAATGCAGATTGCGGCAAGATCGCAACCACTGGCGCGAGGAAGAGGGTTGTCACCAGTGTCATCGCCGCAGTTACCATCTCCGCTAATTGCGTGCGAGCGCCGGCCCGGACATTGACTGCCGTTTGCGTTGTGCCGCCGCCGCCCGGCATGGCACCCAGGAGTGCGCCCCCGACATTGGCCAGCCCTGTCGCAAGCAACTCTCTGTCTGCTCGCGGTGCGCGCTCGTCCTGTCGCCTGAAGGCTCGACCGGCCGCAACCGTCTCCGTGAAACTCATCAAAGCAATGCCTAGTGCCCCGGGCCACAGCACGCTTACCAACGAAAGGTCTGGCCTCATCAGCGAAGGCACTCCTTGTGGTATGCGGCCTACCAGTTCGACACCCCTATGTTGCAAGTTCAAGAAGTACGTACCCGCGATAGCAGCAGCTGCAGCCAGCAGTGGCGCTGGCAGCTTTGGCATGACATGTTCCATGCCCAGCAGAAACACGATTATGGTGAGCCCGACGGCCAGCGTTGCTAACGACGTTTTCGGAACATTGTGAACCGTTGACAGGACGTTCTCCACGAATGTCCCTCTTGCGAAGTGGATGCCCAGGATTTTCGGGACCTGGTCCACCACAATGACCAGCCCGATACCGGCTCTGAAACCCACGAGTACCGGCTCGGAGATAAAGTTCGCCACGAATCCCAGGCGCAGGAGACAGCCCAGCACAAGTGCGGCGCCGACCAGCAGCGTCAATGTCGCTGAGGCCCTCAGCAGGGCTGCGGGCTCGCCATTGGGCACCACCTGGCCCAACTGAGTGGCGGTCAAGATCGCCAACGTTGTGGTCGTGCTGACGCTGAGCACACGCGACGTCCCGAGTACCGCGTAGATCACCATCGGCACCAAGGCGGTATACAGGCCTACCTGCACCGGCAGCCCGGCAATCATGGCATACGCCATCGCCTTGGGAATGATCACTGCGCCAGTGGTGAGCCCCGCGACGATGTCGGGCTGCAGCCAATCCCGCCGGTACGACACAAGCCACTTTGATAAGGGACGAAACCTCTGATGAGTTATCGTCTGCGACGAGATTTCTCTGGGGGTCATGGCACGTGACTACCGTTGCTCTGACATGCTGCCGGCCTACCAGCGCTGCGGGATAATTCGATGCTCTTGCTTCGGCTCTACGTATCTTTTCGCCTTTTGCCGTGGCGGAAGCTTGGGAGGCGTATAAGGAATCTCCTCGTACTCGATCCTGCTGAGTATGTGCGCAATGCAGTTGAGGCGGGCACCCTTTTTGTCGTCTGACGGAACGATGTACCAGGGTGCCGCTTTTGTGTCGGTGGCTGCGAGCATTGCATCTCGGGCGCGTGCGTAGTCGTACCAACGACGGTGCGATTCCAAGTCCATAGGACTCAGCTTCCAGCGCTTCGAAGGATCTTCAATACGCTCGAGGAAGCGCTTGTGCTGCTCCTTTTCCGATACTTCGAGCCAGTACTTCAGCAGGATGATGCCTTGGCTGACCAGAAAGGCCTCGAAGATGGGACAGTCCCTGAGAAACTCCCGGTACTCTTCAGCAGTACAAAAGCCCATCACGTACTCAACACCGGCGCGGTTATACCAGCTCCGGTCGAAGATGACGACTTCACCTCCGGCGGGCAGTTGTTCAAGGTAGCGCTGAGCATGGAGCTGCGTCTTCTGTCTCTCGGTTGGCGAGGGAAGGGCGACCACGCGAAAGATGCGTGGGCTGACACGCTCCACGATGCGCTTGATCATGCCGCCTTTGCCGGCAGCGTCTCGTCCTTCGAAAATGATGACAATGCGTGCGTTGGTCGCCTTGACCCAGTCCTGGAGTTTGACGAGCTCAACTTGCAGGTTGAAAAGTTCGGCCTCGTATTCTTTCCTGTCGATCTTCTGTTTGCCGTCGACGCCGGATTCTTGAGCGTTGCCGTCCAGCGTTAATTGTCGTTTCTGTTGGTTCTTGGATTTGTTTGCCATTGTTCTTCTCTGGGCTTCTGGACCAAGCCCACCTGTTTAGAGGCTGGTCGTATTCGGCGCCTTAGATAGTAGTTGTTGTCTCGTTGGGGTTGTTTGTTGCGGGATCAGCGTTGCCAGTGCTGGCAAGGTTGATCGTTTCAGAAGTCTTGCTGTATTGTTTGCGACCTTGTCACTAGCCCTCAAGTTGTCGCCGATGAACCGGACATCCCCTTCAACGGGGCACTCCAGCACGACACGGCCGCTCCGCGTGACCAACTGGATGTGAACCCTCAGTTTGGTTGCTCCACTTACTGTGGTCACGGCCCGTCGTGTTTCGCTGCCTGGAGAGTACTTTTCAACGAGTATCTTAAGCAGAAGCATCCCTGAAACGTTGTTAGCATTTCGATCACCGCTGCGGAATACATCTTTGAACTGCTTCGACTTGGTCAACTCCCGCAGGAGGTTCTCGTAAATGGCATCCGAGAAACACGGATCAAGAGTTGTGGCGCCAGGATCGACTCTGTCTACCTGCACACTCCATTTCTGCGCTTGCAGGGACTCCTCGGGCGTACTTTGCACAGGGGCTGGATCTTCCGATGGGGCGATGTGTGCGCCGCGTGTGATCAGCGCATTCTTAAAGGTCTCGCCTTGTCCTTTGGCCAAGCGGAATATGACGCCGTGAAAACCACGTTGATCGTCGAGATATTCAATGGCGAGGCTGTCATACTTCTTGTGCGAGAAGAGGCTTACCATGCGGCCTCCCCCAAACGGGACTGCGGCTTTGCCCAGCATCATCGGCACGCCGCCTACCTGCTCGTCTTGCTCACCAAGGGAGATGTTCTGAATAGAACTTATGCTCACTTGTGCAGCCGGACTTCCGTCTCGCTGAAAACGCAGATCTTCGCCATGAATTGAGAGCTGTCCGCCGACATTGCGCCGCACATCTTCAAAGCCAAGAACATGCGTGACATGTATGGGAGGACCTGCGACTGAATTTTCAGCTTGCCTCTGCCCGTTGGCAGTCGCGGTTAGCCATGCCAAGAGAATAAGGAGAGCCAATCCACCCCTCAGCAAAAGGGATGTAAGGACCCTGTCTGCGGGCAATTCGGGTTGACGATTCACGATTCTTTTCTCCGTAGAAATAACGATGCCAAACTCTCAATCGGGTTCTCAGGTCACCACGAACCACCGCTCCAGCAGCGGTTCAAGACTCGATCTTCGTGTTCCGAGTCGTCTGAAGAACACCCGTATCAATGACACGCCTCATCATCCATAAACTGCCCGCTCGCCACCATCGCTTTTAGCGATTGTTTGCAAGCGATAACGCTCTGATCCAGTTCGTCATCTTGCAATACCCCGAGCTCGATGTAAGTCAATATGGCGCGTTTCGCCAGGTACTTGTCACTCAACCGCTCCATCTTCTGATACTCATTCAGGATCAACGGCGCCGCGTCCTGATCCGCACCCGTCGTTGCCGCTGCCGACGCGAGCCGCAGATTGGTCATCGCCCGCGCCTGATACGGCCCCAGCCCCTGCGGCGTTAGCGCATACTTAGTTCCAATCGCACTCGCGAGCGCGCTATGCCATTCACGAATCGCGTCCCTCTCCTCGATCATCGCGCCCAAGAACTCCTTCGAGAATGCCCTGTTTGCGTTGGTACCATCCGCCGCTGCACTGCTGGAACCGGCGGTGAATGTGATGAGAACAGCCAACGCTGCACAGATCGATAGATGATTAGGTGTTCTCATTGTTGTTTTGTCCTCGTTGCCAAAAACGCGGTCCGACATCGATCAAAAGCTTGTAAGCGACGACCGCCAGATAGTGTCGCGCAATGCTGACTGCTGAATGCCCAATCACGCGCTACTTCGCCTGCTCGGCATCCTGTGGTCGAGTGAGCGGAGGAAACGAAGACTCCACTCTCACATCCATCACGAGGTCGACGCGATGCTCCAATTGAAAGAACTTCGTCACCGTAAACGCTGGAAGCACTGTGTTGAACTTCTTGAAATACTTTTTCTTCAATACTGCCAGGCGAAAGTCACAGTCGAACATTCGTTCTGCCATCGATTTTGCATCGGCATCGGTCAGGGTCGAGTACTTCTCGGCGTACTCCTTGATGACGGCCACGCGGCGATCGTCCACCGTGGACCGTTCGTACTCGTATTTCCGGTAAATCGGCCAGAATGCCGCAGCATCCTTGTCGCTGAAGTTCATCGCTGCGGTGATGATTTTGGCTCTGTCTGCCCCCATGTCGGCCCTCACTACCTCAATGGCCGACGCCATGCTGGGCTCCTGATTTTGAGCGCGGCAGAGCGGGGATAGCGCGAGCATCGCGAGTGTGATCGTGAGCAGTACAGAATTGCGGACGATTGCCTGAAGTCCTATGCCGCTTGCGTCGTGAGGCATGCGTGGGCGCAGCGGTGCAGTGCGGTTCATCGGCTCCATTGTTGAAAACCTCCTCAAAGAACTGAAGCAGCTGGAAAGCAATGAGCACGCCGGTTGCCGAACGCGTATGCACGGTTCTGCAAGCAAACATTGCCGGATCGAATGCCCGAACATCCGTTTCACGACCCTATGCTGGCAGTGACCGTATCCGGGCGGGCAACCGCTCCTTCTGAGTTCATGGTGCGACTCTTAATCAAGCATTTAGCCACCATCAGGTTCGGCATCAGACCTGCATTCTCCAGCGGTGGCGAGCGCCACACGCGCGTCGAGAAGAGGTGAAGCGATGTTTCGCATTGAAATCGTCGAGGCTAGCGATGGGATCACGATGATCATCGAGGGCAGGCTCGTCAGCCATTTTGCGGAAACGGCAAAGCAGTTGATCGCCCGAAGCAGGACCCCGATAGAGCTCACGGTCGACATCTCGGAGATCACCTACGTTGATTCCGCTGGAGAAACGGCGCTCACGTGGATGCGACTGATCGGGGCGAAGTTCGTTGCTGAAACCTCTTACTCCCTCCACCTCTGCGAGCGTCTGCATCTGCCGCTGGCCACCAAGCGTGCCGGCCTATCGGCGACCTTTGCGGGCGCGCAAGTTTGTTAGCCATGGTTTTATGCCGAACGTCACAAGACTTGACCCTCATTCGAAAGGAATTGCAATGAGACTCACGAAGCGACTGACATTCCTACCAGCTCTTTTGTTCATGGTCGTTTGTGCCCACGGCCAGGATGTTCACTACAACTATGACCGCAGCGCCAACTTTGCGAGCTACAAAACCTATCAATGGGTCGACATCCCGGGCGGCGCGGTGGCGGATCAGTTGATCGACCGGGATATTAAGCGAGCAGTCGACGAACAGCTCGCACAAAAAGGTCTCACCAGGGTCGAAAAGGGCGCGGACCTTTACGTCGGCTACCATGCTGCCATTGACAAGGAAAAGAGCGTCAACTTATCGGCTTGGGGCACGGGCGCCGGCCCGGGCGGCTGGGGAGGCTGGGGACCCTGGGGAGGTTGGGGCTCCGGTACCGTGACGGGTCAAACTTCTACTATTACCGTCGGGACCTTGATGATTGATATGTATGATCCTGCGAAGAGGCAGCTGATCTGGCGTGGAGATGCCAGCAAGACTATCGACCTCAAGAAAGACCCGGATAAGAATTACAAGAATCTGCAAAAGGCTATCGCCAAGCTGCTTAAGAATTATCCACCTCAGCCCAATAAGTAGGGCTGGATGGACGAAACGAACAAGAGGCTGATGAGAAGGAGTCTTTGTTACATCACGCTTCCCAAGAAGTCGTGACAAATATCACATGCCTTCCAATTTGGGAATTCATGCGCAAAACGGAGCCGCATCGGGCACGGCAGAGCCCTATGCTACGCCGCTGTACGATGGTGTTTAACGTCTTCCGCAGACGCCAGTCGCGCACGGCTACGGGTCAGTGCGTCGATAACTTGTACGATCCGTTCTGGTGGCTCACTCCTCATAACGTACTCGTCGACCAGCCAGAGAATGCGCTGCGGCATTTCGAAAAAGGCAGACAGCAGAATGATGGGCTGCTGCGGAAACCGATGCTTGATGTGAAATGCCACCGCTTCCGAGTCCATGCCTTCCGGCTTGTAGTCCATCAGCACAGCATCTATCGCCATCTTCTCCAGTACCGCTAGTGCAGCGGCCACGCTCGTCGCAGTGACAACAGAAAAACCTAGATGTTCAAAATACGCTTTGCGAACCTGCAACAGTTGAGGGCTGTCGTCCACGCAAAGCAGGACTAGAGAGCGCATGACCACACCTCCCTCAAGAACAAACGTGCCCAAACGTGCACACGTATTCCAACGATGTCAGGGCATTTAGATCGCCAGTCTCCAGCCACGGCAACTCGTTGTAATCCAAGGACATGCTTATCGTCAGATCCGCCAGCTCTGCCCACATTCTGGCAGTGCCTGCGGATGGGCATTTGCTGGCCGGGCGGCGTGAAGCGCTGTGCGGATGGCCTGGAATCGAAACGGTTCGCTAAACTAGCTTCCCCCTTCGGAGTTTACCGCCGACACGAACAGGCTCCATCTGTAGGAGCCGCTTGAGGTAGGGATCTGGAAAGGTGTGACGGACCGTCAAAACCGGGCAATGCGCCGAACACACAACCTGGTAGGCATCGGCCCATTCGAATCTTCCTGGAGCATTATGTTCTTCCGAGATTCCCAGAATGATGAGGTCGGCGTCCGTCGTATCCGCCACGCGGAGAACGGTCTTGACCTTCGAGCCTATCTCCGTTACCACGCTCGGAGTAACACCTCCCTGGCGCCATGCTGCATACAGACCGGTAGCCTGCAGGCGTTCCTTGGCCTGTTTCAGTCGCTCCTCGCCGCCCGATTTGCCGTTCGCAAGCAAGCCGGCGTGAACCACATGCAGCAGCGTGAGTTGGGCTCCCGGGGCCCGCCCCAGCTGATAAGCATACGGCCCGGCGGCCTTCGAGGCATAGGATTCGTCGGTTGGAAACAGAATGTGTCGGGGGCCTTCTGTCACCACCTGATCAGGAATCGACGGCCCCACCGTCAATACCGGGCACGGAGCCTGGCGGAAGACGCCCTCCGCGAACGAGCCGAGGATGAACTTCTTCAAACCCGTCCTTCCGTGGGTGCCCATTACGATCAGGTCTGTGTTCTGCAACTTCAAAATCCTGGAAATCACGTTCCAGTTCTTGCCCCGCTTCACCAGCAGCTGGAGGTGAATGTCGCGCAGGACTCCTTTCGCCAAGAGATCAAATTGGAGCTGTTTCATTTCACCCCATGCTGCGCGGAGTTGTGGCAACCGAAGTTGGGGCGGAACTATGTGCAGAAGAGTCAGCTTGGACTTGTAGGTGCGAGCGATTTTAACCGCGTACACCAGCGCTTTTTGCGAGCAAGCCGAGAAATCTGTAAGAATCAGAATGTTCTTTACCTGCAGATCCGTTATGGCATTCAGTTCCACACGCAGCATGGTTCCACCCTGCTTAATGAGCGTTCCTCAAAGGGAAGGCGTGGCACGGTGCCGGCGCCGAGCGCGAGAAGTCCCGCTGCTTGATCGACATGGTGTCGAGCGAGTATTTGAAATTGGCGCCGCAGTCACAGCACACGCGATATGAGCGTCCGCCGATCGTGAACACACGGCTGAGGTTGCTATGGTGACATCCGAAGAGGAAGTCGAGCACTGCTGCGATGTACCTCATAGACCCTCCGAATCACGGCCAGCTCGCGCCTCCTTCAGGGCACTTGCAGCCGGAGAGACCTCATCGGGAGAACGGCCTTTGGTTTGCGCGTCGGTGTCATTCATCTTCGATCAACCTTCCGTTTGGCTTCGAGTTGATTCATTGCCACCATCAGGAGGATTTCCGCGAGAGAGAAGCGTTGGGTCGTGATGTGCGTGATCCTAAACATTGCTGACTCGATCGTGATTCTCGCCCTAGACACTGCAGATTGCCTGCCAATCAGAGTTTCTGCTAAGTGGTTCACCTTCTTTCGCTGCCACCGCTTTCGTGAGACGTCCCGTGCCCAGTGAAGGTCAGTGCCCGCATATGGGCAGACTGCGGAATCACATACACGTTCACTGCAGAAAAGCGACCTGCCATGATTCGGCTTTGGCTTCCGACGTGCCTTTACATAAACGAAGCGAGGACAGCTCTCGTCGTAGGCAATCCTGAAGAAAGGAGGATACGACAATGTGCTGCACGACGCTCACTATGGGGGCAGCAACGATGGCGACGAAGCAGTTCGAGCGGACTGATTGCTGTGACATTTGCTGGTCAGCTCACGACAAGTGCGAGGCAGCATTTCGGCTCCTACGCATGAACTGGGTCGTGGCCACCGACGTAAACGGGATTCGTCGGCCTCAAATGCGCTGGCGGACGAATCGGGCCGACTAAGAAAGAGCCGTTTACAGCGCTCATCGGCGTAGCTCTGGCGCAGCAAACCGAAAGTAGCGAACTGCTGCAGGCTAGGGCTTGACATGCCGCGTAAAATCTATGTGCTTCTTGGGCTCCTTATCGCGCGTTACTTGCGTCCGCGGACACGTGTCAAACTTGACCGGGTGCCACCAGTCAGGCCCAATCTGGTCGAACGGCTGTGCCAAGTAGGTTTTTGACCGGCACCTTGCTGGGATGATTCAAGCAGTTGCTGTGGGAGGATAGTCCTCCCACAGAAGAGTCCGTTGCTGTCACCCATCCCAGATATCGGTGAACAGCGCCGCGGCCTCACGGAGCTGCCTTTCATGGTGAGCGCCGCAGATCGATATCGAACTTTGCTGGACGCGGCCAGCGCCGTGGCTGATCAGCCCTCGGTAAAAGCCGTCCTGCACAGCCTCCGTGGCGTTCTGTCGAACATCTCTTGTGTCTACTCGGCCGGACTGTACCTGCTGACGGAGGACCGCACGGCGCTGAAACTGTTCGCGTACGATCGCGAGGCGGACGGGCTGCCCGTCCCGATCGGCACCGAGGTTGCCATTACCGGCGTGGCCGCCCGAGTGGTGGAGAAACACGAAACCATTTATCTTCCCGACGTAGCGCAGGAGATGCTGAAATTCCCCCAGCTTGCACCATTCGCATCCAGAATTGGTTTCCGTCGCTGTTACCTGTTTCCGGTCGCGACATCCCGGAAACAATACGGTCTTATAGCATTCACCAGTGTGCCGGGCGGGGAGTTCAGCCCCGAAGATGTGGAGCTGATGGGCGCGCTTGCATCGCACGTCGCTGTGGCCGTTGAAAGTGCGTTATCAACCGACGCTGCGAACCTGTATCAACAGCAACTGGTAGCGGAGCGCGATCGCCTCAGCCTCTTGCTGGAGATTTAACAATCACATTGCCAGCCAGCTTGAAGTTAACGAACTCTTTCACGCCGTGGCAGGGTCGATGCGTACGCACTTCGGCAACGATGGCACCGAATTCCGCCTCATTAACAAGCAGTCAGGCCGTTTGGAACTTACCTTTCTCGACTTCCCAACGAGTCGAGGGTTTTGGGCGAAGGTCGTCGCCACGGTGCCCAGCAAGCTGGAGAGCGAATGGTGGCGCCTTCGCACGCCGCAGTTTTACGCACCGCAGGAGATGCCAGACCTACCTCCGGCCATCCGCGAGGCGGTTAGAGCTGAATCGCTCCTTTCGGCCGCCACTGTGCCCCTCGTGGGCGCCAACGGCCCCTTGGGCCTGATGAACATGGGCAGCCGAAAGCCGAATGCTTTCAGCGAGGCGGACGTCGATCTGCTGTCGCAGGTCGGCACTCAGATATCTTTGGCGCTTGGTAACGCTCTGGCCTACAGACGGCTCCGCGCGTCACGCAACGATCTGGAAGATCAGCGGCTCTATCTCGAATCAGAGATTAGCTCGGAATTCAACTTCGGAGACATTGTTGGTAACAGCGTCGCTATTCGGAACGTGATGAAGCAAGTGGCAACCGTTGCCCCGACTGATTCCACGGTGTTGCTCCACGGCGAGACGGGAACTGGAAAAGAGCTGGTCGCACGGGCCATTCACAGGACCAGTCCGCGGCGGGAGCGGACCTTCGTAAGGCTGAATTGTGCCGCCATTCCGTCTGGACTGCTTGAAAGCGAGCTCTTTGGCCACGAAAAGGGCGCCTTTACCGGCGCGTTGATGCAGAAGAAGGGCCGCTTCGAGCTCGCCGACCGTGGCACGCTGTTCCTGGACGAGATTGGCGACATCAGCCTGGAGTTGCAGCCGAAGCTGTTGCGAGCCGTCCAGGAAGAGGAGTTTGAGCGGCTCGGCAGCACAAGAACCATTCAGGTGAACGTTCGCATTATCGCAGCGACCCATCGCGATATCGCGGCGATGATTCGCAACAATCAGTTTCGCGAGGACCTCTTCTACCGCCTGAACGTCTTCCCGATCGAGATCCCGCCGCTGCGCGAACGTCCCGGAGATATTCCACTTCTCGTCCATTATTTTGTGTCGCGCCTGGCGCGCCGGATGCAAAGGAACATCAAGACCATACCCAAGCACGCGATGGAAGCTTTGGCGAACGCCTCGTGGCCCGGCAATGTGCGCGAGTTGGAAAACTTCATCGAGCGAGCGGTCATTCTCACGCAGGGCAGCGAGTTGAATGTACCGATTGCAGAACTGAAGAGCCCGATGCGAACGCCTCGGACCGGCTCGGTATCTACGTTCCATGACGCCGAGCGGCAGGCCATCATCGATGCGCTGAAGGCTGCTTCAGGAAAACTTGCCGGCGCGGGCGGCGCGGCAGAGCGACTTGGTCTGAAACGTACGACGCTGCAGAACAAAATGCGCCGGCTACAAATTCCCCGGTCCGACCATTGACCCGGAACCGGCCAGTGTGTGTCACTTTTGCATCGGCCAGGGGACGACAGCAAGCTAGTGTTTGTCGTCCGGCTTCTTCGCTGCGGTGGTCGGAATTTTATGACGACTAAGAATCGGAACCTCACGAGTTGTTCCCGTCAGGTCGCTGTATTTTATGGTGTCGGTCCCAACCAGCACTGGGACGTCCTGCCCCAGGCGATACCGAGCAACGTCCGGAAGACTGCCAGCGGGTGCAACATATAGCACAACGTACTCTGTGTCTTCGACCTTCGAAGTAACCTCGTATTGAGTCGCGGATGAGTCGTTTCCGACCGCTGGCTCATGCACCTTTACCCCCGTTATGGTCGCCACTTTCCATTTTGCTGCTGACGATTGGCCCAAACATAGCGGCGCCAAGATCGCGGACAACAACAGTATCAATGCCCTTTTCATGACTACCTCCATTTAGTGCCAGCTTCCATATCGCACAATTAACTTTGCCTTGTCGTCATAAACATACACAGGACTCCCGATGCCCGCTCTTTGCATGGCAGCTTGTTCTGCCGCGGCAACCGAGCTAAAGTCGCCGACAGTGTAAAGATCCGCAGACTCCGCTTCTACGACAATCGCGAGGACTCGGAATTTACCAGTCGGCGCAGTCAGGTCTGTTCTTGGCGCCTTCGGGTATCGCATCGGTCCACCAGACGCACATGCGTTTACGCCTGCACGTCCGAACGGGTCCTTCTCACGACCGGCCCGTGTTCCGGGCGTTTGTTTCCGCAATATGTCCTCGCATTCACATAGCCACATGGAGTTGCCGTAACTCGTGACTTGCCAATAGCCTGATGTTGTCTTGGTCCAGCATCCGCGCCCATATTGGGGCAGTGCCCTCGGAAGGGCACCGCGTAAGTTCGGAGTGTGCCAGTTCGCTGAGGCTGAACTGGTACTTAGCAACGAGTATAGTGGTATACCGATTGCACTGAGCAAGGCTAGAAACCGCCGAGAGCTTCTGGCCGGCGTGTTCGAGGTCTGCAATGCGAAAAATGAAAAGAAATAAGCCGACAGCTCGTTTCTGGACGGTGCTAGGGGCAATCAATATCTTTGCGGTCCTGTGTGTGATAGGCATTTGTCTTCATGCGGATAGCGTAGATGGACAGCTTATTGCGGGCTTTACGCTGATTGCAACTGCTTTGCTATTGTTAATAACCGACATCGTGAGCATCGTGCTGGTTTACGGCGAGTGAATCTGGCCGCGTAAGGTTTGATTTGATGGCGCACGCCGAGTCGTCGGGCGAAGTACGGTGGGGCGAGGAGTGCGATGTTTTTTGGCTGTAGCCCTCCTCCTAGCTGCACGTGGCCAATTAACGTCGCCGCCCACCCGACGCCTCAGTATCAGGCAGGGGCAGGAAAATTGCAGCCTGGAGCAGGAGGTAGCTAAGGATGTCCGCCATTGCATCAGCCATAGCCCCCCGTCTTAAATCCGTTTTGGTGGCCACTGATTTCTCGGAAACATCTCAGAAAGCGCTGCGGCATGCTCTGGCCATCGCGCGCCATTATGGAGCCAAGCTCTACCTCGCGCATGTCGTTTCTTCTTTGGGATTCACCCTCGCGGGTGCAGATGCCCTCAACGCGGCCACCGAGGCTGCTAAGAGGGATGCCCACCATTTAGAGACCCGACTGGTCGAAAGTGGAGCGCTGGCAGGCTTGCATCATGAGTTCATTATCGGCCAGGGTGCAGTATGGGAAATGTTGAACCAAGTGATCAGGCAAGAACAAGTGGATCTGATCGTCAACGGTACGCATGGGCGCCGCGCGCTGCGGAAGGTGCTTCTCGGGTCAGTTGCAGAACAGATTTTTCGTTACGCTGATTGCATGGTCTTCACCGTCGGCCCCGGTTCCTATCAGGAGTCTCGGGTCGACGACCTCCTCCCCAACCGCACCTTTCTTTTTCTGACAGATTTCACTGAAGCCTCTCTCCATGCCCTGCCTTACGCTATTTCGTATGCCAATCAATTCGGCGCGAAGCTGGTCTTGCTCCATGTGGTGCACACTAGTGCCAACCCAAAAGGTCTTCTCCATCGGGCCAGCTTGCAGAGACTTGAGGAACTCATCCTGAACAGCACTCTGAAAGTCAGACCTGAATTCGTCGTCGAGTACTGCTCGGCCGGTCCGATAAGTGAAACGATTCTGGAAACGGCCGAACAACTGAAAGTTGATCTCATTATCATGGGGCTACGTCGCTCAAGGCACGTCGAGGCAGCCTCGCACGTGCCTTGGGCCACGGCTTATGAGGTGGTATGCGGTGCCGGATGCCCGGTAGTGACCGCCAGGCGGTGAGGGTGGACCCTTACAAATCGGGCGCGGATGCAAACGCTAGCAGCGATTGTGAGTCCCTGCTCTTAACCGTCGCGACCGGAATTTGCCTGCCGCAGAGTTTAAGGGCCTCCAAACACATTCGCATGTGTGGGCACGACGTCCACCCCCACTGGCGGTGAGGACAACAAATCTTAGCCGAGGGGAATCGCTTCGAGGGGCACCGTCCTGACCTTCGCTGTGCCGATACTTACTTTGTTTTGATTGTGGGCCCGCAGACTGATGCACGTACCCCCGATCTGCTGATGGGCCTGGTGGCAGGCGTGCATACCTAACCCGCAGCCCTGGCCACCAACCAGACCAAGTCCGACCGCCCCAATGTGGCCTTTGCCGCCATCCGTCCGGTGGCGATGATTACCAAGATCATCCTGGCGCAACTTCTTGCCTGACTTTCCACGTTTGCGGTGCGGAATAGGAGCGTGTATGCCATTCTTGCAGCGGACGATCAGCTTATTTTACGTGGCCAAGTTGCAAGCGCTATCGGGGCAAGCCTGGGTGTTGCTCTCGGTGTCCTCACTGGTTCTGGCCGGGAAGCCAAGACCGCAAGCTTGACCCGCGCATCGACGGTCGGATTGTCAGCCACACGCAAGTGCCCCCTCTCGGCTTACAGAGGTTTGTAATGGGAGTCGGTCGGGCATCTGCCGATATACGGGCAGGCAACGGCCTTACTGCATCCCTTCCAACGTTGAAGTTTAAGGATTTCGAAGGTCCAGGCTTTGGAATCAACCTTGCTTCTGTTGCGGGTGAGGAAAAGAAGATGCTGATCACATCGGTCAATGATCGGAAGCGTTTGAGCCTGCTGGTTATTGTGCTACAGGCAGTTGGCTGCGTCCTGCTGTTCAGCGCAGTTAATGTGCTCGCGCAGAATGAACCCCGCGACTCTGCGGCGAGTAAGCCGGCCCCGACCCTCGTGGTTGGTTTTGTGGGCGGATTCGTGCATCGAAATGATCTGCGCCACTCGGAAGTGCAGCTTGCCCGCCATCTACAAGCAACATATGGCGACGACATTCATGTCCAAGTGTTTAGGAATCGAGAGCGGGCACTGGTTCACAAGTTCGTTCTCGAGTGGGTGAACGGGCTGACAACTGGTTCGCTGATGGGCGGAAACAGAGCAAAAGCTCGGATTATATTGTTTGGCCACAGTTGGGGTGCCTCAGCGGTGGTCTATCTGGCTCGCGAACTAGAGCGCGACGGCATCCCGGTTACCCTCACCATTCAGGTGGACAGCGTCCGAAAAGATGGTCAGGATGATTCCCTCATTCCAGCCAACATTGCCGAGGCAGTGAATTTCTATCAAACCAAAGGACTCATTCATGGCCGCTCCAAAATCATAGCGGCTGATCCGGCGCGTACTGCGTTACTCGGGAATTTTCGCTCGGAGTATCAGAAGGAACCTGCAGAGTGCCATGCTTATCCCTGGTACGATCGGCTTTTCTTCAAAGGCCATACTTCCATCGAATGCGATCCACGTGTTTGGTCCCAGGTAGAAACGCTAATCGAGGCCCGGATCGCTCCTCCACTTCAGCCAGCACAGACCAAAGTCGCCGCGCAAGCGATTTCTCGTTCGCCTATGTGATCGGTGTGCACGGTAGGGGGGATCTCCTGCCGTTGTTTCTTGAAAAACAGAGGATGCCGCTGGAGGAATCGCACAATCGGATCGGATGTTGGACCGGATAGGCCGGTCTCCTACTTACACCTGGACTGCTGTGTCGAATCCGGCTTCACCTCTGTTTTGCTTTGCCCACTGGCCCTTTTCATAATGATCATGCACATGGCACCAACTCCTGCCCAAAAGACGGCGCGCGCACGTCGGCACAATGCCAGTGTCAATCCAACAGTGCCTGGCACTCCTAGAATGGAAGTCCCGCGTCGTAACTTGCCAGAGGTTTACCCGACTTTTTCTGCAACCTGGGAGAGCGCGTACTCCTCGAGGTGCTGGGCATCGCTATTGAATTTGCGGATCCCCTCCGCCAGCTTCTCGGTCGCCATTGCGTCCTCATTGTGCATCCAGCGGAAGCTCTTCTCATCCAGGTGCAAACGTTCGTCCTTGCTGCCTTTTGCTGTCGCGGGATCCAGCCGGCGCTCCAATGAAGCTTCTTTCTGCTCCAGCTGCTCAAGAAGCTCGGGACTGATGGTGAGAAGATCACACCCAGCGAGGCGCACGATCTGGTTCACATTTCGGAAGCTTGCCCCCATCACCTGTGTTTTGTAGCCGTATGTCTTGTAGTAGTTGTAAATCCGGGTGACCGAGGCAACGCCGGGATCCTGGTCCGGGGGTATCTCGGCGCCGCCATGCTCTTTCTTGTACCAATCGTAAATTCGGCCGACAAACGGGGAGATCAAGGTCACGCGAGCCTCGGCGCACGCCACCGCCTGGGCAAAGCTGAAGAGAAGAGTCAGATTGCAGTGGATGTCCTCTTTCTCGAGGCGTTCCGCGGCGCGAATGCCTTCCCATGTGCTGGCGATCTTGATCAGGATGCGTTTGCGCGAGATACCCTTTTCCTCATAAAGCGAGATGAGTTTACGCGCCTTGGCGACGGTGCCCTCGGTATCGAAGCTCAAGCTGGCGGCGACCTCCGTTGAGACGCGTCCGGGGACGACTTTTAAGATCTCACATCCGAACAGCACGAAAAGATAATCGATAAACTCGGCCGCCATTTCCTCGTGACAGCCCCCGCGTTCCAGCGCAATTTCTGCAGCCTCTTCTACCAAATGCCGATATTCCGGCATCTGGGCGGCATGGAAAAGGAGGGAAGGATTGGTGGTGGCGTCCTGCGGTCGGTGCTTGGCAATGGCTTCGATGTCACCCGTATCCGCTACAACCGTGGTGTATTTGTTCAGGGATTCAAGCAATGTCATTGTCTTCTCCTGTGATCCGTTTTGTGTCGGCCGGATCAAACGAGCGCGACCTGGTCAACAGATGCGTGCTTCGCTTCGCGCTCGTAGAGCTCCGGCAAGAAATTCTCCAATGTACCCATTTCTTCGATGTTGTGCTTGAGCCATGCCTGGCCTTTTCCGTCGGGAAACAGAAACGGAGCCAGCAGCCTGGCGAGGGGCCGGAATCGCGGAGTTCCGGGGACGATCAGGCAATTCTCGTCACGCATGCCGTCCACGGTTTTCGTGAACACGTGCTCCATTCGCGCGATCCGGACGCCGCCCTGGATCACGTTATGAATGAACCCGGTTTCGTCGAGCTTCTCGATCGTCGAAACGGCCTCGATCTTGTAACCTGGGTTGCGACCCAGGAACTCGCATAGCGCGAGCTGCGCTCCAGGACCAGCCGACCCATCTGGCGCGCGGCGGACGTAGCGCGCATACACGTGGTCCAGCGGATGCCACACGCGGTAGCGCGGGAGCCGCCGCCCCTGGATCTCGACATCGCCCTCCAGGTGGCCGAACCACCAGGCGAGCATCTGCGGTGTGACGTTCTTGAGGACGTCGTGCTTGATCCAGAACTTCTTACGACCGTCGTTGAGGGTCTCGACTCCGGCGCTAGCCGAAGACACTGGCTTGAGCTGCCAGGGGAGCCGGAGTGGCTCCGGAAGATGCGCGCCCATTGGACTACCTCCTCTCTAAGAACTGGGGTTATTTACTCTCGCCTGTGCAAGCCAATGAGCTGGCTTCAAGTTCGAGGGCTTTTGCGAGTCGTCTGCGATGCCGATTTTCATGTCGTGCTCCTGTGACGCGCGATCTGATCCTTGGCTGCAGCTACGATGTTGTCGGCAGTGAAGCCAAACTTCTTCAGCAACTGTTTTAGCGGCGCGGAGGCTCCGAAGGTCTCAATTCCTATATTGTGCCCGTCGCAGCCAGTGTATTTGCTCCAGCCAAAGTCGGATGCTTCTTCGACTGAAACTCGCGCTTTGACGTGCGCAGGCAAAACAGTCTCACGGTAGCTCTTATCCTGATCATCGAACAACTCCCAGGACGGCATACTGACCACCCGTGCCCGCACGCCGTCCTTTATTAATTGCTGGTAGGCGTCCAGACAAAGAGCTACCTCACTGCCTGTGGCAATGAGTATGACCTCAGGGTCGGCCCCGGGTGCGTCCGCGAGAATGTAGGCCCCGCGAACAAGGCCCGATGCCGATGCATACTTTGTGCGATCAATTGTAGAAACAGCCTGACGTGTAAGCACCAGCACTGCTGGTTCGTGATGTAGTTGCAGTATTACCTTCCATGCCTCCCTGACCTCATTGGCGTCTGCTGGCCGGATCATAATTAGGCCGGGCATGGAACGCATGTGGGCAAGCTGCTCGATGGGCTGGTGCGTTGGGCCGTCCTCGCCAACGCCGATGGAGTCGTGTGTGAAAACGTAAATTACCGGCAGTTCCATCAAAGCGCTTAGCCGGAGTGCCCCTCGCATGTAATCGACAAAGATAAAGAAGCCTGACCCGAACGGCCGAACTTTGACCAGGCTCATTCCGTTGAGAATGGCCCCCATGGCGTGTTCGCGAATTCCAAAGTGAAAATTGCGTCCGCCATAATTTTCTGCCGAAAACTCACCAGCACCTTCAAAGGTGAGGCGGGTCTTGGTAGAAGGTGCGAGATCTGCCGACCCTCCGATCAGCCAGGGCATGTTTTTAGCGACAGCATTCAGCACCTTGGCTGAGGAGTCGCGAGTTGCCAGACCCTTCGCATCTGCAGGGAATTCGGGCAGGTCCCGGTCCCAGCCTTCTGGGAGTTGGCGATGCTGCATTCGGTACAGTTCTTCAGCTAGCTCGGGGTATTGCTTGCGATATTCCTCAATCCGCGCGAACCAGGCATCGCGAAGCCGCTTGCCTCGTTTTCCGATGCCATCACGGAAGTGTTCGTAGACACCATCCGGTACGTAGAAGTTCTGGTCTTCCGGCCAGCCGTAATTGCGCTTAGCGAGCCGGATCTCCTCTTCACCCAGAGGTTCGCCGTGGGCGCCGCTGGTGTCTTGTTTATGCGGCGCGCCATAGCCAATGTGGCTGTCCACAATGATCAACGTCGGACGATCTTTGGTGGCGAGGAAGGTTCGATAGGCGCGGGCCAACATATCGAGGTCATTTGCGTCACCGACGCGCGTCACGTTCCAACCGTAGCCGATAAAACGCGTAGCTACGTCCTCGGTAAAAGTCAGAGCGGTGTTGCCTTCGATAGTGATGTGGTTATTATCATAAATCCAGCAGAGATTCGAGAGCCGCAGATGGCCAGCGAGCGAGGCGGCCTCACTGGAGATGCCTTCCATCATGCATCCATCGCCGCAAAGCGCGTAGACATTGAAATCGAATAGATCTTCGAAGCCGGGGCGGTTATAGCGTGCAGCCAACCACTGTCTAGCCATCGCCATGCCAACGCTCGTGGCGACGCCTTGCCCGAGGGGCCCCGTGGTGGTCTCCACGCCAGATGTCCAACGGTATTCCGGGTGTCCCGGACAGCGGCTGCCTAATTGCCGAAACGCTTTTATCGCGTCGAGCGGTACCGATGGTTCTCCGAGTGTCTCGTAGTCCTTGCCCACCGCTCGTACGCCAGTCAAATGTAGCAGGGAGTAGAGCAGCATAGACGCATGCCCTATTGAGAGAACAAAGCGATCACGGTTGGGCCATACCGGATCCTCGGGATCGAACCGAAGGAACTGCTGCCATAAACAGTAAGCCACCGGCGCCATGGCCATGGGAGTTCCAGGATGCCCGGAGGTCGCCGCCTGCACGCCATCCATAGAAAGGGTGCGGATGGTGTTGATACTGGTCTGCTCGATAGTTTGAAGCACCGGGGAAACTGCTGCCACGCTCATCTGAAGATCCTTTCGCGAGGTTGACCACTCTCGAAGCAGTAGGTGGCCGGTTCGGTTTACCGGCCACCATCTGCACGCCGGTCCAGTTAAGCTGACGGGTGCGGCCACTTCCATCCCGTAATCTCCGGCTGATCGATGCCGTTTTCATAGGCATACGCCCGGCAGGCGATCTGTTGGTTGCGGAATTTCTCCTTCGCATGCGCCCCGATTTTCTGCAGCCTGGGGACCCGATCAATGGCGTCAATGGCAAGACTGAAGCGGTCAACCTCGTTATTCATCGCCAGCTCCATCGGGGTGTTGATGTTGCCTTTTTCCTTATAGCCACGTACGTGCAACCGCTGGTTCTTCCGAGCATAGGCTAGGCGATGGATCAGCCAGGGATAGCCGTGGAAGTTGAAGATGATCGGTTTGTCGAGGGTGAATAGGGAGTCGAAATCGGCATCAGTCAACCCGTGCGGATGGTCGCGGGTAGGTTGCAGTTTGAAAAGATCGACCACGTTGATGAAGCGGATCTTTATGTCCGGGAACTCCTCGCGCAACAGTACTGTCGCTGCCAACGCTTCTTGCGTTGGTATGTCGCCGGCGCAGGCCATCACCACATCGGGTTCAACACCCTGGTCGTTACTGGCCCAATCCCAGATCCCAATGCCTTTGGTGCAGTGTTCAATGGCGGCATCGATATTGAGATACTGAAGGTGCATCTGCTTGTCGGAAACGATCACATTGATGTAGTTCTCGCTCTTGAGGCAGTGGTTGGCGACAGAAAGCAGGCAGTTGGCATCGGGCGGCAAGTAAATGCGTGTCACTGCGGCGCTCTTGTTGAGAACAACGTCCAGGAAGCCGGGATCCTGGTGCGTGAAACCGTTGTGGTCCTGACGCCATACCGTCGACGTGATAAGTAGGTTGAGGGAAGCGATCTTCTTCCGCCACGGGAGATTGTTGCAGATCGACAGCCACTTAGCGTGCTGGTTAAACATCGAATCGATGACGTGGACAAAGGCTTCATAGGAGGAGAGGAGGCCGTTTCGGCCCGTCAGCAGATAGCCTTCGAGCATGCCCTCCATGGTGTGCTCGCTGAGCATCTCGATGACACGCCCATCAGGTGTTAGGTCGCCACCGTCCTTGTCCTCGGCAAAGTAATCGGCGATCCAGAATTTCTTGGACGCCTGGTAGACCGCTTGTAGCTTGTTTGATGTGGTTTCATCCGGACCGAAGACGCGGAAGCTGTTCATGTTGAGCTTCATCACGTCCCGCAGAAAGTTCCCAAGTGGCGGTACGTTCTCGACTTCAATCGTTCCGGGCTGATCAATCTTTATTGCGTAATCGCGGAAGTCGGGCAAGCAGAGGGCTTTCCGGACGCTTCCGCCATTCGCGTGAGGATTTGCGCTCATGCGGCGATTCCCAGTCGGCGCCAATTCTTTGAGCTCGGGCACGAGCTTGCCATGCTTATCGAACAACTCCTCGGGATTCAGATCGCGCATCCACTTCTCCAGGATACCCAACTGTTCAGGGTCCTTTTTCACTTCCGTCAAGGGAACCTGATGGGCACGCCAGAATCCCTCGAGGTAGTGACCCGCTACTTGTCGCGGGGCCCCCCAGCCTTTCGGGGAACGCAATACGATCATCGGCCACCGAGGCCGGCTGGCGACACCACTGCTTCGGCAGTCTTGCTGGCACTTTCGAATCTCCCGGATGCAATGTTCAACAGTGGCCGCCATCGCTTGATGCATGCTCTCCGTGTCAGATCCTTCCACGAAGTATGGTGTCCAACCGTAGCCTCGCATGAGGTCTTCCAACTCTTCATGGCTGATACGTGCCAGAAGAGTGGGATTGTTGATTTTGTAGCCGTTCAGATGAAGGATCGGCAGAACTGCGCCGTCTCGAATTGGGTTCAGGAACTTGCTGATGTGCCAGGACGTAGCCAGCGGGCCGGTTTCCGATTCTCCGTCGCCAACTACCGCGGCCACGATCAACTCAGGGTTGTCGAAAGCCGCGCCGCACGCGTGTGAAAGCACGTATCCTAACTCGCCACCCTCGTGAATCGAGCCGGGCGTTTCCGGAGTGCAATGACTGCCAATGCCGCCCGGGAAGGAGAACTGTTTGAAAAACGCGTGCAGGCCCCGCTCATCTTCGCTTCTCTCAGGATAGATTTCGGAGTACGTTCCCTCTAAATATGCCGGACCCAAAACGCCAGGCGCGCCATGCCCCGGACCCGCCATGAAAATCGTGTCCAGGTCGTACTTCTTGATCAGCCGGTTCAGGTGGATGTAGATGAACGCAAGACCGGGGCTCGACCCCCAATGTCCGAGCAGGCGGTTCTTGATGTGCTCCGGCTTCAGGGGTTCCTTCAACAGAGGATTAGCCTGAAGATAAATCATGCCGAGCGCCAGATACTTGCACGCTCGCCAGTAGGCGTCGATCTTCCTTAACTCCTCTGCGCTCAGCGGCGACCCTTCAATCGTGGATCTCGCCGGCCCGTAAGCACTGATCGAAGGAGTCGCGGCTTGGACTGCTTCTGCAACAGGTGTCATTTCTTACACTCCTTATTTCCTTGGGAAACGTTGGTTCCTTTAGTGGTTATAGAGGTGGGAAGAGTCGACAAAAGCTTTTCAATCGCTCGATTCGTCGTGCGATTCATTTCAGCCACCACAGCGGGTACATTGCGCTGGGCGACATTACCGGCCTCGGAAACAGAGTTTGTCCAAACAGTCGTTCCGCTGTGGAGATTTGTCATGTCAGCGGAGATGGCGACCTCGACGTGGACACCTCCGTGGTAATCTACTTCCTCAAGTTTTTCCAGTCTTCCGCTGAGGATGTAATCCACATCGGGATGGCCGTCATACCTTTTCACGACGGCGAAATTACCGCTGGCACGCAGCCGATCTGCTACAGCATTGGTCAGGAACTCGCGCGGATCCACCGCCCAACGATGATAGTTGTAAAAGCCCACCTGTTCCGGCGACTCGCGGTAAACAATAGCTCCCTGCCGCAGATAGCCAGGCGCTCGGAATTCGCGTATCGCGAGCGACGCGTGGCTTGCTTCCTGGACCGGTGGATCGGGGGGAGCCGGCAGGTTGAGTGTGTAATAACTCGGGTACTTGACTTTGCCCATGCAACCTGAGAAGCAGAGCGCGACGGCAAAGATAAACAGAACTGACGTTACAGCTTTTCTCACACGTTACTCCCCTCCTAGGGAACCTTGCGGTCCTTAGGCTGCTTGATACGAATTAAGCTCCAGGGACGTTGCTTCAGCGAATCCGTCAACTGGTCCAGGTTGTCGGTAGCGACTCGCAGGTTTTCTACTGTGTCGTTGATCTTGTAGTCGTTTGCCCGCACGATGACCTGCATGTTCGCCAGCAGGCTCTTGGCTTGCACCAACGTATCCTGCAATTCAGCCAAGTCTTTCCGCATTGGCTCGCGCAGGTCTGTGACAGTCCCGTTGACGTTCTGAATCACGCTATCAGCATGCTGGCTCACCGCTAGCAGTTGATCGGAAAGGCGGTCGAGTTTTGGGCGCTCGTCCGTGAGAAGTCCGTCCGCTTGGTCTAACAGAATACGAACACGCTGCTGATTGCCGGGACCAGTGACGGTGTTCAGATTCGCGAGCAGAGTTCGAGCGTCACCGGTTATGCCTGCCAGCTCTCCTTGCACTTGGGTAATCAGGGCGTTTGCGTTGTCGGCAACAATGGTCATCTTCCCGGCTATCTCATCGAGGCTCGCAGTCTCCTGTGACGGAATAGCTGACCCTGGGGGCAGCCGCTTGGCATCGTTGCTGCCCGTGCTGATGGACAACGCAGCACTGCTCATGATGCTTACCATTCCCAGCTTGGCTACTGACTTCTCGTTCAGTGGCGTGCCCTGTTTGACCTGCAACAGAATCTCAATGCGGGTGGGGTCCGCGGACCAGGGTCTGACTGCTGTAACTTTGCCGGCATTGATACCGCCGAACAACACGGACACTCCCGGCTCCAGCCCACCTGCATAGCGCAGGTACGTTCGATAGGGCACAGTAGCGCCGCCGTATTGTGCGCTTACCAAGTACACGACGGTAAATACGAGAATCGAGGCACAGCCGAGTACGAAGGCGCCGACTTTTGCTTCCGTTGTCATTAGTTCGCCCCCTCATTCTGCAGGTAGCGTTCCAAGTACGTGGCAATTCCAGCGGCCTGCGCGATGTTCTCGGGAACGCGATCAAGGAACTGTCTGATACGAGGATTATCGCTCTTGCTGATTTCATCCTTCGTTCCGACCTGGAGAAAGGTTCCCTTGTACAACATCGCGATGCGGTCGGCGATGCGGAACGCGCTGGGTAGCTCGTGAGTGACGACGATAACTGTTGTCTGAAAAGCCTCCTTCAGCAAGAGAATAAGGTCATCAAGCTCCGCCGCAACGATCGGGTCGAGTCCTGCAGAAGGCTCATCGAACACCAGGATCTCGGGGTCAAGTGCAAGCGCGCGGGCGACCGCCGCTCGTTTCTTCATACCGCCTGAGAGCTCCTGTGGGTAAAACTTTCCGAACTCCGCCAGACCAACCACTGCCAGTTTCATGAAGACCATCAGATCGATGATGGAGGGCGCGAGTGCGGTGTGTTCGCGTAAGTTGAGCGCGACGTTCTCTTCCAAGGTTAGCGAGTTGAACAAAGCAGCGCTTTGAAAGGCGACTCCGATGGAACGCCGGAGAGTGTTCAGACCGGCTTCAGAACAGCTAGTAACATCCACCCCTCTTACCAAGACACTTCCCGACTTGGGACGCTCAAGCCCAAGCACTTGCCGCAACAACGTGCTCTTCCCGGAGCCGCTGCCGCCCAACAGAACCATCGTCTCGCCCTGCTCGACGTCCAGGTTCAGGCCGTCCAGTATCCGGCGTCCCTCGTATTCGACAACCAGATCGCGAATTGAGATGATCGACATCACGGCTTACCTGTGAAGTAGAAAATGGCAGTAAACACGGCATCGGCGACGATAACGAGGAATGTTGACTTCACTACCGCGCTCGTCGTAGAGCGGCCGACCGCATCGGGTCCTCCGCGTACGCGAAACCCTTCCAGGCATCCCACCTGCGCGATGATGGTTGCAAAAGCCACACTTTTGATGAGGCCACTGATCACGTCCTTCAGCACAATTGAAGTCAGCACATATCGCAAATAAAGAATCAGTCCAAGATGGGTGCTGAAAAACATGAATAATCCGCCTGCGAGAATGCCGCAGACGCCCGACACTATGCTCAGACAAGGAACTGCGACCAGTGCCGCCAGATACTTGGGTGCCAGCACGAACTCGACCGGCTCGAAAGCCATGACCCGGAGGGAATCAATCTCCTCCGTCACCTTCATGGTGCCGATCTCAGCCGCAAAAGCGGAACCCGAGCGTCCGCTGACCGCGATCGCTGTAATCAGGGGGCCGAGTTCCCGGGTGAAGCCTATAGCCACCAGGTCGATGACGTAGTGCATAGCTCCAAATCGGCGCAATTCCGCCGCACCTTGCATGGCAAGAATGATCCCCGAACAAGCTGCCATCAGGCCGACCATGGGCAGGGCGTCAACGCCGATCTGCAGCATCTCGCGGACAGCTGCCTTCCAGCGATAGCGGTTCCCGGTAAACGGCAGAGCTGTGCGGATGGCGCGCAAGGTGGCCCATAGCTGAATGTTCAAACTGCCGACGTAGTCGAGTTCATCGAGAGTCCTTTTGCCGACGCCTTCAAGCAGAGTTGCCATTACTGAACCCGCGTCGCAGAAGCAGCAGCTGGATGGCTGCTCAGCCCAAATAGTGCTGCAATACCCGTGACCTCAAGAATATGGAGCAGACGACCTTGCAATCCCTTCAGCGACAGATTGGTATTGCGAGCGCGCGCAATCTTTAGGGCTTCAATCAGGGTTGCAATTCCGGAGGAGTCAACGTGGGACACTTCCGACAAATCCACGGTCAAGACTTCTGGCGCTTCCGGCTGCAGAATTGTTAGAAGGCGATCCCGGAGGCTCGGCGAAGAATCAATATTCAGGCAGCCATTCAACTGCACGAGCGTACCTTTTTTGTCGCGAATCACATGGATCTGCAGACCACCAACCCCAATTATTTTGTTCGTCGACAAATTGATTTCCTCCGCTAGGTCGCCTCACCTGATGCTTCTCACGTCCAACTACAGCCAGGAATGCATTCACCCGGCCAAAGCGCTCAATGGCATAAGCCCCGCTTTTTCAATAAACTGCTTCCGACGCCACGTTGCTTCTGCCCGTATTAGGGCAGTGGTGTCCTCGAGAGGGCACTGCAATGTCACTTTAATCGTGGCTCAAAGCGAGATTCGTAGATCTTTTTGCGGATTGGGTCAATTGTTCGAGCCATCGGAAAGCCTGCGTGGATAACATGTTTTCGGTACAGCGCCAGCGCCAGTTCCCATCGGCACGACCGGGCACGTTCATTCGCGCTTCCTTACCCAAATTCAGCAGGTCTTGTAGAGGAGCAATCGCCAGCGCGGCCACTGATGACCACGCCAGCTGCATCAGCGAGGGAGCAGCTTCGGCAGCGCCGCCCGGTGGTCGTTTCAGATAGTTCCAAAAGTTTTGTCGCTGGTGATCCGGTAACTCGTCGTACCATTCGCGACTGGTGGCGTTGTCGTGCGTGCCCGTATACACAACCGTGTTCGGGACAAAATTGTGCGGCAGATACGGATTGTCGGCATGGCCGTCAAAGGCGAACTGTAGAACCCGAGTCCCCGGCACTTGAAATTCGTTCCGCAGTGCCACAACATCGGGTGTAATTAAACCAAGATCCTCGGCAATAAACGGCAACCGGCCCAACTCCCGTTGTACAGCTTGGAAGAAGCTAGCGCCAGGACCGGGCACCCATTGCCCGGACTGGGCGGTCGCTGCCCCCGCTGAAACCTGCCACGCGGCCACGAAGCCGCGGAAGTGATCCAAGCGAATCACATCTACGTGAGCTAGCAGCGCTTGCAGCCGATCAATACACCAGCGATAACCAGTGGAACGGAGCGCATCCCAGTTGTAGACGGGATTGCCCCACAACTGTCCTTGCGCGCTGAAGTAGTCCGGGGGAACACCCGCGACGAATCGTGGTCGGCGCTCCTCGTCGAGCAGGAATAACTCCGGGTTGGCCCAGACGTCGCTTGAGTCTGGAGAGACGAAAAACGGCAGATCGCCAATCAAGGCCACACCCTTGGAGTGGCCGTACTCTCTCAACCGATCGGCCTGCCGAAACAGCAAGAATTGTGCGAAGCAAACCTGATCGGCATCATCCGCCAACTCTCGCCGCGCTTTACTTAAAGCATCGGGCTTGCGCTGGACCAGCTCTGCAGGCCAGTTGAGGTAATAAGCACCGTCGTACTTGGCCTTCAATGCGCGGAATAGAGCATAGTCTTCCAACCAACTTGCCTGCTTGTGACAGAATTCCTCGAACGCCGGCCTAAGGTCGTTGCGCTCCCCGGCTTTGAAGTTTGTCCATGCCTTCTCAAACAGCCGATGTTTGAACGGAATGACGGAGTCGTAATCCACCACATCGGAGGGGAAGCGATTCTCGCAATCGCTTGCCTTTAGCAGACCGTCTGAGATTAAGCAGTTTGGACTGATCACCAGGCCGTTGCCGGCAAATGAAGACAACGACTGGTAGGGAGAATTTCCGTACCCTGTAGGTCCGAGTGGTAGCGCCTGCCACCAACCTTGGCCAGCATCATGGAGACGATTAATCCATGAAAATGCCATTGGTCCTAAATCGCCGATGCCGTAAGGCGACGGCAGAGACGTGACGTGCAACAGCAGGCCGGCAGCGCGGAACTCGGGCGGAAACGGTGCAACACTCGCCAACCTGCCGTTCTCGCCCATTACAGGGCTCCGCAAGAGCTCAGGGCATTGTTAACCATCTCCTGTGCTGCGCTCACGATGGCGTCGAGATGCGTTTGGCTCTTGAAGCTCTCGGCATAGATCTTATAGATATCCTCAGTACCCGAGGGACGCGCCGCAAACCAGCCGCTCTTGGCAACAACCTTGAGGCCGCCGATCGGAGCATTATTCCCTGGCGCATTGGTTAGCTTGGCCGTGATTGGCTCGTCCGCCAGATCTGACTCTTTTACCGAATCGGGTGAGAGACTCTGTAATCTTCTTTTCTGCTCGGGCGTAGCCGGCGCGTCGATTCGCGTGTAGTAGGGGCTGCCGAACTCCGCCGTCAGTTCGCGGTAGTGCTCGCCGGGATCTTTACCCGTGCGGGCGGTAATCTCAGCCGCCAGCAGGTCCATGATTGGGCCATCCTTGTCGGTCGTCCACACTGTGCCGTCAAGACGGAGAAAACTTGCTCCAGCGCTCTCTTCACCGCCGAAACAGTAGGAACCATCGACGAGGCCAGGCACGAACCATTTAAAGCCTACCGGCACCTCACGTAACTGGCGGCCGAGCTTTGCGACAACTCGATCAATCATGCTGCTGCTCACGAGTGTCTTTCCAACGGCAACTTGCTTGCTCCACTGGGGACGATGTGTGAGCAAATACCGGATCGCCACCGCAAGATAGTGGTTCGGGTTCATCAATCCAGCAACGGGAGTGACAATGCCATGGCGGTCCGAGTCGGGATCATTGGCAAAAGCTAGCTGATACTTGTCTTTAAGCTCGACGAGCCTGGCCATCGCGTAAGGGCTGGAACAATCCATGCGAATCTTGCCATCGTGGTCGACCGTCATGAACGAAAACGTTGGGTCAATGGCCGGGTTGACGACAACGACGTCTAGCCCGTAGATAGAGTTGATCGGCTCCCAATAAGGCCGAGCAGCTCCGCCCAGAGGATCTACAGCCATTTTCAGTCCGGCGCCACGAATCACATCCATGTCTACTACGTTCTTCAGATCGCGAACGTAGGGCAAAACGAAATCTTCCTGATGCGTAGTGGCGGCTTGGATGGCCTTGGAGAACGCAACCCGCTTCACACCAGCAGTTCCACCTCGCAATAATTCGTTCGCTCGGCGTTCTATCCAGTGTGTCACGTCAGTATCGGCGGGACCGCCATTACTCGGGTTGTACTTGAAGCCCCCATCTTCCGGCGGATTATGCGACGGTGTGATCACGATTCCGTCGGCAAGATGTTCCCCGCGACCACGGTTGTAAACCAGAATGGCTCGCGAGATCACTGGGGTTGGAGTTACACCGTCTGCCTGCTGAATGATCGTTTCCACATTATTCGCGGCCAGCACCTCGAGCGCGGTGCGCTGCGCGGCGGCTGAAATGGCGTGCGTATCTCTCCCCACGTAGAGTGGACCGTCTGTGCCCTGCTGCCGTCGGTAGTCGCAGATCGCCTGGGTGATGGCTAGGATGTGCGCCTCCGTGAAGGTGCCATGGAGGGGAGAGCCGCGGTGTCCGCTGGTTCCGAAACTAACCATCTGGTTGGGGTCGTTCAGGTCGGGACGTCGCTCGGAATACTCCCTCTCCAGGCGAGCCACATCCACCAGCATCTCTTTTGGCGCTGGTTTGCCCGCAAGAGGAGAAATTACTTCGCGGGTTGCGCCTGCCTTTGGTGTTTCCAGGTTACTGGGCATGGTTCCACCTTCCAGATGTCGGCTGCTTATTCCGCAGCAGTGCGGTCGCTCAGTTGCTGCTCATTGGATAAAGTCTTCACCTTGCCGCCTTCAACTTCTGCTTCGATGACTGCGTAGTCTCAGCAATCACGTGGTGATCGTCGTTCCAAAGCCGGATCACCGGTCGGGAAAGATCATGCTCATAGCTGAGGGCGCTCAGGCTGGCCGGACTCAGAAGAAAGTAGCTGCCTTCTGGGCCCGGACCGAGCCCCAGCCAGCGAGCAGTCAGGACACGAATGAAATGCCCGCTGGAAAAAAGTAGTACGTTGCCCGCAACTGCGCGGAGTCGCTGCACCACACGGTCCGCGCGCGCTCCGATTTGTTCCGGCGATTCGCCTCCAGGGCAGCCATCCCGGAACAATTGCCAGTCGGGGCGTTCGCGAAGGACCTGCGCTGAGGTGAGTCCTTCGTATTGACCGTAGTTCCATTCCACGAGATCCGGATCGGTTTCGGCTACGGCTCCGAATCCAGCCAGTTCGCAGGTCCGGGCGGCTCGTTGCAGCGGGCTGGTGATTACTTTTGAGAATTCCATTCCCTTCAACCGCTCTCCAAGTCGCCAGGCGTTAGCCTCGCCAGCCGGGGTCAGAGGCAAGTCCCTCAGTCCAGTATGCTGGCCGGACAGAGTCCAGGCCGTATTACCGTGCCGGGCTAAATAGACTTCTGGAAGTGCTTCGGTCATGTGGTCAACCTCCGTATTCGGCTAGCGCCGTTTTTCCTCCGCCCACTATCGCAATCTCAGCAGCAACAATCATTACTTCAACAGCTCACCATAAATCTGGCGGTGCCCAGGCTTGGGGGGTTGGTCTGGAATCACCGCCAGTTGGGAGTGTTCGATTGGTGCTCCGGCTGCCATTGGTTCCTCCGCCTGTTTTCTTCAGCAGCATCCAACGGGAACTTCCGCATGCTCCGGGAGCGGTTCCTCTACTGCCGTTTTCTTGGCATCCGGCGGACCGAACGCCTCCGGCGGGATCGGCTCGCCGTGAAGCGTCTTCCAGCACCGCCTTGCCGCTTCAAACAACACCAGGATTACGCCAATGATGAAGATCGACATCAGAACCGAATCCAGCAGCCCCTGAAAATGAGTGCCCGGCTTCATCGCCATGGGCCAAAAGATTGTCTTGATGGATAACACCGCCGCGGTCAGAGTCGTTATTCCCACAAACGCCATGGGTACGGCCGTGACCCAAGCGTACCGAGCCTTCCCCATGTTAATCAGAAACGTTGTCGCAACCGCTAACGCAATGGTCGCCAGCAGTTGGTTCCCAGTCCCGAAGAGCGGCCAGATGGTTGAAATCGATCCGGTGTAGATCAGATATCCCCAAGCACTAACAATCAGGGCCGTGCTCACCAGGTTTCCAGGCAGCCATGCTGTGTTAGCAAACGGTTTGTAAGCTTTACCGAGGATCTCCTGCATGACATAACGCGCCACGCGCGTGCCGGTATCGACGGTCGTGAGGATAAACAACGCCTCGAACATGATGGCATAGTGATACCAGTAGCCCATCAGCTTATCCATGCCCGGGAGTCCCTTGAAGATTTGAGCCATGCCTACCGCCAAAGAAACCGCCCCACCAGTACGGCCGGCAAGCTTTTCGCCGACCTCTCTGGAGAACATTTCCAGGTTGACAGTATGCAGTCCAAGTTTGTGGAAGACTTCAGGAGTGGTATTGATCGCAAAGTAGTCGCCGGGATGCATTGAAACAGCTGCAATCAATGCGACGATACCCACAAGCCCTTCCATCATCATTGCGCCATACCCGATGAAGCGGGCGTCTGTTTCCTTATCCAACATTTTCGGAGTCGTTCCTGAGGAGACCAAGGAATGGAACCCAGAAATGGCTCCGCACGCAATTGTCACGAAAAGGAACGGGAACAAATGTCCTTTGATAATTGGTCCGCCACCGTGAATGAATGGTGTGATTGCCGGGAACTTGATATTCGGGTGGACAATGAAGACGCCAAGAATAAGAACGGCGATCGTACCCAGCTTCAGGTATGTAGAAAGGTAATCGCGCGGTTCAAGCAGCAGCCACACCGGCAGCACTGAGGCGACGAACCCGTATGCCATTATCAGCAGACAGATCTCATGCCCCGTGAAGGTCAGGTGAGTTGCCCAGGAACTAGCTGCAACCCAGCGCCCGCCAATTACGCTGGCCAGCAAGAAAACAACCCCGACCGCGCTTGGGCCAGCGATTTTAATGACCCCGGGTGTACTCTTGAACATGTACATACCCATACAGAGGGCAATCGGAATGGTCATTCCGATGGTGAACACGCCCCACGGGCTGTTCGATAAAGCGTTGACGACGACTATGCCCAATCCCGCCAATGTGACGATCAGAATGAACAGCACAGCCAGCATGGCGACAATGCCCGCAAAGGGGCTCACTTCGGTTCGAGCGATGTCAGCGAGCGACTTCCCTTTGTGCCGGATCGACGCCACCAATACCATAAAATCTTGAACGCACCCGGCCACGACCGCGCCTATCAATAGCCAAAGGAATCCGGGCGCGAACCCAAATTGTGCCGCTAAGGTGGGACCGACCAGCGGTCCGGCGCCAGCTATGGCGGCGAAGTGATGTCCAAAAAGAACCCACTTAGGAGACGGCACATAATTGTGGCCATCCTCGTAAACGTGTGCGGGCGTTGTCCGACTGTTGTCGAGAACAACTGCCTTCGCGGCGAGAAACGCGCTGTAGTAACGGTACGCAATGACGAACACGCACAGCGCACCAAGCATTACCGGAAAAGTGTTCATAAGAAGCCTCGCGTCATACGAAAGTTATATTTGACTTCATGGAAGGTGAAAATCTCCCATTTGCAGCAAGCAGTTTCACTGCATGCCGAGCAATCATCAAGTCCTCATCTGTCGGGATGACCCATGCGGACACACGACTATTAGTTGTTGTAATGCAAGGCCCGCCGGCCGTATTCGCGCTGGGGTTTAACTCGATGCCAAGCCAGCTTGCAGCTTTGCAGACCTGCTCACGAATGGCAGCCGAGTGTTCTCCAATCCCACCGGTGAAGACCAACACGTCCAGTCCGCCGAGCGCCGCAACCAAAGAACCGAGTTCGCGCGTGATGCGATACACGAACAGCTCGATCGCTTCCGCCGCGTGCGGATCATTGCTCGCCTGCAATTTGCGCAAGTCGCCGCTTATGCCCGAGACCCCCAACAGACCCGAGTGGTTATAGAGCAGGTCGGTTACCGCCGCGACACTCATTCCTTTTTGACCGATGAGATAAAGCACGACTCCGGGATCCAGGGCGCCACAGCGGCGACCCATAGGGAGACCATCGACGGCGGTAAATCCCATCGTCGTGGCTACACTCCTGCGTCCCTCCATAGCGCACATACTGGCGCCCTGCCCGAGGTGAGCGACGACTACTTTGCCGTTCGCAGATGGGCCCGCATAATTCGGCAAGACCGAAGCGATGTAATCATAAGAGAGTCCATGAAAGCCATAGCGCCGAATACCCGCTTCCGTAAGCTGGCGCGGAATCGCAAACGCAGTTGCAACCGGAGGTTGAGTGCAATGAAACGCGGTATCAAAGCAGGCCACTTGCGGCAGCGTCGGTTCAAGCTTTGCAATCGCTTTGATAGCGGCCAGGTTATGGGGCTCATGAAGCGGCGCTAGTGGTACCAGTTCCTCAAGATCTGCGATTACTCTTTCATCAACAATTACCGGCACGTTGTATTTAGTCCCGCCGTGAACCACGCGGTGTCCAGCGGCCACGAGGCGCCGATCACCGAAGCGGTGTTCCAGCGAGCGCCGCAGAACTTCCAGCGCATCTTGATGGCTTGCTCCTGCTTCGAGCTGCTCATCTGCGAATTGATTGCCGGCAGCATCGAAGGCAACGAATCGCGGCTCATCTCCGAGGCCGTCGATCTGGCCCTTGCATAAAATCGTGCTCGCTTGGAGTCCGCCGCCAGCGGGGAACAGTGTGAATTTGATACTGGAGGACCCGCAATTGATCGTCACAATCATAGGCGTGCCCCTTTGTCGCTAATCGTTTTGTTAGCCAACAAGAGCGCCATTGCGCAGGAGCCGAGACGGGCAAGAGTATTGTCCGAGCGACTGGTCAGGACGATGGGAACGCGAGCGCCGAGCACTATCCCGGCAGCGTCCGCGTCTCCCAGATAAATGAGCTGTTTTGCAAGCATGTTTCCGGCTTCCAGGTCGGGAACCACGAAGATGTCCGCCTTGCCTGCCACCGGCGAGACTATGCCCTTGGTCCTGGCTGCCTCTTCCGACACTGCGTTGTCAAACGCGAGTGGCCCATCCAAAATGCCCCCCACAACCTGCCCGCGATCGGCCATCTTGCAGAGTGCAGCTGCATCCAGCGTGGATTTGAGTTTCTCCGTCACTGTTTCCACTGCGGATAGGATCGCGACTCGCGGCCGCTCAGGGATTTGGAGGGCATGCGCCAGATCGATGGCGTTCTGCACGATGTGGCGCTTGTCCTCGAGAGTGGGAAAAATGTTGATTGCTGCATCAGTGATAAATAACGGTCTTGGATAGGCGGGAGCATCTATGGCAAAAACGTGGCTAATGCGACGTGCCGTTCGCAACCCGTGAGCACTGTCCACAACCTCGTGCATCAGCTCGTCTGTGTGTAATGCACCTTTCATGAGAGCGGTGACTTTGCCCGCTCTCGCGAGTGCCACGGCTTCAGCGGCAGCTGCCGCACTGTGCTCCGTCGGAACTATCTCGTAAGGAGCCAGATCGATGTTGGCCTGTTCCGCAGCCGCGCGGATCTTCTTTTCTGGGCCAACGAGCACCGGCACGATCAGACCTTCTTTCGCAGCCTCGATCGCCGCAACAAGCGAAACTGCATCAACCGGGTGCACTACTGCGGTGCAGATCGGGTCCAGCCCCCGTGTCTTTTCAATGAGGATCTGATAGCCGCGGCCTTTCTCGCGCAATTTGACCTCAGACAGTTCGACACGCGGCCCGCTGATTTTCTCCGTGGGAGCTACCACCCCTTTTCTACCGATTTCTATTGGCTCCATCTCGCCTCCTCCTTGCATTTGCATATCGCATGTTCATGCCTAACAAAACCGGAATAGGCGCGCATTAAACTGCAAGGCAGCTCAAGTACCAGACGCGCCGCTGCTTAAGTGTTTGTCGGATATAGGCTTATTTCGGCCTAAGTGGGAGGGCCACTCCGGTTGACTGCCTGTATATGGCCACTGCCCAAATACGAGCAGCCACCCTCAAGAAATGGCTCTTCCGGCATTTTAGTGGCTTAAGGAGCCAGGTCCAGACCTCCACAGTGGAATAGGATTGCTATTCCGAAGTTCTTCTTGTTGCGGAAACCGCGCGCCGTGTACTTCACCCACTGGATCTTGGCATTGATGGATTCACTGGCAGCGTTCGTGACGCGGTGGCGCAGATAGGTGATGATGTTCTCGAAGCGTCGCTTGAACGTCCTCGCCACCTCGAGCATGGGGCGCAGCCGACTGCGTACCGCCCAGCCATGCCACCAACGAAAATGTTTCCGCGCTGGCCGCTCGTATCGGTAACTGAACAACGCCATCGCCGTTTCTTTCAGAGCCCAGGCACGTGCTGTCTTCAGCCCGCTGTGGCGTAATTCGGCAAAGGCCTTGCGATCGGCCGGTTCCATCGCCGCCGGGTTCCGCAACCAATCGTAGCGTGTCCCGGTCAGACGATCATCGCCAGCCGCTCGCAGCGTGCGGTTCTCGTGGCGCCGTACTTTGTCCACCGCATCGCCCAGATGCTTGGCAATATGAAATTTGTCATAGACGATCTTCTTGCTCCCCTCCCTCAGGTGCCCACTCACCGAGGCCACGTAGGGATCCCACATGTCCATGGCTACGGCCTCGATACTCTCGCGCTGCGCTTCCGTCAGAGTTTCCCAGAATCCATCCAAGCTTGCCTGGGTGCGATCTTCGGCCACGTACAGCACACGTGACCGCTCGAGGTCATTCACCAGCGTGAAATACTTGTGCCCTTTCCGAAACGCCTTTTCGTCTACTCCCAGCAGCGGCAAAGGCTCAGCTTGCCTCCGTTCCAAGCCCCGCTCCACCGCACGCTCCATGATCCCGTGGATCTCGTCCCAGCTCAGTCCCAACTGCTCACCCACCGCCTTCTGACTCGCCGCTCTGAGCCAGTCAATCACCAGCCGTTCCAACAGCGCCGTGAACCGGCTCGACGGCTCGGCCCACGGCAACTTCAGAACCCGCACCCCATGCTCGGCGCACTCGGTCCGCGGTGGCCGGGCGTGCAGAATGGTCTGATATTGGCATGTGTCCAGATGCCGCCATTGCCGCTCGGCTTGATGGTCATACACCTGGCAACTCGCTCCACATTCCGGGCATGCCCAACTCGCCATCTCCTGGTGCTCCAGATATACGTGCACTTCGCCCTCTGCTAGCTTCAGTTCCACTCGTTCCACGACCCAGGGCGCTTCAATCCCCAGAATCTGTCGGTACAGTTCACGATCTTGCATTCCCCGATTGTTGCATCAGGAGATCGCGACCCACTACAAAGCCGGAATTCCCAAAAATGTTCATCAGCACCTTGAT
>Ga0209517_10000867_pt1 | contig 49291 bp, 35 predicted proteins | sample PeaSoiMetSII2010_FD_187695 | JGI IMG/M metagenome (GOLD analysis project Ga0209517, IMG submission 187695) | Peat soil microbial communities from Weissenstadt, Germany - SII-2010 (SPAdes) (version 2) | ecosystem: Environmental > Terrestrial > Soil > Wetlands > Peat | place: Germany...
CAGGTACAGCACGCCGGCGCTGCGGCTGTAGGCGAGGTAACAAGCGTTGCGGCCGTCGAGGAAGTTGTTGATCAGGACATTGACGACGTCGAAGTCCTGAGTGCCGCGCGGATCGGTAAACGTGAACGCCATGGACTGGCTGGAGGCGCTGCCGGATGCCGGACTGACTCCCACCGGGGCTGCTCCCGAACTCGCACCCGGAACGAATACCCAGGTTGCTCCGACGTTGTTGTTATCCTCGGGACCGCCGACGAGGATCGTGTTGCCATCGCCGGAGAGCGCTACCGACCAACCTTGCAGCGCCGCGCCAGTGGCGCTCGAGCCGACCAGCTTGCTGCCCAGTTGGCTCCAGGCTCCGTTGCTGCGTTTGAATACCCAGGCCGCTCCGGCGCCTACGTTGTCATAAGGTCCGCCGACGAGCGCCATATTCCCGTCGGCGGAGAGCGACACGGAGTAACCTTGCCACGGGGTGCCCACGTACCCCGAGCCGACCAGCTTGGCCTGCATCGTCCAGGTCCCGCCCGAGCGGACGAATACGAATGCGGCGCCGGTGTCCCCGTTATCCTGGTACGCGCCCATCAGGGCCGTATTCCCATCGGCGGAGAGCGACACGGACCATCCGAAGGTCGAAGTGGAGGCAACGCCGAGCTTGATGCCCTGCTGACTCCATTGCCCATTGGTGCGCGTGAATACGCCGACAGCTCCCGGACAGGATGTCATGCTGAGACAATCGCCCCAACCGGCCTCGATGGCCGTATTCCCATCGCCGGAAAGCGCCACAGCCCAACCCTGATTGAGCAGCTCCTGTGGATTCACCAGACCGGAAGCGACCAGTTTGTCGCCCTGCTGGCTCCAGGTACCGAGGCTGCGCGTGAATGGCCAGATGGCTCCCGAATGGACGGTCTCATCGGCGTTGTAGTCGCCGAAACCGCCCAGGAGCGCGGTGTTGCCGTCGGCGGAGAGCGCGACCGAACTGCCCAGATCCACTTCCGGAATGGGAGCATCGAGAACCCCCAGCCTGGGCCCCTGCTGGCTCCAGGCGCCGCCGCTGTGCGTGAATACCCAGGCGGCGCCAGCGCTGCCGTTGTCCTGGGATCCGCCGGAGATCACCGTGTTTCCGTCGTTGGAGATGGCCACCGAACCGCCCTGACAGACGCCAAAGGAACCGGAAAAGCCCTCAAAGTTCTGGAGGTTGGTCGCTCCGCTTCCCACCAGTTTGCCGCCCTGCTGGCTCCAGGCCGCACCGGTGCGTGTGAAGATCCAGACTGCGCCGTTGCCGCTGTCGTCGCCATCCCCGCCAACGACAGCCGTGTTTCCGTCCGAAGAGAGCGCGGCCGAGGCTCCCTGATAACTGCCCAGATCGCACGATGCGGACGATCCGTTGCTCACCGCGCCGCTGCCGATCAGTTTGCCGCCCTGCTGGACGTACTGCGCTCGCGCGCTCGGGACTGCGACGGAAGCGGCCGCCAGAAGAATGACTGCCGGAACCCAACGTTTTTGCGAAAGCATACCCCCCTGCCTCTCCAAACTCAAATATCATAGGATACTGCATTGGGACACAGCATCAGGGCGGCGGCAGTTGGGCGGGGGGCTGCCGAGGCGCTGGTGGAAGAGCGGCAGCAGGGGCGGCGCCGGGCGCACGGAAGGCGCAACCCAACCTTCCGCGGATTCTGGGCAAGATTGCCCAAAGTGGCCCAAAGCGATCGACGGCCGGACAGATGAGGGAAATCGCTAATAGAAAACTCCGATCCTCTCCATAGAAAGTTCCTTTTTTGGCGGATACAGGCTCACAGAGGACAATAGGCTGATACCGCATACCGCACAGGCAAACCATGAATCGTTTCCTGAAAATTTGTGTTTTCTCGTCTCTCTCGATTGCTGCCCTCATGGGGCAGACGAACCTGGACGTTCCATCGAGACTGGCGGCCGTCGAAGCCGCAGCTAAGTCGGCCCAGAGCGCCGGCGATAACGCGTGGATGCTAGTCAGCGCCGCGCTTGTACTGATGATGACCGGACCGGGCCTCGCCCTGTTTTACGGCGGGCTTGTTCGCCGGAAGAACGTGCTGAGCACCATGATGCACAGCTTTATCCTGATGGCCGTCGTCACCGTGGTCTGGGCCGTGGTCGGCTACAGCCTGGCCTTCGGCGGATCTTCGTCCTGGCTGGGCGATCTGCGCTTCGCGTTCCTCCACAACGTGGGCAGCGCGCCCAATCCGGATTACGCGGCGACCATTCCGCAAGAGACCTTTATGGTCTACCAGTTGATGTTCGCCATCATCACCCCGGCGCTGATCTCCGGGGCGTTCGCCGAGCGTATGAAGTTCAGCGCCATGCTGCTGTTCACCGTGTTGTGGAGCCTGCTGGTGTATTTCCCGATGGCCCACATGGTGTGGGGCAAGGGCGGACTGCTGAACGCGTTCCTCGGCGGCAAAATCCCGTGCTTCGATTTCGCTGGCGGGACGGTGGTGCACATCACGTCGGGCGTCTCGGCCCTGGTGTGCGCCCTCTACCTGGGGAAGCGCATCGGCTATCCGGACACGCCGAGCAAACCGCACAACCTGGTCATCAGCGTGGTCGGCGCGTGCCTGCTGTGGGTGGGCTGGTTCGGTTTCAACGCGGGCAGCGCGCTGGCGGCATCGGGCCTGGCCACCAGCGCATTCGTCGCCACGCATTTCGGCGCGGCGGCGGCCACGCTCGGTTGGGCCGGCGCCGAATGGATGCACAACGGCAAGCCCAGCATGCTCGGCGCCATCTCCGGCTGCGTGGCGGGGCTGGTGGCGATCACGCCGGCCTCCGGCTTCGTCAAGCCCTTTCCGGCGTTGCTGATCGGCCTGTGCGCGGGCGTGGTCTGCTTCCTGATGGTCACCAAGATCAAAGGCAAATTCGGTTACGACGACGCGCTGGACGCCTTCGGCGTGCACGGCGCGGGTGGCACCCTGGGCGCCATCCTGACCGGCGTGTTCGCCACCAACGCGATCAACGACGGCCTGAAGGACTCCGCGGGCCGCGTTCTGCCCATGGGCCTGGTGGATGGCAACCCGGGGCAGGTGTGGAATCAGGTCATCGGCTGCGGCATAGCCTGGCTGCTGGCGATCGTGGGCACTCTGATCATCCTCAAGATCTGCGACGTTACACTTGGCCTGCGGGTGGCCGCCGACCAGGAAGTCGAAGGACTGGACATCAGCATGCACGGCGAAGAAGGTTATATATTCGAGTCGTAGCCTTATGAAAAAGATCGAAGCAGTGATACAGCCGTTCAAGCTGGACGAAGTGAAAGAAGCGCTGAAGGCTATCGGAATCGATGGCATGACCATCAGCGACGTCCGTGGTCACGGGCGCCAGAAGGGCCATCGCGAGGTTTACCGCGGCCAGGAATACACCGTGGACCTCCTGCCCAAAGTGAAACTCGAGCTGGTGGTGTCTTCCAGCCGCTACGACGAGGTAGTCCGGACTCTCAGCGCCGCCGCCCGCACCGGCAAGATCGGCGACGGCAAAATCTTCGTCTACGACGTAGCCGAAGCCATACGCATCCGAAACGACGACCGTGGGGAATCCGCCCTCTAGCGCGCGCGCCGCGCCCGATCTCGACTCCCTGGTTGCCACCGGCGACGCGGCGGCCGCCCTGGCCGAGCGCACCGCTCACGTGGACCGCCTGGTGCTCGCCGCCGCCCAAGAACTGCTGCTGCCCGCGATTCCATCCGGCCTGGCCATCCTGGCGGTGGGCGGATACGGCCGGCGCCACCTGTTTCCATACTCCGATATCGACCTGCTGCTGCTGTTCGAGTCCGAGCGACTGGCGCTGGACAGCAAGAGCGCCATCTCCGCGTTTCTCCAGCGCCTGTGGGACTCCAGCCTGCGCCTCAGCCATTCGGTGCGCACTCCCGCCGAATGCGCCGAGGTGCACGACTCCAACATCGAGCTGAACGTCAGCCTGCTGGACCAGCGGTTTCTCACCGGCGACCGGTTGCTCTATGCCGGCTTGGCCCGCGGGCTGCCCAAATTCATCCACGCCAACCGCGGGCCGCTCATCCGCAACCTGGCGCAATTGACCCGCGAACGGCACGGCAAATACGCCGGCACCATTTACCATTTGGAACCCAACGTCAAGGAGACGCCCGGCGGGCTCCGCGATTTTCAGCTCCTGTGCTGGCTTCAGCAATTGAGGGAAACCGACGCCGCCCGCCTCGCCGGCGCCCAGCCCGCGCCGGAGCTGGACGAGGCCTTCCGTTTCCTGGCCCGAGTGCGATTGCTGTTGCACCACCAGTCCGGGCGCGACAACAACCTGCTCTCGTTCGATGCGCAGGACACCATCGCCGAGCGGATCAACGGCGGTGATGCGGCCGCCTGGATGCGCGGCTACTATCGCCATTCCCGCACGATTTACCGCTCCGCCATCCGCGCCCTGGAGGCCGAAGAGGCCCAGTCCAGCGGTTTGTTCGCGCAGTTCCGCGACTGGCGCTCGCGCCTGGGCAACACGGATTTCAGCGTGCATCGCGAGCGCGCCCATTTCCGCGCGCCGCAAGCGCTCGACCAGGACCCTGAGATGGCTCTGCGCCTGTTCGAATTCGTGGCGCGCCACGGCATCCCCATTTCCACCGAGGCCGGGGAGCGCCTGGAAGCGCGCCTCCCCCGACTGCGCGCCTCCTTTGCCGAGCCGGGCAACCTGTGGCCGGCCTTGGCCCGCATCCTCTCCCTGCCGCACGCCCCCCTGGCCGCGCGCCTGATGCACGAAACCGGCGTGCTGACCGCCATCTTTCCCGAGCTGGAGCTGATGGAGTGCCTGGTAGTCCGCGATTTCTTTCACCGCTACACGGTGGACGAGCACACGCTGGTCGCCATGAAAAATCTCTCCGGCGTCCACAACGCCTATGCCGGCCTGCTGGGCGAGATCAAAGATACCGCGCTGTTGCTGTTCGCCCTCCTGTTCCACGACGTCGGCAAGGGATCGCACCACGAAGGCCCCATCGACGCCTCGCTGAAGCTGGCCCGCGCCGCCATGGCGCGCATTCAGATGCCGGCGCAGGACCAGGACACGGTGCTGTTTCTGATTCGAAGGCACCTGGCGCTGTCCGCGGTCATGCAGTCGCGCGACGTCTTCGACCCGCAGACCATCCGCGAGGTCGCCGGCCTGACCGAAACCGTGGAGCGCCTCAAGGCGCTGACCCTGGTGACCTATGCCGATATCAGCGCGGTGAATCCCGAAGTGATGACGCCCTGGCGCGCCCAGCAGTTGTGGCAGCTCTACCTGGCGGTGTACAACGAGCTGACCCGCGAGCTGGAAACCGACCGCATCGAGGCCCTCCCTTCCGGCCCTCCCGAGCGTGCGGCGTTTCTCCAGGGCTTTCCCACGCGCTATCTCCTCACCCACACCGAACAGGAAATCGAAGAGCACATGGCGCTCGAGGAGATCAGCCGCCAGCGCGGGGTGGCGGTGGAAATCCGCAGGCTGGACTCGGCCTGGCACATGATCCTGGCCGCGGTCGACCGTCCCGGCCTGTTCGCCGGCGCCGCAGGAACGCTGGCCGCCTTCGGCATGAACATTCTGAGAGCCGAAGCCTTTTCCAACCGCCGCGGCATGGTGCTCGACACGTTTACCTTTGCCGACCCCATGCGGACCCTGGAGCTGAACCCCAGCGAAGTCGACCGCCTGCGCAGCGTCGCCGAGCGCGTCGTCACCGGCAAGACCGACGTCAAGGAACTCCTGCGCAACCGGCCGAAGCCCGTGCTGCCCAGCCGCAAGGCGCGCATCCCGGCCCGCGTTTCGTTCAACTCCGACGCGGGCCAGACCGCGACCCTGATCGAGATTGTCGCTGAGGACCGCCCCGGGCTGCTCTACGACCTGGCTTCGGCCACCTCGTCGAGCGGCGGCAACATCGAGGTAGTGCTGATCGACACGCAGGCGCACAAGGCCATCGACGTGTTCTACGTGACCGTCGACGGCAAAAAGCTGGGGCCCGAGAAACAGCAGTCACTGGGCGACACGTTGCGCCAGGCCTGCGGAAGCCAGTAATCGCCGCGTTGCCCATGTGAGCAAACTCACATACCTTTCTTTGTGAGGCGCGTCACACGTGTAATACTCAAGATCCCCCCAAAACGCCATTATGAACAAGAAGACGATTCACACACACACTGTACGGGTATGCGCGTTTGCCGTCATGGCTGCGCTGAGTATTCCCCTGGGAGCCGCGACCGTCTGCGTCAACCCCAGCGGACAGGGGGGCTGCCAGAAGACCATCGCCGCCGCGGTGGCCGCGGCTGCCGCGGGCGACACCGTCAACATCGCGGCGGGAACCTACAAAGAGAGCGTCACGATCGGCAAGGCTCTGGCGCTCATCGGAACCGACGCGAGCAAGACCATCGTCGATGCCACCGGGCTGAACACCGGAATCACCGTCGATGGATCAACAACCAGGGCTTGAGCGGCGTGGTGATATCGGGGCTGACGGTGGAGAACGCCAACTACGAAGGCATTCTGGTCACCAACTCCTCTGCCATCACCATCACCGGCAACACTCTGACCGGCAACAACAAGGGGCTTGGCTTCGCCAATGGGATGCCCACGTGCAACGGCCTCCCGTCGTTCGAGACCAACGAGGCGTTCGATTGCGGCGAAGCCATCCATCTCCAGGGCGTCCACCACTCGACCGTGTCGAACAACAACGTTCAGAACAATGCCGGCGGCATCCTGCTGAGTGACGACACCGCGGCCACGCACGACAATCTGATCGCCGGCAACTTGTGAGCAACAACCAATCCGACTGCGGCATCACCCTGGCGTCGCACCCTCCGGCGGACATCGCCGGTTCCACGGTCCCGCTGGGCGTCTACGCGAATACGGTCGTGGGCAATACCGCTTCGATGAACGGCCTCAAGGGCGAAGGCGCTGGCGTGGGCCTCTTTGCCTCCGCTCCGGGGACCAAGGTCTACGGCAACATCGTGGTGAACAACACCCTCATCGGCAACGACCTTCCCGGCATCGCGGTCCACGGCCACACGCCGCAGCAGAACCTGGACAACAACGTGTTCATCGGCAACCACATCAGCGGCAACGGCCCGGACACGGACGACGCATATACGCCCGCGCCCGCCGGTATCATGTTCCTGAGTGTCTCGCCGGTGGCCGGCACCGTGATCGCGCAGAACGTGATCGACACGGAAGGCATCGGGGTGGCCTGGAACGCGCCGGGCGAGGCCAGGATCCAGCGCAACTCCTTCTCGGGCGGCATCGGCATCTACAATTTCGGCGCCGGCACCGTCAATGCCGAAGGCAACTGGTGGGGATGCCTGGGCGGGCCCATCGGCCTGTCGGCGGCCTTCGCCGGATGCGCGACCACCTACGGACCGGTCACCATCAATACCTGGGCCTCGCAGGCACTGAAGTAACTCGCGGCCGCGGCTCGGGCTGTGACTCCGGGCCGCGGCCGGGTTACCCTCAAGGCCGGTCAGTCTCCGGCCAAGCTGGAGTGAACTGTTTCCGAGTGGCGCGTTTATCTGGCCAATCATGATGCCCGCGCGGCGTTAACTTCTCTGGAATGTGGCGCGTGCACAGATTGGACCAGATAAACGCTTTGAAACCGGCCAATCCGCTTGATTTTAGGTCGCTTACGCTCAGATCTAAGGGCAAGCAGATTGGCCGGTTTAAAACAGTAACACGACCACAATCGCATCCGTGCCGGGTTGGCGACTCCAAGCTCATTTGAATTGCATCGACCAACCGAACGATGAGGTTCTCTGGGAACACCGGATCTCGGGCTTGCCAGCTATGGCACGAGAACCTTCACGTTGACTGTGCCGTCTTTCGTCAATCTCTTTCCTTCCAGATCAGTTTTCAAACCTCCCGCGTTTGACAACAAATGGTCTGGGTCGAAAACGACGCACCAAAGCGCGTCACAATCTGGGTGCCGCCGGTAGTGGTCAATGTCAATGATCAACTCGTCACCAATCTTCTTGGCGTGGGTTCCGTCGCGTACGAACTTGAGCTCAATCACAAGACGGTGCGCAGGAAGAAGAAAGTCCATCCGAGTGCTCGATCCGGCGTAACTCGGTGTGAACTCCTCCGGCCTGATATCGGCGACCCACGGCCTCAGAAGGGCGTGGAGCAAATCCTGAACATCATACTCCGTGGAGAACGACATTGTGATCGCCCCTTTGCGGCGGTGAGTAAGCGGGTGCATGGCTCGCCGTAGTCCCTTTAGGAGAATCAAGAGCAGGTCGTCGACGCCTGAGGGAACTGCCGGACCACAACTGTGCGACGGCGCGGGGGGCGCTTCTGGCATCTGCCCAGTGGGCAACACACGACCACCCCGGTAGTATCGAAATCCATTTTCCTCCAAAACGTTGACAACTCGATCACGGTTAGTTTTCCACGCTTCAAAATCGTCTGAAAACTCGTTTGGCGCGGCGTCCATGAACTCCTCTAGAACGTTGCCTAGAACCGCTAAGCTGTCCACGCTTGGGTCCATGCCGGCGCGAAAGAGCCACTCCTTCCATTTGTCCGCATGAGAGAGGCTGGGCGGTGGTCCTGGCGCACCCGCAGACTCGAAGAGCGCATTGAGAGTGGTGTGTGATCCGCGTAGAACCTGTCCAACCACAGCGCACACGCCGCGAGGTAATCGAATGTTGCCCATGCTATGTCCGCTCCGAGTAGTAACACACCCTAGCGGGATTATCTACCGGACGACAGCGTCTGGCTGCAACACGGCGCGCCTCAGTGCGGGAGCCGCCTTGCTTGGAGAACCGACCGTTCGCGGGGACCGGCCCCGGATGGACCGCGCCAATCGGAAGTTGGGCAGACGAGGGCAACCTGACGTCAAACGCCCTCGCCGTGGATGTGCCTCTCCCCGGTTCCTGGCGTATCGTCGCCAATCTGGACGGGATTCTTTGCTACAGCATCCTGTCCGGATGGCGCGTTTAACTGGCCAATCATGATGCCCGCGCGGCGTTAACTTCTCTGGAATGTGGCGCGTGCACAGATTGGACCAGATAAACGCTTTGAAACCGGCCAATCCGCTTGATTTTAGGTCGCTTACGCTCAGATCTAAGGGCAAGCAGATTGGCCGGTTTAAAACAGTGATTCCTTCGCAAACGGCCCTGAGAACTCGGCATTGCAGTCCTGTGGGCGAGGGTGGCCAAACCCTAATCTTGTCCAAGGACGCGCTAACATGAATTAGGCGACGCATTAGCCATGATCTATTACTGCACGTCCTGCGATAATACACGGAACTTCATTGACGTGGCCGTCCACGTGAAACCCGAAGCGGGGCCGCCGATAGAATACACACTGGCTAGGTGCGAAACATGCGCGGACGCGGCGCTATTCTACCGCGAGGACATGGGCGATGGATTCGAAGGAGACAACTACTATCGCCTGTGGCCACCACACGAACGCCACATCGGTTTCCTGCTTCCTGACATCGTCCGACAGTCCTACGACGAGGCGGTTAAATGCGAGAACGCAAAAGCGCATCTAGCCGCAGCAGTGATGGTTAGGCGGGCGCTAGAGGCAGTCACGAAGGAGTATGAGCCTACCGCTCGCACGCTCCATTCGGGGATGAAAGCGCTCCTCGAAAGTGGCATCATCAGCAAGGAACTCTCAGACTGGGGCGATCAGCTCCGCGTTATCGGCAACCTCGGCGCGCACGCGACGAGTGAGAAAATCGACGCGCAGGACGTCGCAGAAGCTATTGACTTCCTTCAAGCCATGTTAGAGATCCTGTACGACCTCCGGCCTCGGTTCGAAAAGATGCGGCTTCGGCGCGCCGCTAATGCTAAGGGAACGCCCGCTTCGCAAGCGCCGCCAACACAGAGCGTCTAACTTACCAGTGCCACCGACGTCTCAGGATGATTCCGCGTCGGCTTCACGGCGGCGCGGCGGTGCTGCTCGCAAGGCATTTGCGCCCCGGCTTACGCGACCGTAGCGCGCGATTCCTTCCAGTTTGACGCGAGTCATCGCCGATGGAGGGGCAAATGTGGCGTCCCGTGGGGCGATTCTGTCCGGGCCGTCGCCAATCTGGACACATTCCGGCCCCGCCTTCTGTCAGCCTCACTCGGCCTCAATCGAAACACCGAGGGGCCACCTTTCGGTAACGCCGTTTCAAGTTCCGAACTGCCCGGCAGACTACCTTCGCTCATTGTCGATAAAGTACGTTTTGCCTTGCAGTGTGATGCCCCGGTTCGGGAAAGTCGGATCAGCGCGCATGCCGATCCAATGGTCGTCCCTTTCGATGATCACCTTCTTCCACACATTCCCATAGAACATGCCGGCGACATTCTCGTTCAGGTTGCAGGCCTCGAAGATGGCATTGAAGACTGTGCCGCTCCAGTCTCCCCTGATTCCGGTGACCGGATTCAGCTTGCCGCCCTCGATCGACGTGTTGGTGATACTGCCCCAGTTCGGATCGGGAGACGTGACCAGGTGATCCAGCCGCGCGTTTATCTCGGCCTCTATGGCCGCCCGGTCTGCCGTACTGATCGCAAAACCAGGTCCGCTCAAAGTCGTCCAAGTGCGGCAGGCTCAGGACCTCCCTCAGCCGTCCGCCTCCGTCCATTTCGCGCAGTGCCATTCCGCTCCATCATATCGACAATCATCGTGATCGTCACGCCCCCTCCCGAATAGCCGGTGCCGGAATGTGGCTGTCACCGGGCGTATCGTCGCCCACTCGGAAACCGGAATGCGATACCAATCCAGCTTCGGTTTTGAGCGGAGCCTGCGGCCGTCATCCGCGCAACAGCTTATCGTATTCCCCGTGGGGCCCAATCCAAAACCAAACGATATCCTCGCCTTCCATCTGCCCCAGCGCGCGGTAACCGAGGCCGACTCGAGCAGAGTAAATGTCGTTCTCGCTGTCCACCTTCTTGAAGTTGAGCCCGGGATGAGCGGGATTGCGCCGGAGCAACTGGTAGGCTCGCTTGGCACGCAGTTTGACGTCCTCCGGAAGGCTCGCGTACATACTGCGAAACCGGCGCGAAGTGAACGATTTCATCCGATCAGTTCGTCCAGGGGTCGGGTCTCGCCTCGCCGGTGCTCCTCCAGGGCTTCACGGGCCAAGGATCGCAACACGGAGGGATTTTCGCGGAAACGCCGCGCCCATGCCTCTTCGTCGTCCAGAGTTTCGATGATCTGCGACGCTATGGCGTCCTGCTCCTCAGGCGAGAGGGACTCAACCCGGCGCAGTGCTTGCTCGAGCAGCCCTGTCATATCCCGATGGTAGCGCAAGCCCGCGTCCTCGACCGGGTGTGCAGCCCGCCCTTTACTGCCGCACGACCACCTTGTCCGCGGCCTGGTTGTCGTACTCGTCCGCCACGCGCACCGCGATGGTGTGCTCGCCGGGTGCGGCATCCAGGCTGAGGTCGTAATCCAGCTCCGGCGAGTCCGACAGCTTGGTCACCGGCGCCGCCACCGTCCACTCGCCGCCATCCACAGAGTATTCGGCCTTGCTGATGTTGTGCAGCGCATCGGCGGCGTGCCAGCGCACCGCGAGCTTGCCGCCGTTGCGCGTGGCGGCGAGGCCCGTGATCGCGGGCGGCGTATTGTCGATGATGAACACGTCGCTCTCCATCCGCGTCGCCAGCGCTTCCGAGGGTGGGTTGCCCGGTAGGTCCGACGCGGTGACGCGCAGGCGGTAGTCGCCGTCCGGGAACGCCGTGGAGTCCCAGGAGAGATACTTTTCCGCCACCTTGTCCTTGAGCAGCTTCCACTCCTTTTCGTTGGCGCCGCGGATCTCCACGGCGTAGACCATGGAATCGCCGTTGGGATCGGAGGCCAGCCACCGCGCGCCCACAAAGCCCTTGGCCCACTGCATGGCCGGAGTGCTCGTGGTGCTATCGATCGAAAACGACGGCGTACTCGCGGCCGGACGCCGGCCGAGCGGCGGCAGCGACAGCGTCTGCGACGGCGTCAGCAGGGGGTTGGCCGCCGGGAACTTGTAGTTGGGCGGGGTCATCTCGATCTCGTCGATGCGCGGCTCCACGTTCTTCGGCAGGTACGCGACGTCCACCGACTCCAGTTCGGGCGAGTGGCCGGCGGCGTCCGCCGTGAGGGTCGCCTTCCATTGAATGAAGCGCGCCGCGGGCGAACTTACGCGGCCCCCTTTCGGCGTGGTGATGGGCGCCGACCACGGGCTCCAGTTTTTCTGCGGCTGGTCCAGGTTGCCGCTGCGCGTGGCGATGGCGATCTGCCCGCCGTTGGTGGTGGCGTCGAAGCTGAGCCGGCCCCACAGGCTGAACATCGAGGCGTCGAACAGATCGCTCTCGATGGTGCCCTCGTGCTCCAGCCCCGGCCCGATTTCATACACCTTGCCGACATTCCCGGTGGCGGCGTAAATGCGGCCGTCGCGGCGCGCCTGGAACGCCGTGATCTGGGTCGCGGGCACCGTCAGCAGGGCCGTGTAGGGAGTGCTTCCCGGGCCTTCGGTTTCGATGCGGTAGAGGTTGCCCTTGTTCCCGGCGCCCAGCACCGCGCGGCCCGAAGCGTCGAAGGCGATGGCGTACACCACGTCCTGCGCATGGTTCCAGATTCGCCGCGGGTAGCCGTTGGCCTCGATGCGATACACTTCGCTTCCGCCGACGACGCCGGACGGCGCCCCCACGGAGGCGGGCGGCGGCGCCACGGGACGCTGCGTCGCGGGACTTCCGGGAGCGGCCACGGTCACGACGGCCGGCGCCGGTGCCGCGGGCGCGGGCGGAGGCGGTGGAGCGGGCGCGGGCTGTTTGTTGCCCACCGCGGCGGCGTAAATCGAGCCGTCCCGCGCAACCGCCACGGCCGTCACTTCCTTTTTCGGCATCTGGTAAAGCACGAATCCAACGCCTGCCGGCGACACCCGCAGAACCAGGCCGCCCGGTTCGGTTCCGGCGATCACATTGCCCGCCGCATCGACGGCCATCGATCGGACGTGCGTCTCGTCGGTCTTGAAGAACACGCTGCCCTTGCCATCGGGCGCCACGCGGTGGATTTCGCCCTGGTCGCCGGTGGCAACGAACAGGTTCCCCTTGGAATCGAAGGCCATCGCCCAGATGTATTTCTGCCGCGGATCGTAGAACAGCTCCGGCTTGCCAGCGCCGGTGATGCGGTAGATCTTCCCGTCCGGCGAGGTGGCCGCGTAGACGCGGTCCTGCGCGTCTACTGCGATGGCGTGGATCTCCAGCGCTTCCCACTCCGCCAGCACCTTCCCTTTTCCATCGGGGGGAATGCGGTAGAGCTTGGCGCCGGTGCCTCCGCCGGCATAGAGATTGCCCTTGGAATCCTGCGCCAACGCCCACAGGTAGGCCGACGTGGTGTCGAACAACTCGTGTGAGCGCGGCGCCAGCGTCAGCAGGCCATCGCTGCGCAGGGAGAGATTCTTGATCACGCCTTTTTCGAAATCGGAGAAGTCGCTCTGCGACCAGTCTCTGGTCTGGCCGGCGGCGAGCGACGTGGCGGCGGCGAGAAGAGCCAGCGCCACGGAGTAACCGCTCCCTAACAGTCGCGGCTCGGTATGAAGCGCGCGGCGCGGCGCGGAATCGGCAGCCACCCCGTCACGGAGCGTGGACAAGCGCTTGGTTGCCATTTCTTACTTCACGTGGATCCGCAGCGAATAGCTTCCGGTCACCACGTAGTCGAACGGCAGCGCCATCTGCTCCGCGGCGGTCTCGGGCGACGTGAAGAGCGACCGGTTGGACGCGCGCCCCGCCTGCATCACGTTCAGCACCGAGGAGGGAAGGTTCGGCAGGGTCTTATCGTCGTAATACGCCGTGGGGCTCGACTCCACCAGCGAAACGTAGAGTTTGTTGTTGCTGCGCTCCTGGTTGAGCAGCGACACCGTGCCGGGCAGGTCGAGGAAGCGGTTCATCTGGCCCGCCATGTTCTGCATGCGGTTGGCCGTATCGGCGTCGCTGAGCACGATGCGGTGATCGCCCTTGGCCAGGCCATCCGGGATCTTCACCGTGAACTCCCTTTGCAGCGGACCGCCGCGGTACGGCCGCAGGAACACCTTTACCGGGACCTCATCGCCGGGGCGCACCTCCGGGTTTGCCACCCAGGCGTTTTCGATGGCCGCCACGCGACGCTCGGGCAGTAGATCCACAGTCACGCTCACGCTCTTCAGGTCGGGCGTCTTGACGTTGTTCAGGTACAAGCGGCTGAACTTGTCGCCCCACCATCCGGCCAGGGCCATGGGGGCGGGCATGGGCATCTCGCCCGAAGCCTGCATGGTGGCGAGCGAAATGTCGGGCTGGCCGTTCAGGTGCACTTTGCCGCTCAGCCGGTAGGTCGCCTCGTCGGCGAATTCGTTGAGGTCGGAAAGAGAATTGTAGAGCGTCAGCATCATGAGATAGGGCGTCCACTTCTGGTGCACGAAGACGTTGAAGTGGAAATCCTTCTCCTTGCCGACCTCCTCCTTCTCATTGAGCGACCGCACCCGCATGGTGACCGGGATCATGTCCGACTGCGCGCCAAGCACTCCCATGATGCCGCTGTGGCGATCCTGGTGGAGCGCCCCGACGATCGCCGTGGCGTTGGCCATCTTGTTCGGCTGGAAAGCCGAGGCGAGCGTCATCACCACCTCGCCCTTGCTCATAGGCATATCGATCGGCCCCAGGTTGAAGAAGGAGTGGCCAAACGCCAGCACGCGCTTGCCGTCGTTGTAGGTCACGGTCCCGATGCCGCTGACGCTCATGTCGCCATCCACCAGCACTCCCGCCACGGTTTCGCCGGGGTTCAGCGAATGCTCCCAGCCCGGAGCGGGCTTGTTGGTGTGGATCTCGTTCCCCGCCGCGCCGCCCTGCACCGCGGCGATGCCCATCTGCTGGAACAGGGGGCCGAAATCGCGCAGCGTGCTCTCGTGAAAGCCCGACAGCATGAGAGGCGTTTCGATGGGCGCCATGCTCTGGATTTGCTGCGCCAGGTTCCCCGGCGCGCCCGCGGCCACCCATTCGCCCGGCGCCGCGGCTTCCCCGTTGCGCGCCACCTTGTCCGGCGTGCGCGCATCGCCCGGCCGCGATTTGTCGAAATCGTTGATCTCGAGCATCAGCTCGATGGGGGTGATGCCGCACACCGCATCCGGGGAGAACACGCTGAGCCGCAGCGCCACCGCTCCGATGAGTTTCCCGTCGATGTAGACCGGGCTGCCGCTCATGCCGCCGGCCACGTTGGAGCGGATGGCCTTGCCGCCCATCTTGGCGAGGATCACGTCCTGGTTCGGTCCCCACAGGTTCTTCAGCCGCCCGATGATCTCGATGGGAACCGGCTCGGGCACGGTCCCCTGGAACACGGTCCAGGCGGTAGCTTTCATGCCCGGCTTGATTTCGCTCAGGCGCATGATTTCGACCTTGCCGGCCTTCGGCGCGGAGAGTGGCGCATCCGCCGCAGATAGAGTGAGCGCAGCGACCGCCAGTCCGAACAGGACCGCGGTGTTTCGGAATTTCATTGGGTAAACGGCTCCAGGTAATTCCATTCTACTATGGCGCGACGTGCGGAATAGGCCGATGGTTGCCGTCTTGTCGTCCTTGGATATTGCGAAACGGCGTCCCTGTTTGGGGGACAAATATGGCCGCTCCAATGGTAGCATCGAGCTTAGCTGAGCAGGCTAAATGCAGATCGTCCGACCCCAGTTTCTTGGGAACCAGAGGAGGTGTCTAGAGTGGCTGAAGACATTGAGAGGGTTCGTAAAGAGGAGATGCGCCGCAGGCGCCGCCCCGTGGATTTGGACGCCATTCAAGAAAGAAAGCGACCCTGGCGGCTTTGAGAGAAATCTCCCCATATGGAACGTTGGATGAGATGAAAGAGGCTAGGCGCGGATACGGACTCTCCGAGAATAGCCCAGAGTGGCTTGAGGCGGTTTCGGACTTGGAACGCCGAGCGCGGACAGATCTAGCGATGCTTTCCAGCGCCGCTATCCGTGACTCCCGCTCCTCTTTCGGTAAGCCTTCATTTTGCGTGGAGAAGATCTCAGTAAGCCGTTCGAGCGCGTCACCCGATTTTGACCTTAAGGCACTCATGGCACTCCAATATTAGCAGGAGTTTAGCCGTCTGCTGAACGGCTCATTCCCGTCCTCCCGCGTGGCGGCGCGTCGCCTGGCGACTTACCTTCAATTACTTCAGCTCCCGGATCCTGATGTTCTTGAACCACGCGATGTCGCCGTGATTCTGCAGCGAGATCTGGCAGCTCTTTTTGGGCTGCTCGACCAGCAAGTGGTAGACCGGCGAGTCTTGGCCCCACCTCCTGGCGACGCTCTGCGCGATCTCGGGAGCTTTGAGGCTGCCGTCCACCACCTTCTTGCCGTTCAGCCAGTGCTCGATGTGGTCGCCTTTCACCACCAGCCGCGAGTGGTTGAACTCGCCGACCGGACGCGTGGCGTCCTCGAGCGGCGGGAACATGTCGTAGAGGGCGGCGGTCTGGTGGCGCGCGCCGTTCCCCTTCGCGTCGGAATTCTGCTGGTTGTCGGTGATCTGGTATTCGAAGCCGATCACGTACTCCTGCCCCTTGGCCGGCCGGTCGTCGCGGCGGTTCTTCATGGCGGCGTTGACCTGGTCCTCGAACTTCGGCAGTTTCTGGTCGAGCAGCATGACGCGGTCCTGGATCCGGTATTTCACGCCGCTGTTTCCGCGCGGCGAGATCTTCCAGTCCCACTCCAGCTCGAAATCGGCGAACGTGCCGCTCGTGAAAATGTCCTCGTTGATCGGCGAGTGCCCGGTGGCTTTCAGGCAGCCGTCTTCGATGGTGAAGCTCTCCCCCGGGGGCGTCTTTTTAGTGGGATCTTCCCATCCGGAGTAAGTCGCGCCGTCGAACAGGAGCCTCCATCCGGCGGCCTTTTGCTGGGCGGTCAACTGGTTATCGGCGGCCCGGGCGCCGTTCGAAACGAGGAGCGCCACCGCCAGCGCGCTGGCGCGCAGAAAATTCGGCATGGCATTATTGTGGCATGGATCGACGCGCCGCCCCTCTCCTCGTTCTGGCCTGCGCGGCGGCCCTGGCCCAGGATACCCGCGTCATTCTCCTGGGCACCGGCAATCCCAATCCCGACCCGCAGCGCATGGGACCGGCGGTGGCGGTGGTCTCGGGCCAGCGCGTCTACATCGTGGACTGCGGCCCGGGCGTGGTCCGCCGCGCCGCGGAGGCCGGGCTGCGCATGGAGCAGTTGACTCGCGCCTTCGTCACGCATCTGCACTCCGACCACACCGTGGGGCTTCCGGACCTGATCTTCACGCCCGCCGTGACCGGGCGCCTGGAACCGTTCGAAATCCTCGGCCCTCCGGGGCTCGCCGCCATGACGGCGCACATCATGAAAGCGTGGCAAGCCGACATGCGCGTTCGCCTGCACGGCCTCGAGCCTGCCGTCCCGCGGGCCTATATCGTGAACGCGCGCGACGTGAAGCCCGGCGAGGTTTATCACGACGACACCGTGCGCGTGGTGGCGTTCGCCGTGAAGCACGGAACGTGGGACCATGCCTACGGGTACCGCTTCGAGGCGCCCGGCAAGGTGATCGTCATCTCGGGCGATACGACTTACTGCGAAGGCCTGATCGAAGCCGCGAAGGGCTGCGACATCCTGGTGCATGAGGTGTACTCGGCGAAGGGACTGGCCGGGCGCACGCCGGACTGGCAGCGCTACCACTCCGCGTTCCACACCTCGGGGCCGGACGTGGGCCGAGTGGCCGCCGCCGTGCGGCCCGGAAAGCTGGTGCTGTATCATCAATTGCCGATGGGCCAGTCGCCGGACGAAGTTCTGGAGGAGGTCCGCGGCCGGTTCTCCGGCGAGACGATCTACGGCAAGGACCTGGACGTGATTCGGTGAGGAGCGGAAGATGAACCTGGCGGTACTCGGACTCGGATTCATGGGCAGCACGCATGTTCGCGCGCTGGGCGCAATCCAGGCGGCGCGCCTCTACGCGGTGTTCGACCTGGATGAGAGGCTGCTCTCGGGAGATTTCACCGCCGTGCGCGGCAATTTCGGCGGACCCGGAGAAAAGCTGGATTTTTCCTCCGTGCGCCCGTACCGCTCGCTCGATGCCCTCCTGGCCGACCGCGAGATCGATGCCGTGGATATCTGCCTGCCGACCAACCTGCACTGCGACATCGCCATCGCGGCGCTTCGCGCGGGCAAGCACGTGCTGTGCGAAAAGCCCATGGCTCTCGAAGGCGCGGCCGCCGTCCGCATGGCGGAGGAGGCCGAACGGCAGGGGCGCGTTCTCATGGTGGCGCAGGTGCTGCGGTTCTGGCCGGAGTACGTCGCGTTGCGCCAGGCCGTGCGGGGCGGGGAACTGGGCGCGGTGCGGTTCGCGGCTTTTCGCCGGCGCTGCGCGGCGCCGGGGTGGGGCGGATGGCTGCTCGATCCGGCGCGCAGCGGAGGCGGCGTCTTCGACCTCCTGATCCACGATGTGGACATGTGCCTGCACCTTCTCGGCAAGCCGGAGGCGGTGTCCGCCGCGGGCTACGCCGACGCCGCCGCGGGAATCGACTGCCTGGATGCGCATCTTTATTATGCGGATGGATGCGTGGCCTCCATCAGCGGGGGCTGGCATCATCCCGAATCGTACCCGTTTGTCATGGAGTTCACCGTCGCGTTCGACGGCGGAACCGTAGACTGGAGTTCGAAGTCCCCGGCGCAGGCGTCCCTTCCCGTGTTTGGCCGCGCCGCGCGCCCGCTGAGCCTAGAGGCCGCTGACGCCTATCGGGCGGAGATCGCTTACTTCGTGGAGTGCTGCAGCGCCGGCCGCGCGCCGGAAGTGTGCCCGCCGCGCGAATCGGCGGACGCGGTGAAGCTGATGCAGTTGCTGGAGGTAGCCCGCCAGCGAAAAGGAGTGAAGATCCTATGCCGGATTTGAAGCCGATGGAACCGGGAGTGATGTTCTGGGCCGGGCGCGACGACCTGAGCGTCGTCCGCTCGCTCGGAGTGCGTTGCGGCCAACTGGGCCTGCGCGGCAACACGGCGCTGACCGAGGCCGCCGCCCGCGAATGGAAAGCCGCGCTCGACCGCGAGGCCTTCACGCTGGTCACCGTCTTCGCGGCCTACGAAGGCGAGGACTACGCCGACGCCCCGACGGTGCGGCGCACCGTGGGGTTCATTCCGCGGGAGACGCGCGCCGAGCGCGAGCGGCGCACCTACGAGGTGAGCGATTTCGCCGCGCGCCTGGGTGTGGGGAGCATCGCGTGCCATATCGGCTTCGTCCCCGAAGACCCCGCGGATGCGGATTACGCCGCCGTGCGCGAGATGGTGCGGCGGGTCTCGGATCACGCGGCGCGCCACCACCAGACCTTCGCGCTCGAAACCGGCCAGGAGCCCGCCGAGGTGCTGCTGCGCTTTATTCGCGATGTGGACCGCCCCAACCTGCGCATCAATTTCGACCCCGCCAACATGGTCCTGTACGGCACCGGCGATCCGATCGAGGCCTTGCGCGTGCTGGCCCCTCTCGTGGTGTCGGTGCACGCCAAGGACGGCGATTGGCCGCCCAAAGACGTCCCCGGCGCGCTGGGCGTGGAGCGTCCTTTGGGGAAGGGGGCGGTGGGGATGGAACGGCTGGTGCGCGCCCTGTCCGAAGCCGGCTTTCGCGGGCCCCTGAACGTGGAGCACGAGACCGAGGATCAGGAGCAGCGCCTCCGCGAGATTCGCGACGGAATCGATCTGCTTCGAAAGCTTATCCAAACGTAGGTCAACTGCCGTCCGGGAACCCGCCGCGGTGCAGCACCATGGGATAGTGCGGCAGCGTATCAGGCTTGCGGACCGATGCCCGCCATCCGTCGGGGTAGGGCTGCAATCCGCCGAACAGGGGCGACCGTTGCGCGGTGGCCTCGCCTACCAACCGCTCGAGCGGCTCCCGCAGGGCCCGGATGGTGTCTTTTCCAAAGCGCGCCTGCCACCGCTCTTCGATGATCAGGGTCAGCCGGCGGTACGCGTCCTGAGCTTCCCGGCCCTTCGGGGTGAGGCGCGCGACCTTTCCCCGGCTGCCGGCCGGGTCCGTCTCGAATACGGCGAGCCGTCTCTTCTGGAGGAAGGCCGCCGCCATGCGGATCGCCTCCTTCGACACGCCAGTCAGGAGCGGGAGGTCCCGGACCGGCACCCCTTTCTCATCGAGGACCCGCACGACGTTGGCGCTGATCGCGAGCGACAGGTCCGACTCGCGCTCGAACTCGATGGCGAACGCCAGCAGCACCCTGGAGAGCAGCGCCGGGAGATGGAGACTGAAACCGGCGCTGTCTTCGCGTTCGTCAGTCGCCCGCCGCGCGCGGCCGGGCACCCTGCTGAACAGCCCATACCCCAGGATCGGGAGACAGTCGGGCAGTTCGACGTCAAACTGCCCGGCCACCGCCCACAGCGATTCCCGAAGCCGGCCGATCTCGTCCTTGCCGAAGCGCGCCTGCCAGCGCTTCTCGATCTCGCCGAACAGGGGCCGCCATACTTCCCGTGCCTGCAGGCCTTTGGGGGTGGCGCGAATCAGCCGGCCGGAGCGGGGCGGTTTTGGCCGGCTGTCGTCCGGATCCGGTTCGACCACGATGTATCCCCACCTCACCATGCCGTTCAAGTTCGTCGTCGTGCGGGCGAGGTTTTCCAGCTCACCGGTGCGCACCCCCTCCTCGCCGGCGAACCGCATGCAGTTCGACCACATCACCATTGATACCAGCCACGGACCTTGGCGCGAGCCGGCCGCCGCGCCCTGATTCGTCGTCCGATGCGGCATCTGCCGCTCGAACTCGTTGTCGAACTCGATAGTGAACGCAACCAGCACCTGGGAGAGCAGGGCCGGCAAGGGCAGGCCACCAGGGCTGGCGATGGCATCGAGGGTGGTCACGCGCCCGCGAATCCGTCCCTCCGCGGACAATCGACGATGATCGCCCGGCCGTCCGTGAGGGCCCTGACCGAGTGGCGGACATTACCCGGCACGATTGCAACCAGGCCCGCCCGGGCGATCTGGGCCACCCCGTCGATGGTTACCTCTAGCTCGCCCTCGATCACCTCATAGACTTCTTCCTGGGGATGGAAGTGCTCGTGGATGGACGCGCCGCGCGTGAAGTCGTAGTGCGCGAACGTCATGCTGGGCGAGTGGAAATAGCGTCCACGCCAGCCCGGCAGGCGCTCTATGACATCGAGGCCGCTGGTGTCGATGAAAGGCATAAGCGCTCTCTCGAAAGATCCTAGCACGGCGGCCGGCGTGCTTACGGGCGCCGCCCCCCGCCGCCACGCGCCGCCCCCCGCCGCCCCGCGTCGGCCCCCGCCGCCACGCGCCGCCCCCCCGCCGCCGGGCGCCGCCCCCCGCCGCCGGGCGCCGCCCCCCCGGCGCCGCGCGCCGTCCCCCGCCGCGCGCCCCCCCTGCGCCGCCACGCGCGCCCACCCCGCCGCCGCGCGCGCCCACCCCGCCGCCGCGCGCCCGGACTTTTCTTCGTAACCTTTCCGATCCTCGGGAGTATCAGCATATTGAGACGTCTCAGTATGTCCAAACCCGATTCGCTGCAAGGCTCGCTCGATCTGCTGGTGTTGAAGATCCTCTCGCGCCGGCCGCGCCTCCACGGCTACGCGATCATGTCCGCGATCCAGGACCGGTCCGCCGAAGTGCTCCGCGTCGACGAAGGCTCGCTCTATCCGGCTCTCCACCGCATGGAGGAAGCCGGCTGGATCCGCGCCGAGTGGATCACCAAAGACAACGGGCGCCGGGCGCGGACGTATGAACTGACGGCCGCGGGAAAGAAGCAGCTGGCCGCCGAAGAGTCGCGGTGGCGAGCGGTGACGTCGGCCGTAATTCGCGCTCTGAGGACGGTCTGATATGTCGTTGTGGTAATCGCATCGCAAATGCACTTCGCGGCGATGGTTTGAGCCGCGAGATCGACGAAGAGCTCCAGTCGCACATCGAAGAAGCCATGGAGCAGGGCCGCGACGCCGCGGAAGCCCGCCGGGCGTTCGGCCCCATCCTGCAGCGGCGCGAGGAGAGCCGCGACATCAGGCTGGTCGCGTGGCTCGATTCGCTGCGCGCCGACGCCGTCTTCGGATGGCGGCAGATCAGGAAGAGGAAGGCGGCCTCAGCCGCCGCGATTCTCTCGCTCGCCCTGGCCATCGGGGCATGCACCTCGGCATTCCGGCTCATCGACGCGCTGCTCTTGCGGCCTTTGCCGGTGGCGGACCCCGAGCGGCTATACACCCTCGCTTTCGAAAGTCCGTCCCCGATGGACGGCAGGATCGCGGAATACGACAGTTGCTCGTTTCCGATGTTCCGCCAGATGCGCGCCGACGTGAGGGAGCAAGCCGAACTGATCGCGGTTTCGATGTACAACGGGTTCGTCGATCTGACCTACGGATCGGACCAGGAGATGGAGAAAGCCTACCTGCAGTACGTTTCCGGATGGATGTTCAGCTCTTTCGGGCTCCGGCCGGCGGTCGGGAGGCTGCTCACCAAAAACGACGATTTCCAGCCCGGCGCGCATCCCTACGCGGTGTTGTCTTACGATTATTGGGCTCGCCGCTTCGCCCGGGATCCGAAAGTAATCGGGCGCACATTCCGGATGGGCAACGACCTTTACGACATCGTCGGGGTGGCCGCAGAACCCTTCACCGGCACGGAAACTGGCTGGGTGACCGACGTTTTCGTGCCCATGGCGATGAAGAATCCCCGCACCCTCGCCAGCTTGAATAACTTCTGGCTGCGGACCCTGGTGCAACTGAAGCCAGGCATCGCCGCCGAACCCGTTCAAGAGAGGTTGCGTGCAACCTTCCGCGTCATCCAGGAGGAGCGCGTGAAGGGTTTCCCGGCCCAGTCGGAACGCGATCGCGAACGAATGTTCCAGGAGAGGCTGTCGCTCGAACCCGCGGCCGCCGGCCGTTCCAACTTGCAGCGTCAATACCGGCTGTCGCTCGCGGCTATCGGCATCCTGGTCGCCTTGGTGCTGTTGATTGCATGCGCCAACGTCGCCAACCTCATGACGGCCCAGGCGGCGGCGCGCGCGAGAGAGATGGCGCTGCGCATCTCGATCGGCGCGGGCCGCTCGCGCCTGGTGCAACTCGTTCTGATCGAAAGCGCCTGGCTGGCGTTCCTGGCCACCATCATCGGCGCGTTATTCGCCTGGTGGTCCGCGCCGTTCATCGTCGGGATGATCAATCCGCCGGCCTACGCGGCGCGCTTGGTTCTTCCGGCGGACTGGCGCGTGCTGGCGTTCGGCGCGGCGCTGGCTGCCGGCGTAACGTTCCTCTTCGGGCTGGCGCCGGCCCTGCGCGCTTCGGCGGTGAAGCCCGTCAGTGCGCTCAGGGGCGGCGAAGATCCGCATTCGCGGCGCCGCCTGATGCGCGCCCTGATTGCCGTGCAGGTCGCCTTCTGTTTCGTCGTGCACTTCGTTGCCGGCCTGTTCGTGGCCACGTTCGACCGGCTGTCGCATCAGCCCACCGGTTTTTCCGCGGAACGCATTCTCAATCTGGAAGCGCTCACTTCTCACCCGCAGCCGCCGGCCTTTTGGGACCAGGTGGCCGAACACCTGCGCGCGGTTCCCGGTGTCGAAAAGGTCGCGCTCGTCGGATGGCCGCTGATGAGCGGTGAGAGCGCGGTCGGAAATATTTCGATCAACGGCGCCCCTCCGGCCGAAGTCTTTTCCGACTTCGTCAGCAGCTCGCCGGGCTGGATCGACGCCATGAGGATACCCTTCATCGGCGGCCGCGACTTTCGTCCAGCCGATGCCAATCCCGGCGTCGCGATCGTCAACGCGGCATTCGCGAAGCAATATTTCAACGGCGAGAATCCAATCGGAAAGTCGTTCGAGCGGGTGGAGCCCGCGGGCGGCCGCGCCCGCCTGGAGATCGTGGGCTTTGTCCGCGATGCGCGGTCGCGAAGCAGCATGCGGCTGCCCATCCGGCCGACCGCTTACATTCCGTTTCAATCGGTTGCCACCAAGGGCGCGTTGCAGCCGGTCGGAAGGGGCACGTTCATCGTTCGCACCGCTGCTCCGAACCCGCTGGCGCTCGCGTCGGTCCTGCGCCGGGAAGTCTCGCGGGCGCGGCCCGGTTTCCGCGTCAGCAACATCCGCACGCAGGCGGAGTTGAACCAGACGGACACCGTCCGCGAGCGGCTCCTCGCCATGCTGGCGCTGTTCTTCGCCGGTGTCGCCCTGCTGCTGGCAGGTGTCGGCCTGTACGGCGTGCTGGACTATTCGGTCCTCCAGCGGCGGCGTGAAATCGGCATTCGCATGGCCATCGGCGCTCGCGCCGCCGATATCGCGCGGCGGGTGACCGTGGATGTCTTTTCCATGGTGCTCGTCGGCGCGCTCGCAGGCCTCGCGCTCGGCATGGCATCGGTGCGATCGATCGAGTCGCTGCTCTTCCAGGTGAAAGCCACCGGCCTGGGTATGCTGGCGCTTCCGTCGTTGGCGATCCTTTGCGCGGCGTTGCTCGCGGCCCTCCCGGCCGTAATCCGTGCGGTGCGAATCGACCCGGCCGCAATCCTGAGGGCCGATTAGACGCCTACCTCCCCGGCACGCGCCGCCGCAGCTCGTCGAAGAAGTTCAACAGGAACGTCAGGTGCGTGACCGGCTTCGGGTCGGCCGTCCCGTCGGCGTTCAGAACCACCGCGAAGCGCTGGCCATCCGGCGCCAGGTCGTAGGTGCTCACAGGGGGGGAGCCCAGATCCAGCATGGGACGTTGGGACCACACCCGCGGCTTGTCGAACACCAGGGCATCGCCCCTGACGGAGTAGCCGGCGACCATTATGGTGCGCATGCCCTCGAGGAAGAACAGTTCCCTTCCGTTGCGCGACCAGACGGGTTCCCTGCCGCGGCTCGAAACCAGCCACCCGCCGCCCGGACCGGGGAAAGGCACCACCCACACGCCTTCCTTTCCCGGCTCGCCCGAGAAGAACGCCAGCCACCGGCCGTCGGGCGAGAAGGCCGGTTCGATTGTGACAAATGGCGTCTGGAGGAATGGCTCAGCCTTACCGAGCCGGGGATGGCCGGCATCGCCCTCGATCGGCGCCATCCAGATCTCTACTCCGCCGCCGCTGCTGCTGGCCTGGTTCATCGCCAGCCGCTTGCCGTCCGGAGAAATGGCCCGTGGCAACCCCCAGGTCCTGGCGTCTGTCAGCCGTTGCGCCACGCCGGAGCCATCGGCACGGATCCAATAGATGCCCGGCGCTGCCGGATTCGAGGACGAGAATATCAAGTTCTTGCCATCGGGCGTCCACACCGGCCTTTGGTTCTGGCCTGGCAGAAGAGTGACGCGCGATGCGGTGTCGCGCTCCAGATCCCGTACCCAGACGTCCTCATGGTTGTGACCGTCGCCGGCGGAAAATGCCAGCCGCTTGCCGTCGGGCGAAAAGCGCGGAAAGCCATAGAGCCCCGGAGCCGGGTGCAGAGGCTGCGCCTTACCGGTACTGTCCAGCCAGAAGATCGACCGCGGTGGTTCCCCCTTCCCGCTGGCGTAGACGAACGTCCCGGTCTGGGAAAAGGCGAAATCCCCACCCGAATCCTCATCGCCGTTGATGTCTTCGACTATCGGCTGGGGCTCTCCGGTCAGCGCCAGCCGGCCAAGGTCGAACGGCGCCGCGTACAGCGCGTTCTGGTGGAGCCAGACCAGGTGCCCGCTGGGAAGGTACCGGGCGAAGAAGCCGCCGTGGTGAAGGATCTTTCGCTCTCCGGTCTTCAAGGAAAGAACCTCGATATCCGCGTCGTCAAAGGTCTGGGCGTTGTGCCCGGTGCTGAACAGGACGGCCCTGCTTCCGGGCAGAACCTGCGGCCAACCGTGCCTCTTTTCGCCCTTTTCGTGGTTCAGCTCCGTCACCGGCGTAGGCGCGCCGCCGGCCGAGGGAATCCGCGAGAGCCCGGTCCCCCAACCCAATGGCGCGACGATATTGCCATCGTCGCCCCAGCTTCCGGTGATCCAGCCGGACGAATCGCAGAGCGTCACGGCTGCGCCGCCCCGGATCGATATTTTCTTGATCTTGTGATCGGCGTTGAAGGCGATCCATTCGCCATCCGGAGAAAAGTACGGGTTTTGCCCGCCCTCCGTGCCGGCCAGCGGGGTACTCTGGCTCTGGTCCAGCCGGCGCGTGGCCAGGCGATTCTGGCCGTCCGCCCCGCGCACGCTGGCCGCCAGCAGCGTCCCGTCCGGCGAGAGCGCCAGGACGGCCTGGCCCCGGGGCCTCACCAGCGTCATGTCCGGCCCCAGCTCGACGCTGAGGCGCATCAGGGGCCGAAGAGGCTCGGACCGGCTGGCGCGCCACCAGCCAACCGCGGCGGTGACCGCCAGCGCCACGGCAATCGCCGCGGCCGCCCAGGGCCACCGGCGCGCAGCCGCCGGCAGCGGCCGCACATCCTGCTCGGGCGCGTCGATGGCGATGCGCGCTTCCCCGATGGCTTGCAGCCGTTGCTTGCGATCGCGTTCCAGGCATCTCCGCAGCAGCGTGCGGATCCTCGGCGGCGTCGCCGCCGGCAGCGCGTTCCAGTCCGGTTCCCCCCGCAGGACTCCTGCCAGGATATCCGTGACCGATTCGCCCGCAAACGCGCGCTGTCCCGCCAGCGTCTCGTACAGCACCACGCCGAACGCCCAGATATCGGCGCGCCTGTCCGCCACGGCGCCGCGCGCCTGCTCCGGACTCATGTATGCGGCGGTCCCCAGGATGACGCCGGCGCGCGTGGGCGATAGCGTCGCCGTCGGCGAATTAGCGGGATCGCCCGCGGCGGACGACTCCTCGGCCGCCTTCGCCAGGCCGAAGTCGAGCACCTTCACGACCCCCGCCGGCGTGACCATGATGTTGGCCGGCTTCAGGTCGCGATGTACGATTCCTTTTTCGTGGGCCGCCTCGAGCGCTTCCGCGATCTGCCTCGCGTAACCGAGGGCCGTCTCGACTGGCAGCGGGCCCTCGAGCGTCTCGCCCTCCACCAGCTCCATCACCAGCGCTTCCGCTTCCACGCCGTAGATATGTCCGATGTTCGGATGATTCAGCGCCGCCAGCACCTTCGCTTCCCGCTGGAAGCGGGCGAGCCGTTCGGGGTCCCGTGCGACAGCGTCCGGCAACACTTTGATGGCGACGTCGCGGCCGAGCTTGGTGTCGCGGGCGCGGTACACCTCGCCCATGCCGCCCGCGCCAATCCGCGCCAGAATTTCATAAGGGCCGAATGCCGAACCCGGGGTCAAAGACATGCAGTTTCGTCAATTTTACTCCAACCGAAGGATCCGCGAAACCACTTATAATCGGATGTCCGGAGGTGTTTATGCCGAATACGAGCATCGAGTTGTTGAACAAATCGGTCGCCGATGAGTTGTCCGCGGTCCATCAGTACATGTACTTTCATTTCCACCTGGATGACCAGGGCTTCGGGCCGCTGGCTCAACTGTTCAAGCGGACGGCCATCGTCGAGATGGGCCACGTGGAAGCGCTGGCGGAAAGGATCCTCTTTCTGAAGGGCGACGTGGAGATGGCGGCGTCGTCGGCAATCCAGAAGATCGCCGATCCGGCCGCGATGTTGGCCAGGGCCATCGAAATGGAGCGGGCCAGCGCGCGCGACTACAACCTCGCCGCGCAGGAATGCGGAGCCAACGCCGACGCCGCCTCCAAACATACGTTTGAAAACCTCGTGCGCGATGAGGAAGGCCACGGGGACCAGTTCGGAAAACAGTTGGACAACATCAAACGGTTCGGGCTGGCGTACCTGGCGCTCCAGTCGTTCAGTGCGGGCGCGAGCGCCGGCTAACGGCGCGCCTGGACTACGAGAGTGCCCGCACCACGGCGAGCGCGCGGTCGATCTCCGCGGTGCTGTTGTAAATGTGGGTGCAGTGGCGCACGCCGGTGCTGCCCGACGAGCGCGGGCGGAGGCGGCGCTTCCACATTTCGTCCTGTAGCTGCGCGCCGTTCACCCCTTCCACGCCGTAGACCGTGATGGCGGCGCACATCGATTCGTCGTCCGGCGAATACATCTTCACCTTCGGAAATCTGCGCAGGCCGGCCCGCAGGTAATCGCCCAGGTATTTGATGCGGCTCTGAACGCGCTCCGGCCCGATGGCCACGTGGAAGTCGAGCGCGGCGTCGAGCCCCTTCAACAGCGACATGCTGCCGGTGCCGCGCTGGGTGAAGCGGTAGCCGTCGTCGTTGTGGTTGTTCCAGTTCGAGCTGGCCAGGCTGGTCCAGATGTCTTTTTCCCGATCGCGGCGCACGTACAGGAAACCCGTGCCGGCGGGTGCCAGCAGCCATTTGTGGAAGCATCCCACGTAAACGTCGCAGTCCAGGTCGCGCACGTCCACCGGGATGTGGCCGAAGGCCTGGGCGCCGTCGAGCACGGTCAAAATGCCGCGGCTGCGGGCTTCGGCGCAGATCTCCTTCGCCGGAAGGATGGCGCCGGAGCCGGTGATCACGTGCGAGATGGCGATCACGCGCGTGGCCGGCGTGATGGCTTTCGAAACCAGCTCCAGCGCCTGTCCGCGGTCGTGTATGGGCCGCGGCAGCTCCACCGTCTTCACCACCGCCTTGCGGCGCTTGGCGGCGTTGAGCCAGGGCGACTGGCCGCCGGGGTGCTCCTGGTTGCTGATGATGATTTCGGCTCCTGGGTCGAGATCGAGGCCCGCCGCGACGTAGCTCATGGCGGCGGTGACGTTCTCGGTGAGGCCGATCTCCGGCAGGCTGGCGTTGAGCAGGCGGGCGGCCTTGGTGCGGACGCCCGCCATGTCGTCGTAGCCGCCGATCCAGTTTTCGCCGTGGTAATCCCAATCGGCCACGTCGGTGGCCATCAGGCGCAGGTGCTCCACGGTGCGCTCGAACACCACCCGCGGCATCGCGCCGATGGTGCCGGTGTTGAAAAAGACCTTGTCGCGGGCCAGCAGGAACTGGTCGCGAATCTTGTCCCAGTAGGCCGGGTCGTCCGCGCGGGGCATCGGCGGGACGGCGTTTTGCGCGAAGAGCGGCGCGGCCAGCGCCGGCCCGGCCAACGATTTCAGGAAGCTGCGTCGATGGGGCACCGTCATACCTCCATGTCTCCATCCAGGCTAATACAATTGGTGTATGGCTGCCGCCACAACGACTCCGCTCGAAGCGCTGCCCGCCTGGGCGCGGGAACTTTCCGAGAAGTATTACTCGGGCGTCACTTCGATGTTCGTGCTGCATGGCAACGTGCGCGACACGGCGCCCGTCAGGCGGCCCGACGCCATCGAGTTCCTGCCGCTCCAGCGCTTCTTGCGCGAGGCGCTGTTCGGCTCGCGCGACTTGGTGCTGTTCTACGACCGCGGCGGCGGGCTCGGTTTCGGCCGCCCCGAGATGAAGCAGGATTTCGAGCGGGCGCTGGCCGGCTACGACAGCTTTCACGGCACCAGGTTCTCCAACGGCCTGCCGCGCAATCCCGACGGCGTGCTGAACATCCTGGACAACTACCTGCGGCTGCGCATCGTGGATCAGAAGAAGATCGCGGTGGTGATCGATTTCGCCGAGACCATCGCGCCCGCGGGCGACAGCTCCGGGATGGCCGCCGAGGATCGCAATTCGCTGGTGATCCTGAAGCGCTGGGCGCAGAACCCGGTATTCCTGCAGGCCGACGTGACCTTCTGCCTGATTGCCGAGAACCTGGTGGAGCTGAACCTGGGACTGGTGCAGAACCCCGGCGTCGCCACCATCGAGATCCCGCTGCCCACCGAGGCGGACCGCCTGGAATACATCAAGACGCAACTCGCGGCGCGGCCGCTGCCCGCCGGCTCCGACGTGACGGCCGAGACCCTGGCGACCTTGACCGCCGGCCTCAAGCGCGTTCAGTTGCAGGGGATGATTTCCGACGCCACGCAGAACGCGCGGCCGCTCACCATGAAGTTTCTGACCGCGCGGAAAAAGGAATTGATCGAGGCCGAGTCCGGCGGGCTTCTGGAATTCGTCGAGAGCCGCTTCGACCTCTCCATGGTGGCGGGGCACTCGCCGGCCAAGCAGAAGCTGTCCGACGCGGCGCGGGCCATTCGCGCGGGGAAGACCGACGTGGTGCCGATGGGCTACGTGATTTGCGGCCCTGTGGGAACCGGGAAAACGTTTCTCACCACCTGCTTCGCGGGCGAGATCGGAATTCCCGCGGTCACGCTGAAAAACTTCCGCAGCATGTGGCAGGGCCAGACCGAAGGCAACCTGGAGCGCATTCTGAAACTGCTGAAAGCCATGAGCCCCATCGCTGTGATCGTGGACGAGGCCGACGCGCAATTGGGCAACCGCGCCTCCTCGGGCGACAGCGGCGTCTCCAACCGCGTGTTCGCGCAGATCGCGCAGTTCATGGGCAACACCGAGCTGCGCGGCCGAGTGATCTGGTTCCTGCTCACCTGCCGCCCCGACCTGCTGCCCGTGGACCTGAAGCGCCAGGGGCGCGCCGAGGAGCACATCGCCCTTTTCTATCCGCACACCGACGAAGAGCGCCTGGCGATGTTGCGGGCCATGCAGAAAAAGAGCGGAATGCAGATCGCGTCGCCGGAGGCCGAGCAGGTGTTCCTCAAGAACTCCGCCGGACTTTCGGGCGCGGACGTGGAGGCGGTCCTGGTGCGCGCGCGGATGAGAGGTCTGATGCAGAACGAGGCGACGCTGGGCGAAGACGATCTCACGGCGGCGCTCGAGGATTTCATCCCGCCGTCGTACCCCACCGAGATCGAGTTGCAGACGCTCTGCGCCGTGCTGGAGTGCACCAGCAAGAGCCTGTTGCCGGAGGAGTATCGCGCCATGGACCGCGGAGAGATCATCCGCCGCACCAACGAGCTTTCCGCGTTGACCCGGGAATAGCGGTCCCGCCCCTCAGGCCGGGTGGACCCACGGCGCCCTGTACGGCCGCCGCAGCAGGCGGTTGGCCTCGTCGTCGCCTATCACGCGCTGCTGCTGCGCGTCCCACGCCAGCGTGCGCCCCAGCTTCATGGCGATGTTGGCCAGGATGCAGCTCGAAGTCGAAATGTAACCCTGCTCGATGTCCGACACCGGCCTGCCGCGCGAATCGATGGCCGCCAGAAAATTCTTCATGTGCTGCCGGACGGCCGGAGCGACGTGGCGCTCCAGGTCTTTTTCGGTCTTGTCCTCGGGGTATTGCTCCAGCTCGTAGGTGACGTCCTTGTGCACCGGCGCGCCGCTGTCGGGGATGAAGTCGTAGCTGAAGACGCTCAGCTTCAGGGTGCCCTTGTCGCCGTATATAGTGGCGCCCCACGGGTATTTTTCGTCGTTGGGCGCGCCCCAGCTGCGGTGTTGCCACACGATCTTGATCTCTGGATACTCGAACGTCGCCAACTGCGTATCGGTGATGTTCGCCTTGCTGGCCTTGTCCACAAAAATGCCGCCGGACGACGAAATGCGTTGCGGCCACCCCAGGTTGAGTATCCAGCGCACCATGTCGAGCATGTGGACGCACATGTCGCCGACGATGCCGTTGCCGTACTCCATGAAGGCGCGCCAGGTGCGCGGATGCACCAGCGAGTTGTAGGGCCGCATGGGTGCGGGGCCGGTCCACATTTCGTAGTCGAAATAGTCGGGCGGCTTGGTGTCGGGCGGGTTGGTTGTCGCGCGCATGTGGTAGTAGCAGTAAATCTCCACCAGCGCGACTTTGCCCAGCAGGCCCTGGTTGACAAAACGGTCGCGCGCCTCCACCAGGTGAGGCGTGCTGCGCCGCTGCATCCCGACCTGCACCACGCGGTTGTGCTTGCGCGCGGCGGCCAGCATGGCCCGTCCCTCGGCGACATCGACGCTGATGGGCTTCTGCACCCACACGTCGAGGCCGCTCTCGACCGCCGCGATCATGGGCAGCGCGTGCCAGTGATCGGGCGGTGCCACCAGCACGATATCCAGGTCCTTCTCGCGGAGCATGGCGCGGTAGTCGGCGTACGTGCGCGGCGTCTTCTTCGAGGCCTGGCGCGAGGCCACCAGCTCGGCGGCCTCCGCCAGCATGTGCTGATCCACGTCGCACAGCGAGACCACCTCGATGGGCGACACCTGGATCATTCTCAGCAGGTCGGATTTGCCGTACCAGCCGGTGCCGATCAGTCCCACGCGGCGCGTCTTGGCGTCGTCGTACGGTAACGCGGAAGCGCCGGCGGCGGATAGCGCCAGGCCGGCGGCGGATTTCAGAAATTGGCGGCGATGCATAGTGTTTCCTCCTGCCGTCAGGCTCGCGATGGCCGGCGCCGGCGCGACGAGATGACGGCGGTGTTCATTCCGATGGTGTTGAGCCCGCCGAAAAAGCGGGCGTGCTCGATTTTCATGCAGCGGTCCATTACCACTTCGAGGCCCGCGCGGCGCGCGCGTCGGGCGGCCTCCTCGTGGATCACCCCGAGTTGCATCCACACGACTTTGGCTCCCACTGCGATCGCCTCCTCGACGATCGCCGGCACGGCGGCCGATTCGCGGAAGATGTCCACCACTTCGATTTCGCCGGGAATGGCTGAGAGCGACCCGTAGGCCTGCCGTCCCAGGACTTCGGTTTCGCGCGGATTCACGGGAATCACGTCGTAGCCTTCCGAGATCAGGTACACGGCGGCAAAATGGCTCGGGCGGAACGGATTGGACGAGAGCCCGACCATGGCAATCCGCCGGTAGGTCTCGAGAATGCGCAGGCGGTCGTGGGCGGTGGTGGCGAAGCTGCCGTGATTGACCGGCGAGTTTCCGCCCACGCCATCGAGTTCGGTATCGGCGAACGAAACTTTGCGCCAGGTCATGCGCTGGCCCTCAAGGCTTGATCCAGATCCCACAGGATGTCGTCGATCTCTTCGAGCCCCACCGAGAGGCGTATCAGGTCGTCGGTGATCCCGCCCGAGAGCTTTTCCTCCGTCGTCAACTGCTGATGCGTGGTGGACGCCGGGTGGATGACGAGGCTCTTGGCGTCGCCCACATTGGCCAGGTGCGAGAACACCTGGAGCGACTCGATGAATCGGCGGCCCGCGTCCAGCCCCCCGTGGATTCCGAAGGTGAGGATGCCGCCCGCTCCGCGCGGCAGGTAGCGCCGCGCCAGCGCGTGGCTGGCGCTGGTGATGAGGCCGGGATAGTTCACCCACCGGACGCGCTCGTGCCCCGCGAGGAACTCCGCCACGGCCAGCGCGTTGGCGGAGTGGCACTCCATGCGGAGTTTCAGCGTCTCCAGGCCTTGCAGGAAGAGGAACGAGTTGAACGGGCTGAGCGCCGGGCCGAAATCCCGCAGGCCTTCCACGCGCGCTTTCATGATGTAGGCGAAGTCGCCGAAGGTCTCGTAGAAGCGGATGCCGTGGTACCCCTTGCTGGGCTCCAGGAGTTGCGGGAAGCGGCCTTTGTCCCACGGAAAGCGCCCGCTGTCCACGATGACCCCGCCGATGGACGTGCCGTGGCCGCCGATGAACTTCGTGGCGGAGTGCACCACGATGTCGGCGCCGTGCTCGATGGGGCGGCATAGGTAGGGCGATGCGAAGGTGTTGTCCACTACCAGCGGCAAATTATTCTCGTGCGCCACGGCGGCCACGGCGGCGATGTCCAGCACGTTCATGCGCGGGTTCCCGATGGTTTCAGCGTAGAGTACGCGGGTGCGCGGCGTGATCGCGCGGCGGAAGTTTTCCGGGTCGTCGGGATCGATGAAGGTGGTTTGGATGCCGAAGCGGCGGAAGCTGACGTCGAACTGCGTGTAGGTGCCGCCGTAGAGCGTCTTGGCCGCCACGATTTCGTCGCCCGCTTCCAGCAGGCTGGCCAGCGCGATGAACTGGGCGGCCTGCCCGCTGCCCACCGCCAGCGCGCCGACCCCGCGTTCCAGCGCGGCCATGCGCTCCTCGAAGGCCGCCGTGGTGGGGTTCATGATGCGCGTGTAGATGTTGCCGAAGCGCTGCAGGTTGAACAGCGCGGCGGCGTGGGCCGTATCGTCGAAGACGTAGGACGTGGTCTGGTAGATCGGCACGGCGCGGGCGCCGGTTTCGGCGTCGGGCCGTTGTCCCGCGTGGAGCGCGCGCGTAGCGAAGCCGAACGCGCGGTCGGGAGTAGGAGCCATCTATTCAAAATAGCCGAGCGGCGGGGTGGGGGCAATCGCGGGTCAACCTGAGCGCAGCACTTCTTCGTCCGGTACGGGAGCGATGTGATTCCACAATCGGCCCCGCGCGACCAGAAGCAGGGTCCGCCGGTCGAGAAAGTAATCCGCGACGCCGCGCTCTCTCCGCGCGATCGTCGAGGCGACATCTTCCAACCGCCCCACAGTCGTGAAGTTGCGCAACTGGAACAACAGCCGGTTGCGCTCGACGATGGTCTCGATCTCCTGTGGACAGTAATATCTCGAGATCGTCGCCCCCTGCGTGTGCTGCGCGACCGATGCGCCGCAGAACAGCGAGCGGAACCCCAGTTTTCGCGCGCGCCACCCCCATTCGACGTCCTCCCAGTAGAACGGATGATATGCTCGCGCATCGATCATTCGCCCCAGCAGCCTCCGCTGAAACATGGACGCCCCGCCGCCCGCATAGAAATGCTCCACCGTGCCGGCGGACTCGGGGATCAGATCGTGGGTAGTCGCTAAACCGTTCTCCAGGAATAGCGTGGTCCGGTTCGTCTCGTCGCGAAACCGTGTCGGGTCCCTCAGCATGATCTGCGATGCGATCGAGAACACCAGCGGATCGCGGCACTCCGCGGCGGTCGTGAGAGCGTCCGGATCCAGGACCACGTCGCTGTTGAGCAGGTACACCCAGTCGTATCGGGCATCGCGCAGGCCGGCCCGTATCGCCGCGCCGAAGCCGAGAGGCTGCGGATAAAATTGCCACCGGATTTCCGGATGCATCGCCCGGAGGTCCCCGTACTGGCTGGACTGGCAACCGTTCACCACCGCCAGGACCTCGAGCGGTTCGGTCCAGCGGCGCGCCGCCTCCCGAAGAGCCGCAACGCACGCGCTGAACTCGCCGATGTTGTCCCGTTCGGGAATGATCACCGAGAGCCCGGGCGCAAACGATCGCGCCGATTCCGCCGCACGGCGCTTCGTGTGACGGCAACCGATCATCCGGCCGAGCCGGTCGATGTGTCGAATCGCCTTCATTAGCGGCGCCACTGCCCGGTTCTGGCGCCGCACCAGGTCGCGGTCGACGGCCGGTTGCGACGCCAGCAGGACCAGCGCGAATCCCAGGTCGCGCTGGTCGCGGCGTGCCCTGTATATGTGGCGCGTGCGAAACTCGATCTGCCACGGACGTTCGGCCGCCGCCGGCGCCGCAAAGTCGATTCCGAATGGCAGCATATCCGCCGACTCGTTGGTGACTTGGCCCAGGGGCACTTCATTACAGACAACGCTCAGCTCGTTGACCTGTCCTTCCGGGCCGGGAGGCAACACGCCGCCGACGTGCAACACGCCAGAGCCTGCCCGCGGTTCCAGGATTGCGACTGCCTGCTGGCTGGCCCAGACGTGTCCCTCGCCTGCGGGGTCGTGCCAGCCATGCCACAGTTGGGCGCTGCGCCCCCGCGAACCCAGGATCTCGCTGTGGAGCCGCCCCGGAACATACGCCGTTTTCCATGGGCAGGTGCGGCATTCATTCGATTCGCCGCGATGATAGCCGCTTCGAAACCGGCCGTATGCTTCGCCGTGCCAGATTTCCGCGAGGGACTGGCGGGCCAGGTTGCCAAGGGGCGTCTTATCGTGGACCTCGCACGCCACGACGTCGCCATTCGAGAGCACATGCGCCGTTTCCCACGGATTCTGCTCGCAGGAATGAATCCGGGCACCCGCGGGCATCTCGCCCGGGCAAGCGGTTGGCACTTCCCCCAGCGTCGCGCCGGAGCTTGTGAAATACGGATTGCAGATGGTGAAAGCGATTCCTGGGAATCTCTGCTTCGCTTCCTCCACGCTGCGGCACACCCCGTCCCGAAACGGCTCGCGATGTTCGCCAGCCTGCGTCAGTTCCTCGGGGAACACAACCGGAATGTCATCCCGCCGGATCACGGGAAAGACCGAGAGCCCCCGCAAGCCCAACCCGTCCGCCATCTCGGCCACGCCGGTCAACGCGCTCAGATTTCGTTGCATGGCCACGAACGCAACGTCGATCTCCGGCGGATGAGCCACCGTGCGGCACAGCTCCACCAATCGCCCCAGGCGGGCGCGCAGCGTCTCGAAACAACTGTAACGATAGATCTCGGCGAAGCCGCCGGCGTCGGCGGCGTGAATCGACACCGTCAGCCGCGTCAGCCCGCTCGTGCTGAGTTGCTCCAGAAGGGCATCGCTGGCCGAAGCCAGTGCGGATACCAGTTCTACCGCCGCGCCCGTCGAGCGCGCCAGGCGGATCGCCGGGATCAGCTCGGGATAAACCGTGGATTCGCCGGAGTAGTTCAAGAGGAACTTGCGCGGGTCCGAGACTTGTCGCACCAGCGATTCGAAGACCGGATACGGCATGTGCTCGCCGCTGCCGCGCCGGCTCTTCCGCGAGCAGAACACGCAGTCGAACGGGCACTTCGATGTCAGCTCGACCCAGAGAATTCGGGGTGTCTTCGCCGCTTGCATCACGGTCCCCCTTCCAAAGACCCGCCGGCTCGCCCGCCAACTACAGGGCGAAGCCGTCTAAATTCACCAGGCAATCCTGCGCTGCGGGGTTCCTGCTTCCCGTCACGCGGATCGTGAGCGAATGCACGCCCTCCGCCAGCCCGCCGATGAGCGCTTCTACCCGGAACACTGGTGCTGGCGCGTACTCGTCGATCAACGCCCGCCTCTCCCCATCCACCAGCACCTCTGCCACTCCGCTGCTGGGGTCGCGCGCGTAAAGGAGAGAGATCCGTGTCCCGCGAAACGGGATCGTCAGTGTGGCGCCTTTCGATCGCGATCGCGTCAGTGTGTGGTACAGCGCTTCGGAAGCCGCAAAGTCGCGGAACCAGTCCCCCGTTCTGATCACGCGAACGTCGATGTCGTCCCACTGGCCCTTCCCGGCTGGCGGGGGATTGCTCATCCACTTCCGGGCAGCCTCCATTCCGGATGGGCCCGCGAACTCCCGCCGCACGCGGTAGAGAACCCAGCGGCCGGGCTCGAACACGGGCTCGGCAAAATCGTCAAAAAAGGCAGGCAGGACCCGGGGCCATGTATCCAGATCCGCGGAAACCGGCGACGCGATGTACTGGATCTTGCGTTCGTTCAAATATCCCAAAACCTCGATCGCCTCGCGAAAGTTCTCCAGGCCTTCGTGCCGCAGATAAGTGTGCCAGTTCGTCGTGTAAGCGATTCCCGAGAATCCGGCGATGTGGTCGAACTGGCAAAAAAGCGCCGGTTCCCCAGGTGCGAGCCGGTTGAGCACATCGATGATGATCCGGGCCGGGGCATTCTCGCGCACGTATCGTTCGCGCTCGTCCGGGTGCCAGATTTCGTTCCAAACGAAATCGCGATGATACCAGCCGGCCGACGATTGATAGAGTACATTTGCCGTACCGGCCACCGCGACCGCTCCCAACGCGAATGCTGTCCGCCAGCGTCCCGCCTGCTGGTCGTGCAACCAGACGGCGATGGGCGCCATCAGCAGCAACAGCGCCGGATACAGATAGCGCAGATACGAAATCTCCGCGAAAGTCAGGACCAACGCGGAAAGGCCGATGGCCGCGGTCCACAGCATCGCACAGGGCCGCCGCCGGATCAGCGTCAGCAGAGCGGGGGGCAGCAGCAGGAAATACTGGAACCCCGCTGCCCCATCGCTCCCTTCGATATACCTTCCGCTGTGAAAAGTCAGGTCGACGGGAGTGCGCCAGCTTAATGGCTCGCGAAACTGGCCGGCGACTTGGACCGTGTCGATGAGCTTCGAGCGGAAGATTTCGTTGGCGTACGGGAAGAACGGATTTCCGGTTTGCCGCCACGCGATCGAGTAGTAGTACAGCGCGATCGCCAGCGCCCCGGTGGCGGACGCCGTCACTACCCTCCATCCCGGCGGGTTTCGGATGGCGCCGAATAACGCCAGCGCCAGAATTCCGGGCAGGAATGCGGCGGAGCCGCTCTTCACGCTCAAAGCCAGTCCGAGCAGCACCGCTCCCGCCGCAAACACACGTGGCTTTGCCTCTGCCTCGTGCCTGCAGAACGAGACCACGCACGCCATAAGAAGCGCAGCCGCGAGGTTGTCGATGAAGAGCGAGCCCGTAGTCACCTGGACCAGCGGCCCCGTTGCGTACAGCGCGCACGTCAGCAGTGCGGCTGTCCGCGAGCAGTATCTGCTCGTGAATCCATAAAGCAGCCCCAGGCTCGCCAGCAGATTCGAAAAATTGAGCAGCCTCGCCGCAAACTCGCCGCCGATGGCGTATGCGGTGGCATAGCACCAGTCGGCCGTCTGCGGCATCGCCGCCCAAAGAAATTCCCGCACGTCATACGAGAAATGGTGATGCATGGCAACGTACGCTGGTAGCGCCAGATGCATCGCCAGCGAGTCGGTGCCGACCTCCGGTTTCAGCGTCAACAGATATTCGATCCCCACCGCGAAAGCCAGCAACCATACGCCAGGCGAGCCGCCGGGCAGGACCAGTAGCTTCGCTCGGCCAGCCAGCCATCGCCGCCGCGCGAAAATCGGCGTGAGCACCAGAAGCAGGAAGGTGAGCGGGTAACAGAGGTGCGTCCAACCCAAAACGGATGCGGCGATCCCTATCAGCCCCTCGCCGAGGCATAGGCAGATTGGAATCTCGACTGGTTCGCCGCCCAGCGAATCGCCCAAAAGCAAACTGCCGGCCGCGGTCGCACCGCAACAAAACAGGCCACAAGCGGCAAACGGCCCGGGTCCGATCGCCGCCATGCCGTAAATCAGACCGGCTGCAAGCAATAGGGCCGGGCGCCGGAAAGCCGCGATCGCCGCGAACGCCACGGCATAGAATGCGAGCCGCCATAGCCCCAGGCCGGTCCATGGCAGATGGTGCAGGTTCGGGTTCCGCGCAAACTCGTAAATGCCAATGACTAATAGAGCCGCCGTCAGGAGCGGGGGCGCGGATGTTCGAATGCGAGACATGCTTCGGCGGGGCGAGTCTTGCATTGCGCCCATTGTACTCTGCGTCTCCCGCGGATTTGCGAGGTGAGGGCCTTGCGGGTACCCTTACGGGTGTGTGGAGATTACATTCTGTGCAGCCTCTTCCCCGAGGAAGCTCACCAGCGCGGGGTTAACCTGCTCCGCGTGGGTCCAGGTTATGCAGTGCGGCCCGTCCTTTACCACCAATAAACGGCTTCCCTGAATCAGGCTGGCGGTGCGGAGTCCCGAGGCGCCGATGGGCACAATCCGGTCCGCCTCGCCGTGGATCACCAGTGTGGGCACGTCGACGCGGGTCAGGTCCTTGCGGAAGTCCTCATGCCATGTCGCCACACAAGCCAGACTGGCCGTCGGCGAGGCGCCGGCTGCGAGGTTCCAGCTAGCCTGGACGGCCTGTTCGCTGACGCGTTTTCCCAGCAGGAGATCCGTGTTGTAGAAATTCTTGAAAAACTCCGTGAAGAACGCGTAACGGTCCGCGGCGACCGCTTTCTCGATTCCATCGAAGACACTGCCATCCACGCCCTCCGGGTTGTCCGGCGTCTTCAGCAGGAACGGCGGGACGCTCGAGATGAATACCGCCCTGCTCACGCTCTTCGATCCGTACTTCCCCAAGTAGCGCGCCACTTCGCCGCCACCCATCGAGAAGCCGGCCAGTGCGAAATCTCGCAGTGCGAGCTTCGTCACGAGTTTGTGCAGGTCCTCGGCAAAGGTGTCGTAGTTGTAGCCCGTCGCCGGCTGGCTGGACCTGCCGAATCCTCTGCGGTCATAGGTGATGACTCTGTGCCCCGCGGCCAGAAGCGCCGCAGTCTGTTTCTCCCAGGAAACGCCGCTCAGCGGATATCCGTGGATCAGGACAACCGGCTTACCCGAACCGTGATCCTCATAGTAGAGATCTATGTTGCCGGAATTTTCTTTCCCGACGGTAACGTAAGGCATTCGGACCTCCTTTTCGCGTTTGTGTACACGCCCGGCTGGTTGGATGTCTCTGGGCCGCACAAAGGCTCACCGGCATGTACGATCCCGCATACTCGTCGGCGCCGCGCTACGATAGCAGCATCTCCAGGTCTTCTCTTCGCAGATTCCGGATCACGCTGTTGTCCTGGCTGATGATGGCCGCGGCCAGGTCGCGCTTGGTCTGCTGCAATTCGAGGACCTTCTCCTCCACCGTGTCGCGCGCGATCAGCCGGTACGCGAACACCTGGCGCGTCTGGCCGATGCGATGCGCCCGGTCCACCGCCTGCGCTTCCACCGCCGGGTTCCACCACGGGTCGAGAAGAAACACGTACTCGGCGGCGGTGAGGTTCAGCCCCAGGCCGCCGGCCTTCAGGCTCACTAGGAAAAGCTGGCAGTCCGCATCGTTCTGGAAGCGCTCCACGCGCGCCTGCCGGTCCTGCGTCTGCCCGTCCAGGTACTCGTAGACCACGCCACTGCTGTTCAGGCGGTCGCGCACGATAGCCAGCAGGCTGGTGAACTGTGAGAACACCAGGGCCTTGTGCCCTTCGTCGAGGATCTCGCGCAACTGGTACAGCAGCACATCCAGCTTGGCGCTGGGCTCGCCCGAGCGTTTCGGATCCAACAGGCCGGGATGGCACGCGGCCTGCCGCAAACGCAGCAGCGCCTCCAGCACCTGGATCTTGGACTTCGCCATGCCCTCGGTTTCGATGCGCTGCAGCAGCCCGTTGCGGTAATGCTGGCGCAGCTCGTTGTAGAGCTTGCGCTGCGCGGGCTCCATCTCGCAGTAGATAGTCTGCTCGGTCTTGGGTGGAAGCTCGCTGGCCACCTGCTGCTTGGTGCGCCGCAGGATGAACGGGCGCAGCGCGTGCGATAGCAGCCGCCGCGTCTCTTCGTCCGGATTGCGCGCCGCTCCGCCGGCCAGCTTGAATACGCTGGCCGCGCCCAGCATGCCGGGATTCAAAAACTCGAACAGCGCCCACAGCTCGCCCAAATGGTTTTCCATCGGCGTGCCGCTGAGCGCCAGGCGATGATCTCCGCGCAGCAGCCGCACGGCCTTGGACGATTCCGTGGCCGAGTTCTTGATGGCCTGCGCCTCGTCGAGCACCACGTAGTCGAACTCCACGTCCTTCAAGCGCAACGCGTCGCGTCGCACCGTGCCGTAGGTGGTGAGGACCAGGTCGTAGGCCGGGAAATCGCCGCCGTTGCGCGCCAGGCCGGTGTAGTCGAGCACGCGCAGATTCGGAGTGAAGCGCGCCGCCTCCTCTTTCCAGTTGAAGACCAGCGACTTGGGCACCACCACGAGCGATGGGCCCACCACGTCGCCGGCGGCCCGCCGCGCGCGGCGCGTCTCCAGCAGCGCCAGCACCTGCGCCGTCTTGCCCACCCCCATGTCGTCGGCCAGGCAGCCGCCGAAAGAGAAGCGCTGGAGGAAGTGCATCCAGCCCAGGCCCTCGCGCTGGTAATCGCGCAGGTGCCCCACGAAGCCCGCGGGCTGCTCGGCGGCCTCCACGCCTTGAAACAGGCGCAGCTCCTCGCGCACGCGCGCGAATGTCTCGTCGCAGCGGGCCTCCGGCTGCGCCGCCAGCAGGGCGTCGAGCAGTCCCGCTTGGCTGCGCCGGAAGCGGATGTGGTCGGTTTCCGAAGCGCCCAGCCGCGCCAGCACGCCGAAGCGGCGCAGCCACTCTTCCGGCAGCACGCCGTAAGTGCCGTCGTCCAGCCGGACCATGTTATCGCCGCGGCGCAATGCTTCCAGCAAAGCGGGCAGCTTGGCCGAGCTCTCCCCGTATTCCACCTCGCCGTGCAGCTCGAACCAGTCCACTCCCGAGGAGACGTCGATGCGGAACGCGCCCGGTCGCCGGAAGATCTTCCCGTCGGCTTCGATGTGCCAGCCCGCCTCCAGCAGTCCCCGCACGGCCCGCGGCAGCTTGGTGGGCGCCAGTTCCCAGACCGGCTTGGGATAAGCCGAGCCCTGGTACTTGAGCCCCAATTCGCCCAGCCGCGCGGCGGCGGACCTTTCCGCGTCCTCGTCGCGCCGCAGAAACCGGCGCGAGTCCTGTTCGAAAAACCCGCGAGCGCGCTCCCACGCCGGCACGAGCCTCCCGCCGTAATCGAACGACAACTCGCCGTGCAGCTTTCCCGTCGCGTACACTTTCGGATCCGCCGCGCGGATCCGCAGGCAGGGCTTCGCCTGGAGCGTCACTTCCTCGTAACGCAGTTCCTCGGGCAGGTCCAGCGCCGGCAGCCCGGGCGTCGAGAGCAGCGCCTCCAGCAGTTGGTCCCGATCCTGGTCCGGCGCCGTGATGCGGCGCTCCTTGCGGAGATAGGCGATCCACTCGAACGGCGCGCCCTCCCCCAGCGGCGCCACGCGGTCGCGCGTGAACACGAACCCGCTTTCGCTGATCAGGATCGCGGAGGCCAGGTCCATGCGCTCTTCGGCGCGGCGCAGCTTGCCGGCCACTTCCCATCGCCCGCCGTCGCGCCGCCGCATCTCCAGCCCGAACTGCCACGGGCCGCCTTCGTCCCACACCAGCGGCGACAACACTTCCAGCCCCGGCTGGTTTCGCCAGTAACAGCGCCCGCTGCGCGCCATCGGGGGCACGATCATGGCGGCCAATGGGGCCGGCAACTGGTTGGTCTCCGGAAGCCTCTCGTAGTAACTGTCCAGGTAGCCCCACTCGTAGTGCTGCTTGCCGCCTCCCAGCGCGGCCAGGATCTCGCGGTCCTCCGCCGGCAATTGCGGAATCTGCTTGCGCTTGATGTTCAGCGCGGCCGCGCGCGTGTAGCTGTCGTCTGCCTTGCGGTCGCGCGATGCCAGCGTGACCACCAGGCACCCGCTCGCCACGCTGGCGGGAATGTCCACTACGTACAGAATCTCCCGCTTCGCCGCCCATCGTTCGTTGGGATTGACGGATTGCGCGTGATGCCCGGCCACCTCGTTGAGCTGCTTCCGCCATGCCGGCGGCTCTGGAGGCTTGGGAACCGGAGGAGGCGGAAGCGGAGTGTTGCCTTCATAGTCCGGCAGCAGGTCTTTGACGAAAACCGCGGCCGAGAGGAACCCGCGCCCTTCGGCGGCCAGAATCGTGGCCCAAAGGTGCTTGCACGGGCCTTCGGAACCGAAATAGGGGCAGTCGCAGAAGCACAACAGCGAGCCATCCTGCAAATCCAGCATCACTTCATAGGTGTTCGACCCCGTGACGAGCGCCTCCACGCCAAACTCGTTTCCGCGCCGGATCTTCACCAGGCCGTTCCAGTAGTAGCCCTGGCCTCGCTTGCGGACCCCCGCGTCGAAATCGGCGGCGAGTCTTGCTGACAGATTCATGGGTGGCTGAGTTTCCCCGGGGAAGGCTTACCACCTATTTTATCCGATTCTGCCAGACTACAATCTGGATATGCGCGTCCCTTGGCTTCTCCTGTTGGCGGCGGCGTCCGGCGCGGCCGAGAACCCGGTCAACATTCGCGTCGATGCCGCCGAGACCGTGAGTCCGTTCAAGCCGATCTACGGCTACTTCGGCTACGACGAGCCCAACTACACGTACGCCAAATACGGCCGCAAACTGGTGGGCGAGCTGGCTTCGCTAAGCCGCGTCCCGGTCTACATCCGCACCCACTTCATGCTGGCCACTGGCGACGGCGCCCCTGGCCTCAAATGGGGATCCACCAATGCCTACACCGAGGATGCATCCGGCAAGCCGGTGTACGACTGGACCATCACCGACCGTATCTTCGACACCTACCTGGAGGCCGGCGCCAAACCGTTCGTCGAGATCGGCTTCATGCCCCAGGCTCTCTCCGTCAAGCCCGAGCCCTATCGGCCGACATGGATTCCCGGCGCGCGCAACGATCAGTACAGCATCGGCTGGTCGTATCCCCCGAAGGACTACGCCAAGTGGGGCGAGCTCGTTTACCAGTGGGTTCGGCACGCCGTCGAGAAGTACGGCCGGAGCGAAGTGGAGTCGTGGTATTGGGAGGTGTGGAACGAGCCGGACATCAGCTACTGGCACGGCACTCCCGAAGAGTACGACAAGCTCTACGACTACGCGGCCGCCGGCTTGAAGCGCGCTCTGCCTTCGGCCAAGGTCGGCGGCCCCGCTTCCACCGGCCCCGCCAGCCCGCGCGCCGCTGCCTTCCTCCGCCAGTTCCTGGAGCACTGCGCATCGGGCAAGAACTCCGCCACCGGCGCTGCCGGCGCTCCGCTCGATTTCATCACCTACCACGCCAAGGGAGCGCCCACCGTGCGCGATGGCCACGTGCGCATGGGCATCGCCAAGAACGCCTCAGACGTGGCCAACGGCTTCGAAATCGTGACTTCGTTTCCGAAGTTCCGCGGCCTGCCGATCGTGCTCAGCGAGTCCGACCCCGAGGGCTGCGCCGCGTGCTCCGCCCGCGTGTATCCGCAGAATGCCTATCGCAACGGACCGCTCTATCCGGTCTACACCGCGGCCATGCTGAAAAATATCTTCGATCTGGCCGGCCGCTCCGGCGCCAACATCGAAGGCATGCAGACCTGGGCCTTCGAGTTTGAAGGCCAGCCGTATTTCGACGGCTTCCGCACCCTGGCCACCAACGGCATCGACAAGCCCGTACTGAATGTGTTCCGCATGGCCGGCCTGATGAGCGGCGACCGCGTGAAGGTGGAAAGCACCGGCGCCGTCCCGCTCGACGCGTTGCTGAAGCAAGGTGTCGCGGGCGACCCGGATGTGGACGCGCTCGCCGCCCGGTCCGACCGCGAGGTCTCGGTGTTGGTCTGGAACTACCACGATGACGACGTGCCCGCTCCGGATGCCGACGTGCATCTCGATGTCGCCGGCGTGCCGGGCGCCGCCGGGCGCGTGCTCGTGCGGCATTACCGCATCGACCAGCAGCACAGCAACGCCTACACCCTGTGGAAGCAGATGGGCTCGCCGCAGAATCCCGCGCCGGAGCAGTACGCCGCGCTGGAAGCCGCCGGGCAATTGCAGTTGCTCGAATCGCCGCGATGGATTCCGTTGCGCGCGGGCCAGGCGGAGCTGAGTTTCCATCTCCCGCGCCAGGGTGTGTCGCTGGTGCAACTGGAGTTCCCGCCCGCCGCCCGCGCCGCCGCGAAACCGCTGTTCCGCGACCCCGTGTACGACGGCGCCGCCGACCCCGTCCTCGTGTGGAATCGCGCCGATCGCAAATGGAACATGTTCTACACCAATCGCCGCGCCAGCGCCCCGAACCTCCCCGGCGTGAGCTGGGTCCACCGCACGCGCATCGGCATCGCCCAAAGCGCCGACCGCGGAGCTACCTGGCAGTACGCCGGCACCGCCGAAATCGACTACGGCAAGCCGGATTACACCCATTGGGCGCCCGACATCGTGGACTACCAGGGCGTCTATCACATGTTCCTCTCCGTCGTCCCCGGCATCTTCAACGACTGGAACGCGCCCCGCGACATCGTTCACCTCACCAGCTCCGACCTGCGCAAGTGGAAGTACGAATCCACCCTCGATCTGGGTTCCGACCGCGTCATCGACCCCAGCCTGATCCAACTCGCCGGCGGCACGTGGCGCATGTGGTACAAGAACGAGCGCGCCAAGGACGGCTCGCTCTACTACGCCGACAGCCCCGACCTCTACCACTGGACCAGCAAAGGCAACGCCATTCCGGGTGTGAGCGGCGAGGGCCCCAAGATCTTCCGCTGGCAGGACCGCTACTGGATGATCGCCGACGTGTGGGATGGGCTTGCCGCATTCAGCTCCCCGGACTGCCTCCACTGGACGCGGCAGCCCGACAACCTGCTCAAAGAGCCTGGCGCTGCGCCCACCGATCGCGCCAAGGGCGGCCATCCCGACGTGGTGGTGAGCGGCGGCCGCGCCTACCTGTTCTACTTCGTGCACCAGGGCGGCAAGGACGCCGAGGGCCACGACCCCGGCTGGCGCAAGCGCAGCGTGATCCAGGTGACCGAGTTGGAGAACCGCAACGGCTCGCTCGCCTGCGACCGCGAGAAACCCGTTCCCATCGACCTCCGGATCCCCTGAGCGCCCGTCCCCGCCCTACAGCCTCGAACTGGATCGCGTTCCCGCGCACCGCGCCGGCTTTTACAAAGCCTTCGTGCGGCGCCAGCGACAGAATGTACCGTCCCCGCCCCGGAAAGCTGTTGCCGTCGCCGCCGCGATTGGCTTGGCGGCTTCCGGCCACGGCCTTCAAGACATCGAGTGTATGGTCCGAAACAATCATCGGGCCGAACGTGACCTGCCGGGTCTTCGCGTCGGGCCCCGGCGACAAACGAGCGTGACCCCCGAGTCCAGCACCGCCGTTCCGTTCATCATTTCGTGCCCGGTCTGGAGTGGCCCCTGCGCCGTCGCCGCCGCCGCAAACAACACGCAGAAACCTTGTGGGGCAGGTTGGCAACCTGCGGACCGATTGTCAATCGGTCCAGGCGAGCCATGCTCGCCTGCTCGCGCCGTCGCGCAACGTTTCTGGCGCCAGAGACGTTCCCGCCAAGGACTGTCCCCCGCTCGTCTCGACGCTCTTACCCGCCCCACCACGCTATTTCTGATCATCTGCCCCCCTGATGATCCGCGGCCTCAATTCGGCCACCGGCTGCCACTTGGCCGCCGGTCGGTCGCGGTACACCGTCCTCGTCACCACCCGCTCCTCGACCACCGGAACTTCCACGCGCTCGGTCCGGATGACCACCCGCGGCGCCGCCGCCGGACGCGGCCATCGTGCCGCTCCGATAGCAGGCCGTGCGCCGCCTTCCGCTCCTCTTCGTGGGTGGTCCAGGAGTCCGGCGGCGGGTACTGCGCCGAGTGCCTTACGGACAGCATCTTCACCGAAGGGGACACGTGGGACGAGTTGCGGAGAAACGTGCTGGAGGCAACCTCCGCGTTCTTTTTTGATTCGGTCGCGGCCTGACCGGATTCGCCTCCAGTGGCATGAAGATTCCTCGCGACGTCTCCGAACCTGTCCACCAGCGGATCGCGATCCCCGGCCACCATCCGCTCCGGCTCGGCACATTAAAGTCAATCCTCCGCCGTTCGCCCGGCTCGAGGGTGTCCCCCGTGATACGATCATCGCGGACTTGTAGACGATTCGGGGTCAAGAGCCGGCCTGTCGGGAGTAGTCCGTCCGCGGGCACTTCCGCGTATGGCGACAAACCAGCCAGGTGGATCGGCAACGGCCAGGGAGTTATTATCATCCCCGCGAAGTCTGTTCGTCACCCTCGAAGTGCTCGTACAGATCCCCGCGGGAGGCAATTCGCGATTGGTCGTCCAGAACGCGACGGCGATCTGGCGTCCCGGAGTTTCCGGGTCACGTTGCCGTCTGCGACACAGCACGGAGACTCCCACTAGCACGTACAATGGAATGGGCTATAAACCAATAAAGGGAACTTTGCTGGTTCACCCCAAAAAGCAGGGAGACCGATGAGCTCGTGTCAAATCGCGGACTTCGCTGACCGGGCCGAATCCCATGCGGAGACGCTACCCAATGCCATACGCCGCAACTTCGCCGGCCTCTTCGATGACAAAACGGCCGCTACGCGTGATCGAAAAGCACCGGCCGTTGGTGTTTATTTTGGCCTCACCCGTTATCCTTGTGCTTCGCCTGCACTATCTGCTCTGCTCGAGGAGGCGGCGATGGGCCAGCAGTCGGCAGTCAAGAGCCTGCACGGTGCGCAGCCGCATTCTTGGTTGGGAGGTCTTCGCTGATGCTCTCCGTTTTCCTGTCTGCCAGTAACCCCTTACCGCATCGCCATCCAAAGTACCTGGAGACAGCGGACGTTGCGGCCATCCGCGACAGTATCCGCGCTGTGGTCAGTGTTGTTGTGCCGCGCGGCCAGATTGTGTTTGGTGGTCATCCTGCAACTACCCCGCTGATCCGCCTGCTCGTTCGTGGAATGACGCCGAACGTGCGAAAGAACGTCATCCTGTATCAGAGCCTTTTCTTCAAACCACGGTTTCCCCCCGAAGTGTACGGATTCGAGGAAGTTCGTTTCATTGATGCCGTGGATGGTGATCTTGACGCTAGTTTGACCAAGATGCGCGGGGCCATGATCGGTTCTCACGATTTTGACGCCGCGGTATTTCTTGGCGGCATGGAAGGCGTAGAGACTGAGTACGATTTCTTCCGGCGTTTGCATCCTGGCAGACCGGCTTACCCCGTCGCCTCTACCGGAGCTGCGGCGCGGATTCTTTTTGAGAAATACAGCCCCGACCGCCTGGAATTGAGGCTCTTCCGGGTTCTGGGTCGTAGGCGGGAGCAGGAACGAGGAGGACCGGACGAGGTCACATAGGCTCCCCCCTGCCCGGCCCGGTGTCGCGGAGCCTCGGGAACTCGGGTGGGCCGAATCCACCGTTCGAGCCCGCGTGAAAACAGCGATTGGGGCACATCCTTGTTCTGTCGCCGTGTTACCGGCCGGCAGCCCGCCCGAAGAGGCATAATCCGAATCGAGACGAAGGGAGTATCGTGGGAGCTATTTCGCCCTCCGCAACGCGTCTGCCCGCTTGCCTGCGGCTTCTATCTCTTTCCGAAAACGATCCGAATCCTTATCCCACTCGTAAGCGGGAAAATCTACGCCTTGCGGCACCGCCGGTTTGGCTCCACGAGGGGAAGGTAGTTTGTTGGGGTCCTTCAAGCGATGGATGTAAATACCTAACAGCCCGTTCTTGCGCGCTATGGATTGCCCGATTTCATATTTCACCCACCGGCGGTTTGCCGTCCTTGTGCCAATCAACACCACTGTAACCGTCGTGTCCTTAAGATGATTGAGAATCATCCGCTGGATGCCATCTTTGCCCAATTTCTTGGCTGCTTCGTACTCTGAGTGGTCAAAAAACCCGGCAAGGTGAGGTCCCGCCACCACATTCACATTCCGAACTTGGTTTGCTCGCCAGATGTCATCATCGTGATGGAAGCTGAAGAACACTCGTCGTGCCATTTGAGATCTCTCCCGTAAAGCGGATTCACCGAAATCACGGCAACACTCAACCAATAGTATTCCACCAGGGGGTAACAGGAACGTTTCATGCGGGCCGAAATTCTTGGGAGACGTTCCGCCTCGGTTCCCCCTCCTCCGACGTTATCACTCAGATGGCTCCCGAGGAAGCGTCGGGCATCCACGGAATCACAACTCCGGCCGGCTATCGGCGACCGAACGGGTCACTTGGACGTATCACGCCCAAACGGCTCATCTGTCTGAGGTTGGCTCGGGATTCGCGGATTAGGATCGACAAACGCCCCTTGCTTCTGTTCCACATCCGCACCCGCCCGGATGTCGGTCCCGTGGGGCCGCCATTTTTTCAGTCACGCCACTTGCAAAAAAACTTTCCCCTGCTCTGTCAGTCATTTACGGACATTCGCCTCAAATTATCTTGGTTCCCGCCCCGATAATGAATTCGGAGGGGTATCCACACCCATATGTCTCATCGTAAAGATCTGCCCGAAGACTCCGTCCATCGCCTCCTCACCATCGCCGGCGACAACCGCATCTTCCGTTCCTCCGACGGCCAGGTCTGGGCCGCCGTCCTCGCCGAAGGCGACCTCTCCTTCCTCCCCC
>Ga0209517_10000870_pt1 | contig 49189 bp, 44 predicted proteins | sample PeaSoiMetSII2010_FD_187695 | JGI IMG/M metagenome (GOLD analysis project Ga0209517, IMG submission 187695) | Peat soil microbial communities from Weissenstadt, Germany - SII-2010 (SPAdes) (version 2) | ecosystem: Environmental > Terrestrial > Soil > Wetlands > Peat | place: Germany...
CGTTGGAAGTTATCGAGCCCGTGTCGAAGACCTGTCCGCCGCTGGTGGGATAGAAGGCCGTCCGGTCGAGAACGATCGCGGGACGTGGGGAGTCGAGCACTTCGCGGACTTCGGCGTCGAAGTCGTAGAGGAAGGAATCGTGGTAGTAGAGGCGCGTGGTCATGCGAGAAACCATTTTAACCACAGAGGGCACGGGGGAACACGGAGGGGTGCGTACTGCGGAGTCTGCTGACTGTGGCGGGGGAACACCAGGTTCCTCACCGAGCTTTCAGCTCGATTCGGAATGACAACATCCTTTGTCGACTTCACTCAGTACGGGCCGATGATGCCGCCGATTTGGCGCGCGGCGGGCTTCGGCCTCGCTGGCTGGGCGGGCGAGTCGCCCGCGCCCACACGGGCGTCTAACACATCCAGATATTTCAGGCCGCTGCCGGTGTTGAACAGAACCACCGTATCTTCCGCCTTGAAGAATCCGCTGGCGCGGAGTTTGCGGTAGGCGACCAGCGAGGCGGCGCCCTCGGGCGCGGCGAAGATGCCCTCGGTCTTCGCCCAATGGCGCGTGGCTTCGACAATTTCTTCGTCGGTCGCGCTGATGGCCGCACCGTGACTCTTCTTCAGGATGTCGAGAATCAGATAGTCTCCGTAGGGTTTGGGGACGCGGAGGCCCGAGGCCAACGTCGCAGCGTTCGGCCACATCTCAGACGCCTGCTTGCCTTCATCCCATGCCTTCACGATGGGGGCGCATCCGGAAGATTGCACCGTGATCATTTTCGGGCGCTCGGAGCCGATCCAGCCCAACTCTTCCATTTCTTCGAAGGCCTTCCACATGCCGAGCAGACCGACGCCGCCGCCGGTGGGATAGATGATGCCCTGCGGCATTCTCCAGCCCAGTTGCTCGGCGACTTCGTAGCCCATGGTTTTCTTGCCTTCAACGCGATAGGGCTCTTTGGTGGTGCTGACGTCAAACCATCCGTCTTTTTTCCAAGCTTCGGAATCCTTGAGTTCCCCGACTTTGCGGGCGCAGTCGCTGATGAGGCCGTCAACCAGGGTCACGTGCGCGCCGTAGAAATCGCATTCAATGCGATTCGCCATGGGAACATCGGTGGGCATGAAGATGTGGGCTTCGAGGCCGGCGGCGGCGGCGTAGGCCGCGAGCGCTCCGGCGGCGTTGCCCGCGGAAGGAATGGCAAGTTTCTTCAGACCGAAGTGGCGTGCCATGGTCACACAGGCGGAGAGGCCGCGCGCCTTGAACGATCCGGTGGGATTGAGGCCTTCGTCTTTGATGTAGACGTTGGGATATTCGCGGCTCAGCAGCATAGGCGTGAAGCCTTCGCCGAGCGAGACCGGATTGGCGTCGGGAAGAACCGCATCGTAGCGCCACATGGTGGGCGCGCGTCCAGTCAGATGCCCGGACGAGAATCTGCGCTTGATCTTGGCCAGATCGTAGCGCGCATAAAGGATCCCGCCGTCTTTGGCGCAAACGGATTGCGGGCGGTCAGCCGGATAGCGTTCGCCGCAGCGGGTGCATTCGAGATGAGTCAGCATGCCGAATGCGAGTTTAACAGAGGAGCAGTTGCCAGTTGCCAGTTGTCAGTTGTCAGTTCTCGCGGCCGGTTTTCGAAGCTGAAGCCGGTTTGGAATCCGCTTCCGAGGCATCGGGTGTTCCCTCATCTTTGGCCGCCATCGCGGCTTTGAAACCCCGGATACTTTCGCCGAGTCCTTTGCCGAGTTCAGGCAGTTTCTTCGGACCGAGAACTAGCAAGGCAATTCCGAGAACTATAAGCATGTGCATCGGTTGAAATAGTCCTTCAAACAAGTTGAACCTCCTCTTTTGCGGGTAGCGGCTGAAACTTACAAAATCATTTCAAGCGAAGATGATTCCAGAAATGCAGGCGCCGTGACCGCTGGTTTTCGGGCACAGCGCCTGCTTAGCGAGCCGCATGAATCCCCCTCCCCCGAGGCGGTCTCACGCGGCTTCAAACTAGTTAGACCCCGCTGGTTAGACCCCGCGCTGGGCTGCATCGGCCATGGTGGCCAGTTCTGTGATGAACTGGAAGAAATCCGGCGATTGACCGATGAAGAGCCCATCCTGCTTAAGGCCTTTCACGGCTCCCATGGCTACGTTCGTCGTGTTCGTGGGACGAATGATGGAGCAGGTAGGGAGGCTTCGGCTCAGGAAGGCCGTCGGCTCCGGCATGATTAAGTTCGCTTGCAGGTCTTCGCCGAGCGAATGCTGGCTCAGGTCCTTGAAGCTCACTTTCACGCCCGTCACCGGATCCACGGCATCCAAGGGCGTGACATTGCCTACCTTGTCGTGCCAGGTCTGGAAGTGGGAGGTCTCCACTGGACCGATGCTGAGCAGGATGCGCAGAACTTCGACGTTGGTGACACGTTGCGCAAGGCTCGGATAGAGGCTGCTGCCACCTTGCTCGATAAAGGCAAAGTGGAAGCCGGCGGTGAATGCGATCGCCTTCAGGAAATTCGCATCGTCCACGTCAGAGTTAGTTCGAGGAATTGCCGGATGCTTGTTCACTGCGAGGCTGGGAACAGCCTGCGGGAATTTGTCTCCCAAGTCCGGATTTCCGGTGCGGCTGCGGTACCGCGTCCACCAGCTGGTGTCGACGGTGAGTGCCATCAGGTTGGTCAGGCGCCCAACATTGTTGGCGCCCGTGGCTTTGCTGCTGGGCAAGGTGCGGAATCCGTCGAGGCTGACCGGGTCGAATCCCTTCGAAACCAGATAGGCATTGATAAACGTTTCGTGGCTCAGTTCGTCTTCCGTGTTGTCGTGAACGTACTGCGACATGTCGGTATCAAGCCCGTTGATCTGAGTAGTGAAGGCGGTATTTCCGCCGGTGGCCACAGCCGGATACCCCGGAATCTGCTTGCTGGCGATGGCGGCCACTTCATTGTCCTGGATGCCCAGGAACTCCTGATACTGCAACCACAGGTCGCTCTCGATAATTTCCGCTGCCGCCAGGAAGCGCAGAATGGCAGCGTCGCCTTGACTGATGGTGCTGCTGGTTTGTGCTTCCCCTTTTACTCCGAGCAATGCGCCGGCGGACAGTGCTGCCCCGGCCACCCCGAGGCCTTTCAGGAACGAGCGTCGTCGCATCGAACGCGACGGTTGAGAGCTGGTTTTGTCGCTGGATGTGGGGTGAGTCGTTTCGGTGTTCTGAACCGTAGAGGAGTCTGGTTTCCTGCTCATAGATCTGCGCTCCAAGTTTTTGTGGGATGACGTTAGGGAACGAGGCAGGGACTTCGAAGCCAACGTGAGTGGACGATAGGGCAGCGAGAAGGTGTCAGTGTCACGAAGAAGTTAGAGGGTTGTAAGAAGTTCGTCGGCTCGTCGGCGCATTGCTGTGGCCTATAACGGATACAACACTTTTTGGATGGTTCAGTTAGTATCGATGTCCGATAGTATCGATGTCCGAGTAAATCTCACAGGAGAGCGTGCATGCGCAAATTTCTTATTGGACTGATTCTGGGATTGATCGCGGTTCCAGCTGGCGTCTATTTCTATTTCTCTGCAGGGATTGCCCCTGTGGCCACGGCAGCACCGCCAATGCCGTTTGAGAAAACACTGGCGAAAATGGCGCAGCACGCGCGGATGGATAAAGAGATGCCCAAGTCCGTCCCGATCAGCGCCGATGAGGCGGCCTATGTGGCGGGAGCACAGACTTACAAAGACCATTGCGCCGTCTGTCACGGGCTGCCAGGACAAGCACAGACGGCAATCGCTCAAGGGATGTTTCCCAAGCCTCCGAAGCTGATGGAAGGAACCGGAGTCACCGACGATCCTCCGGGAGAATCGTATTGGAAGGTGGCGGGAGGGATTCGGATGACGGGGATGCCTGCGTTTGAGAAGACGCTCTCGACAACGCAGATGTGGCAGGTCAGTCTGTTGGTGGCCAATGCGGACAAACTGCCGAAGGCGGCGAGAGATATCTTGACGTCTGTGCCGTCTCCAGCACCAGCGGCCCAGGAAGTGAAGAAGTAGCGCTCAGCTTCTTCCTCTACGGGTCGACGCACGATTCCGGCGCCTGGCTGTCGCGGCGCAGCGGGGTCTTCATCGGGACCAAGCCGAGGTCGGTGTAGAGATACAGGGCGATCGTGGTCGAAGCGCCTTCGTCGGAATGGATTAGCAATTCGGCCCAGCCGTCGTGATCGGCATCGAACTCGTTGAGAATCTGTTGGAAGTCGAGGCGATCGCCGAGAGAGCCTGTGGCTTCTCCCTCGCGCAGCGCGGTGGACCAGGTGGAATCCGATGACAGCAGGACCGGTGCGGCTTCTGTGTGCGCCGCTTCCGGTTGGAACGATGCGCGCTTTAGTGATTCTGCTGTTGTCGATTCTGACTTTGCTGATTCTTCTTTGAACCGTTCTGTTTTAAACCAGGCCGTCATCAGGAACACCGGGGCGTCCGCCAGTTTCCAGCGCGCGCGGACGTAGAGCCGCGGGTCGCCGTCGGGCGTGAGACGGAGGGCGTGGATATCGTAGTCGAGCGCGCCCTCACCGCGAATCAGCGCATGATCGGCGTGAATCCATTCCTTGACGCGTGGGCGCGCGGGTCCTACCGGCGATTCACCCGCCGATGCGCCGGGGCTGGCTGCGTTGTCTACCAGGCGCGCGTCAATCTTCGCCACTTCCTGCTGCATGCGCTCCTTCAGTTGCTGCTCGATTTGCTTTCGGAGGACGAGCGAAGCCTTCCACTCCGGGAGTTCAGCGATGTGCGATTGTACGGACGCGGTGACGGATTCTACCTGTGTGCGGCGGACAACAAAATATTCCTGTGACGACGCGGCGAAGGCGGCCTGCTGATCGGGAGTCACCGACGCGAGGAATCCCAGGGCCAGCGAGCATCCCGTAGGGGCGATCACTGCGCGGTCGATGAGAACGGGGATGGTTGAGTCGGAGGAGACGCTGAGCATCCACTGCTCTCCGGGTTGCGTCTTCTGCACAATCTCAGGAAAGAAATGAAGAGCGTGCGAATCCGGCTCCCACAATTCCTGGAGACCGGCCAGCGGCGCAGAGAGCTTTGCGGGCGCGGAGATTTTGGCGGGAGTTCCGCTGAAGTGCTGGGAGGTCGCGAATCTGGACTCGGTTTCCGCAGCGACCATGAATACGACGTGCGTCGCGTCGTAGCGCGCGGCCACGTAGGCGGGTCCGGCGGCGGTGAGGCGAGACTCCCCGGTGGCCTTGGATTGCGCGGCAGCCAGTTTCGCGCTCTCTTTTGCGCGATCCTCGGCGTTCTTGCGCTTCGCTTCGCGCTCGATGTGCTCGAAGATGTTGCCATCGGTCGGACGCTGAGCGACGCCCCATCGATAGGCGGACCACATCACGAACAAATAGAGCGCCACGCCCGTGGCTACCCATTTGCGGTTCTTGCGGCGCATCATTTCTCCCTAGGAGAAATGTAAATCGTCTGCGGCAAGGATAGGAGTGACTTTGGTTTGAAAGCGTAGCGCCGGCATCCCTTCGACTTCGCTCAGGGCAGGCTTTGCCGGCTGTCCCAAGGGCGTCTCGCCCTCGGCGCTTAGTTTACGAGCGTGAAGTTTACCTGAACCTGGGTGTGGACCTCGAGGGGAGTGCCGTTGAGCAAGTAAGGCCTATACTTCCATTGCTTGACGGCTTCGAGGGCGGCTGGCGCCAGTTCCGGAGGCCCGGAGATCAACTCAATGTGGGCGACGTTACCTTCCTTGTCGATGATCACCTGCAGCACGACGACGCCTTGAATGTGCTGGTCTTTGGCATCCTGCGGATATTGCGGCTGCACCTTGGTGAGCAGCAACCTCTGTGCCACGCCGGAAGAGACGCGGATGCGCTGCGGGGCATTCGGTCCGTTCCCCGGATTGCTGGAGACGACGCCCATCACACCCGGGGCATGGTCGCCCGGCACGCCACCCGGAATCTCGCCTGCGGCGCCTTCGCCTTCGGCGACGGGTTTGTCGGAGAGCGTGAAGTTGACCGTCACGCTGGTTTCCACCTCGACTGGCTCGCCGTTCAAGAGGTACGGCATGTACTTCCACTTCTTGACCGCCTCGATGGCAGCAGGCGCGAGCATGGGATGTCCGCTGACCAGTTGCAGGTTCACGACGTCTCCTGACTTATTGATCTGCACCTTCAGGACCACCGTGCCCTGGATCCGCGCTTGGCGCGCCAGAGGAGGGTAATCGGGCGCAACCCTCTTAATCATCAAACCCTGCACGATGCTCTCAGACACGCGAACTCGTTGCGACGTGCTCACTTGAGTTTCGGCCAACGACGCGAAACAAATCAGGAGAAGAAGCGCTGCCATGAGATGCCGTGACATTGAGACCTCCACGCCGCCTGAAACAACTCTGGCGATTCTACACCGAGGTGTCTACGCCGACACCACTGCCATTGCGACTGCTGACAGCTTAGACGCCGCTGCTTTGTGATTTGTTCCCGCTGATCCGCTTCACAAATTTTGCGATCGCTGCCAGCACCGCGTCCGGCTTGTCGCGCTGGGGAGAGTGCCGGCACCCAGCCAGCGGAAGAATTTCGACTGGACCACCGGATTGGCGGGCGATCGCACGCACTTGCGCCATGGTTCCGTACTGATCGTCGAGTCCCTGGATGGCGAGAATGGGACACGTGATGCGCGAAAGATATTTTTCGATATTCCAGCGGCGAAAGTCAGGATGGAGCCAGATGTTGTTCCATCCCCAGAACGTGCGGGCCGGGTCGCGATGATGGCGGCCCAGTTTCTCGCAGAGATCGGTGGTCTCGAAAGTTGTTTTGGCTGCGGCGATGCTGGCGACACTGAGATCTTCGACAAACACATGCGGAGCGAGCAGCACCAGGCCGCGCACGCTGTCGTTTGCTCCGGCGTGAATGGCTCCGGCCACACCTCCAGCGAAGATGAGGGCGATGGAGGCACCGTCGCTGTGGCCGATGACGATTGGGTTTTCGATGTGCAGTTGCTCGAGAAGATCCGGCAGCGTGCGCAGTGCTTCGTCGTGCATATAGGTGACGGGCCGGGGCTCGGTCAGCAGATCGGAGTTGCCATTGCCATAGCGCGAGTAGACCGTGACGGGGCATCCGGTGGTGGAGGCGACGCGCTCCGGGAAATCCTTCCAGTGCGAGATCGAGCCTAGTCCTTCGTGAAGGAACACGAGTTCCGGGGCGTGCGGGCTGAGGCCGGCGATGCGTTGCACTTCGAGACTGCGGCCTTGCACGGTGAGACGGAAAACACTTTTCTCGTGACGCGCGGTGTGGTCCGTGGGGATATCGAATGGCTTCAGCTTCATCTCTTCTCGTTTGTGAGTCGGGTACAGGTCATTTTTTCGATACTCCCCCTGACGGTTCGTCCTGCATCGAACCTCCAAGATATCGTAAGCTATATACGGAGACGAGGAGGATCGGTGCGTTGCGCTCGCTGCGGCAATGAGAATCCGGGGGGAAACCGCTTTTGCGGCATGTGCGGCGCCACGCTGCTGTCGGCGCCCTCCGCGGTTGTGTCGGCGCCGGCGCAAGCTGCCGCCACGCAGTCGACGGCGCTTTCCGCAGCTTCGGCGCCCGCGGCTGCCGCTCCCGCTCCCGCTCCGACGCGGAATCCGCCGCCTGCTCGAGCTGCGGCGGCGAACGATGCGCCCGTCATCAGCGGGCCGTCATTTCTGGGACTGAACAACCCTCCTCCCCGGAAGCGGGCGAGCTTGAGCATTGATCCGCACACCGCTCCGAGTTCCAGCAATCTCGATTACCTGCTGGAAGATGACGAAGAACCCAGGCGCGGGGGCGGGGGGAAGTTCATTCTGATTTTGCTGGCGTTGGTGCTGGCCGTGGGATTGGGATACCTTCGCTGGAAGAATCAAGGATTGGGATGGTTGGGTTCGAGTAAAAGCAAACCGTCGGCCGCGGCCACGCAAGATGCCGACGGAACTGACGCGATTTCGACTGCCCCACCGGCTTCGAGCACGAGCGCGCCCACGACTCCTGCAGTCGCACAGCCCGTGAAGGATGCGACGCCTCCTGCCGTCACTCCGGCCGCTGCTACTGCGACAACGAATTCTGCCCCGGCAACTGCAACTACGCCGCCGAGCACCGCGCCCGTGACCGCGCCCATGACTGCAGACGCGACTCCTGCGAGCAGCGCAACTAGTCCACCAGCCGACTCTCCACCTGCTTCGGCGCCTGCTGCCAAGGAACCCGCACCCACTGCTCCCGACACAACGCCGGCGCCGGCCCCGAAACCCAAAGCCGTAGCTGAGCGGCCACCCAAGCCGCCCGCTGCGATCAGACCAGTGAGGCCCGTCGATGCGGTGAGCGAGGCTCAGAAATATATTTACGGACGGGGCGTAACGCAGGATTGCGAGCGCGGAATGCGGCTCCTGAGACCCGCGGCCGCCCAGGCGAATCCCAAGGCGATGATCGAGATGGGCGCGCTGTACTCGGCGGGCTTGTGCACTCCACACGACCTGCCCACGGCCTATCGCTGGTTCGCCCTGGCGCTGCGGAAGGATCCCGACAATCAGTCCGTGCAGACGGACCTGCAGAAACTGTGGGGCGAAATGACGCAGCCGGAACGGCAACTGGCGATCAAGCTGAGCCAGTAAGAGATTTTCCGAGTGTCCCGTCCTTCTCGCGTTCTTTGCGAGAGGGTGGGGATGTTGACTTCCGCGAGGGTTCGATCAATTTTTGGGGCTGGCGAGAGCGAGCGTTGACCAATCCAGCGAGGCCTTTGCGCACGTATTTCTAACAAGGAAGAGTCTCCAGCGTTGCCGAGTTCTGAACGACAAGGGATAGCGCCGGACCTGGCTACGGTGACGGCCATGCGGTCGGGCGACCAGAGCGCCCTGGCGGAGCTCTACGACCGCTATTCCTCCGTGGTTTATGCGGTGGCGTTGCGCGTGCTGGGCGATACGGGAGCGGCGGAAGATGTGCTGCAGGAGGTCTTCCTGCAGCTATGGCGCAATCCGGGAGCCTTTGATGCCGCACGTGGAAGTCTGGGCGCGTGGCTGGCGGTGATCACGCGCAATCGCGCGATTGATGCGCTGCGCCGGCGCCGGCCAGAGACTGACATTGAGGATGTGATCGTTTCTGTAGCCCCCGATCTTGCGGCCCAGGCCGACCGGGCGCGCGCGGCTGAGAAAGTCCGCGGGGTGCTGGGATCGATGCCGGCGCCGCAGCGCAGCGCGCTCGAGATGGCCTACTTCGAAGGCATGAGCCATTCTGAAATTGCGAACAAGACGGGCGAGCCCCTGGGGACGATCAAGACCAGGATTCGCAGCGGCTTAATGGCGTTGCGGAAGGCGTTTCAAGGTGGGTAGCAGCACTGAACTGGGTGGCCCATCCTAACGTCGCGCTGTTTGCGACGTTAGGGTGGGTATAGAAGCGGTAGCGTCCAGACCATGACCGAACACGAACAATTCGCCGAGGATCTCGCGCTCTATGCGCTGAACACCCTTGAGGGTGAAGATCGCGCGCACCTCGAAAAGCATCTGGCGACCTGCACCAGTTGCCGGATGGAGCTCGAGCAATTGCGCGGCGACGGGGCACTGCTGGCGCTTTCCGCGGTCGGGCCGAGGCCTCCGCAGCGCGCGCGCCAGCGGTTGCTGGATGCGGTCGCGAAGGAAGCGGCTCCCACCCTTTCGCAAAAAACGCGAGACGATGGGGCGCCCACCGCGGTGGGGACGCGGCGGTCCTGGTGGGGTGTGCTGGGATGGGCCGCGACGGCGGCTGTCCTCGTGTTGGCAGCATCGTTATGGAAGGAAAACGCCGCGCTGAGACAGGATGTGTCTAGCTTGCGTTCGCTATTCGGGCAGCAAACAGTCGAACTGGAACAGGCGCGAAGTGTCGCCAGCGCAATCACGAATCCTGCTGGTGAACGGTTCACACTGGTCGCCGTAAAGACTCCGCCGCAGCCGCAAGGGAAGGCATTTTATCTGCGCAATCGCAGCAACCTGGTGTTTGTCGCGAACAACCTGCCGGCGTTGCCGCCGCAGAAGGCGTACGAGTTGTGGCTGATTCCCGCGCAGGGCGCGCCCATTCCGGCCGGCGTGTTCAAACCCGATGCGCATGGAAGCGCCACGGTGGTGAATCCTCCTTTGCCCGCGGGAACCGAGGCCAAGGCCTTTGCCATCACCGTGGAGAATGAGGCGGGAGCAACCGCGCCCACCATGCCGATCATCATGATGGGGACGGGAGAGTAGTTCGTGCAGATGAAGCTACGGACCCACATCGCGCAAGCCGCCGCGTTCGCGCTGATAGTTTTATTCGCGCTTTGCGTTGGCGCTGGTCCGTATCAGGCGGACAAGCCGACTCCAGCCCCAGCCGAACATGCGATGGGAATCAGGATGAAGGCGAAAGGGATCCCGAATTTTGGCGAGGTCACACCCAACCTTTATCGTGGTGCGCAGCCGAGCCGTGGAGGGCTCGAGGCGCTGAAGCAGCTCGGTGTCAACCTGGTGGTGGATCTGCGGGGGATTGCGAGCAAAGACGAAGAGGCGGCGGCCGCGAAGCTGGGGATGCAATACGTTTCGATTCCGTCGCATTGTCCGTTTCCCAAGGACGAGCCGTTTGCGAAGTTTCTGCGCGTGCTTCGCGAGAATACCGGGAAGAAGGCTTTCGTACACTGCCGCCTGGGCGACGACCGCACGGGGATGGCAGTGGCGGCATATCGCATGGCAGACGAAGGCTGGTCGGCCGACGAAGCCATGAAAGAAATGAGGACCTTCGGCTTCAGCGCGATGCACCGCGCCATGTGTCCTGGATTAGCAGACTACGAAGAGAGTTTTCCGGAGCGCCTGAAGACAAGCCAGGCGTTCAAGGAACTGCAGCCCTACGGCTCCAACACGACGGTGAAATAACGACAAAGGTTGAGACAGGAAGGAAAAAACCATGAACCACAAAGGACACGAAGTCACACGAAGGAAACTCCAAGAAATAAAACTCTTCGTGACACTTCGTGTCCTTCGTGGTAAAGGTCGTCGAATTGAGCCTGCGCATCCTAGACTTCGTCCTGCTCTTGCAGCCTGGCAATCACACCGAAATCTTCCAGCGTGGTGGTGTCGCCTTTCACATTGCCGTTGGTAGCCAACTCGCGCAGCAGGCGACGCATAATTTTCCCGCTTCGCGTCTTCGGCAGCGTGTCAGTGAAGCGAATATCGTCGGGCCTCGCCAGTGCCCCGATTTCTTTCGCCACCCACCTGCGCAACTCTTCTTTCAGTTCATTCGTGGGCTGTCTTCCCTGCTCGAGCGTAACGAAGGCCGAAATCGCCTGCCCCTTCAAGTCGTCCGGACGCCCCACGACCGCCGCTTCCGCCACCGCTTCGTGCGCCACCAGAGCGCTTTCCACTTCCATGGTGCTGAGCCGGTGGCCGCTGACGTTGAGCACGTCGTCGACCCGCCCCATGATCCAGAAATATCCGTCTTTATCTTTGCGGGCGCCGTCTCCGGTGAAATACATGCCGGGAATCTGCGACCAATAGTTCTTCACATAGCGGTCGGGATCGCCGTAGACCGTGCGCAGCATTCCGGGCCAGGGCCGTTTGATGACGAGGAATCCGCCCGAGCCGTCGGGCACGGGCTTGCCTTCCATGGTGACGATTTCGGCCACAACGCCGGGGAACGGCCGCGTCGCCGATCCGGGTTTGGTCGCGATCGCGCCGGGGAGCGGCGTGAGCATAATGTGTCCCGTCTCGGTCTGCCACCACGTGTCGACGATCGGGCAGCGGTTGCCGCCGATGAGTTCGCGGTACCACATCCACGCCTCAGGATTGATAGGTTCGCCCACCGTGCCCAGCAGGCGCAGGCTGGACATATCATGTTTTTTCGGCCATTCATCGCCCCACTTGAGGAAGGTGCGGATGGCCGTCGGCGCCGTGTAGAACACGTTCACTTTGTGCCGTGCAATGATCGACCAGAACCGGTCCGGCTCCGGACAATTGGGCGCGCCTTCATACATCAGGCTCGTCGCGCCGTTCTGCAGCGGTCCGTAGACGATGTAGCTGTGGCCCGTGACCCATCCGATGTCGGCGGTGCACCAGAACGTGTCTTCGTCTTTCAAATCAAAGACCCATTTTGTAGTGAGATAAGTTCCGACCGAATATCCCGCGGTGGTGTGCACCACGCCTTTCGGTTTGCCCGTGGTTCCCGAGGTGTAGAGAATGTAGAGTGGGTGCTCGGCATCGAGCGGCTCGGCGGGGCAAACGTCGGAGGCCTTGGCCATCAGCTCGTGCCACCAGTGGTCACGCCCGGCCTGCGTGTTGATGGGAGTGCCAGTGCGCTTGTAGATCACTACGTTCTTCACGCTGGGGCAGGACTTCAGCGCTTCTTCGACCGCGGGAAACAGTTTAACTTCCGCGCCGCGGCGGTACGATCCATCTTGCGTAATGACGCAAGTCGCCTGCGAGTCATGAATGCGGTCGACGAGCGCGTTCGAAGAGAATCCGCCGAAAACGACTGTGTGCGGCGCCCCGATGCGCGCGCAGGCCAGCATGGCGACGGGAAGTTCCGGCGTCATCCCCATATAGATGGCGACCCGGTCGCCTTTCTTTACCCCAAGCCCTTTTAAAACGTTGGCGAATTTCTGTACTTCGCGATGCAGTTGCTGGTAGGTGAGGATGCGGACCTCGCCGGGCTCGCTCTCCCAGATGATCGCCGCTTTATTCTTGCGCCACGTGGTGACGTGACGGTCGAGGCAGTTGTAGGACAGGTTGATCTGGCCGCCCACAAACCACTTCGCCCACGGGCAATTCCACTCGAGAACTTTGTCCCACTTCTTAAACCAGTGCAGCTCGCTGGCAATCCGCGACCAGAACTTGTCGGGGTCGTCGACCGATTCCTTGTAGAGGCGCTCGTATTCTTCCAGGCTCTTGATGTGAGCTTTCTTGCTGAACTCAGGCGGGCATTCAAACTTGCGCTGCTCGTTCAGGATGGAATCAATGTTGGGGCCCTGGGTTTGCGGAGCCTGGGTTTGCGTAGCATGGGTATCGACGGCGGCTTTCTCGGCCATGATGAGAACCTCGACGTGGAGGAATGTTTTTTCGTGCCCGCGAGCGGGCTACGAGATCGCAGCAGTTTATTCTACACAGCGCGGGGCAGGATGTGATTGGAATCAGAGGCAGCGGTGCTGCCCTAATTAGGACAGTACCGAGGCAGCCGTCGCCAGCGTTACAGATCCAGGAAGCGGCGGCGCGTTTCTTCGGTAGGCAGCGGACAAGTGTTGTAGCGCCCAAAAACACGGTAGCGATTGCGGGCAACGATGCCGTATCCCCAATCGCGAAGCGGCCGCGGGACGAGTTGGAGTAGACGCCCGATCAACCGCCAGAAGGAGGTTCCGTGCGTCGAAGTTTCTGGTGTGGATTTGGCAAGTGTGGGTCCGGGTCTCAGACCCGGACGGGCCGAGCGCAGCTCGGCTGCCCCCAGCTGCCTCAGGATAAAGATGACCGCATCGGAACGCGGCAACAGTTGTTCTTCGGGAAGTTCGAAATCGACCACGACATACACAGTATCCAGGTCCCGGGCATCCGCCCCATGCCGCGCCAGAATCCGCCCAGCCAGTTCACTCTGCAGCGCAGCAAACCGAAAGACGCCGCCCGGATCGCGGCGCAGAATGAACTGCACCAGCCGGTTGCACAGCCCGCAAACGCCGTCGTAGAGAAGAATGGGATGAGCCACTAAGGCTGCTGCGGACCCGACTGCGGGGAGGTCATCCGTCACGCGAAGCACCTGAGATCATGCAGTCCAAACGGCCCGGGCTCGGGCAACCCACCGCGAATCTGCTCAGGAGTGAAGCGCCGCGTGGGCAGCAAGTCCGGCGGCAGAGGATCACACTGAGTCGCCGGTTCAACCACTCCTTCAGAAAGGATGCGCACCTGGGCCCTCGCCACCAGCGGAACTTTCATCGTGAGTTCGCAAACCCTCGCCAAAGCATAGTGGAACCAAAGCGGCGCGGGAAAGATCCAGACGCGGCGGCCCAGCACTTTCGCGACTCGTCGCGCCGCGTCACTGAGATAGAGTTCCTCCGCTCCCGTGATCGCGATGGTCTGGCGAGGCAGGCGTCCGTTCACCAGCGCCGCGTGCAACACCTGGGTCAAGTCGTCGACGGCGAGGGGCCGGATTGGCATTTGCCGGAAGCCGACGGTGGCGAGAATCGGGAGCGTGTAAAACGCGTGGCTCAAGTGGTCGAGCATGTGATCGCCGCGCCCATAGACCATGCCCGCCTTCACGATGGTGTAATCGAGGCCCGAGTTGCGGACGATCTCCTCCGCGGCCCACTTGGACTCGTGGTACGGCGAGCCGCAATTGGGACGCGCGCGCAGAAAGCTCATAAGAGCAATGCGCCGCGCGCCGGCGTGCCTGGCCGCCTCGACGACGTTGCGCGTCCCGTCAATGTGGATGCGTTGGAAAGTCTGGCTGCCGATCTCGCGATTGATCCCGGCACAGTGGGCGACGGCTTCGCATCCGGCGAAAGCGCTGGCCAGCACGTCAATGTCGGAGAGATCGCTGGAGGCCCGGGTCACCCTCGCCGAGCTATTGGGCTCACGGCCTTCCTGATTGGCCGAACGCGAGAGCAGGACAACTTCGTGTCCGTGCGCCAGCACCATGTCTGCGCAATGGCCGCCCACAAAACCCGTTCCACCCGTGATTGCGATTTTCATGACGTGGCCTCCTTCTTTGCCCGCCTTGCCTTACGCCGGTGCAGAACCTGCGTGGGACAAACCGCACTCAGGAAGTCGCCTACCGCGCCGGCGATCTCCTCTGGTTCCAGCCGGTAGAGAATCCGGTTGCCATCCCTGCGTTCGGAAACCAGGTCGGCGCTCTTGAGGATGGAGAGATGGCGGGATATCGAAGGTCCGGAAATGGTGAAGCGCGAGGCAATCTCCCCCGCGGCCAGTTCGCCCACCTTGAGTTCCTGCAGAATCTGGCGCCGGGTGGGATCGGCCAAAGCCCGAAAGATGCGGGAAACTGCTTTCATAGTTCTATATTAGCTATTTTGCTAAATAGTGTCAATAGACAATATGTCAGTTTATCTGACACTCCTGCTGGTGTGGCTTTTGCCCATGTGGGTCCGGGTCTCAGACCCGGACGGGCCGAGCGCAGCTCGGCTGCGGCTGCGTCCTCGAAGATCAACGTCAAAAGCGGCGGACAAAAGTGTCCGCCCCACATGGGCTATCTCGACCCCAGTTGTAGGAGTTCTTCGCGCAGTCGCGGATGTTGCTGGGTCAGCCTCAGATAGCGCATTTCGTTGGGACCAGCTTGAGCGCGGATGATCTGGACTGCGTCTCGCCTCTCCTGCGTCGCCCAGCGGCGAAGGCTGGGAATCAGCGCCAGCACCATCGACCAGTTCTCAAACGCCTGCCGTTCAGCCGGATTCCAGCGGGACCAATCAATCTTCAACGCGCGGCTGACTTCCTCCGCCGAAGCGCGCCGGATGCGAGCACAGTCGCCGCCGAACTCGCGCGCCATACGCCGGTTCACGCGCAGCCCGAGATTGCGCGTGGAGAACGCGTCCCAGGCTCCCTCAGCGGCTAAAGCCGCAGGCGATAACGGGGCTCTTACGGCACGACTGGAAGTCGTGCCCTTCCCGGCTTGCCGTGAACTCGATATGCTGTACTTCGCAGCTGCGGCACCGCCCAACTCGTAGAACACATGCGCTTCCGCCAGACGCTTCAGCGTCCGCTTCGGAGTGCGGTATTGCGGGTTCGCGGCGATCTTCTGCTCTTCCCTTCTGGCGAGTTGCTCCAGATCACGGCTGCCGCTGCGGAAACCCAGCTTGCGATAAAACCAGAAAGCGCCGGAGTCGAGAGCTTCGTCATTATTCTGCCCGATCTGGTAGGGATACACCGAAATCGTCGTCGCCCCAGTGAACCCGCACAGGCAGCGTAGCGCCTGCGCATAAATCCACGCCGTCTCGCCCTGGCGATAGGTGTAGAAGGTATTGAAACCCACCTCGATCCATTCGCACAGGCCGATAGCCTCGATGTAGTTGATGGGCACCCCATTTTTCACGGTGAATCCCGCGACGTAGGCGCGCAGCGGCAAACGGCGCGCCGCCGGCAGATTCCAGAGATACATCACGACGCCGCGACCCAGCGTCGCCCGCACCACGGAGTGCGGATCGCCCAGCGTTGTGCCGTAGAGTTCGCGGTAGCGCACCGCCATCACCTCACGGATGCGATGCATGACAGATTCGCCTTCGCGGCGCGAGAGTTTGACCAGACGCGGCGCTGGTCGCGCGAGTTCGTGCGCCAGCGAAACTTGACTCCGTGTAATCAGTGGCTCGGTGTGGAAATAGAACTGGCGCGGGCGCGTCCAATTGCGGGTGCGCGACAATTTCAGATTCTTCAGATGCCAGCGCAGCGGCAGACGCAACGAAGCGTAGAGTTCCGCGCGCTCGCGTTCGTTGACGGTGAGTTGCTCGAAGCGGCGGGTCAGCCACTCCAGGTCGCGCTCCCGGCCGCGCGCGGTGTCGAGCCAGCGCCGCCACGGGATGTTCGCTTCCACGTCGGCGTCCTCGGCGAGCAGTGGAAGAAAGCGCGGCCAACTCGATCCCATGGCGCGTTCGGCTTCATAATCAGCCAGGTAATCATCCCACGCGATTTCGACATTGTGCGGGACGCGGCGCGCCAGCCAGCGCGCGGCGTCGAAGTTCAGCGTGTCTTGCATGGTCGTGCCGGCGATACCAGACGTATCGAAGTCATCGAACGCCGACATGTCGACGCCAGCTTCGCGAAGCATCTCGATCCGCTGGTGAAATGTGTCCAGAAGTCTTTCGATCCGCGGGACAAGCGACGGAGCCTGTGGGAATGCGCGGAGAAACAGCAGCGTCTCATGGAAGCGGATGAGGGATTGGGCGTCACGGAACCGGTGGCGCGAGAGGTGCTCGAGCAGGACTTTTGTTTCCGCAGCTGCGCCCCGGCCAAAGCGGTTTCGAGCGGCATCGAGGCCGGCAAGCAACGCGTCGAGGGTTGGAGTCATGTGGAGTCCGGCTGGTAAGTGTACCGCACTTGGTCACCGACTCCTGCGCCGTGCCATGTGGGGACAGCCGCCTCGGCTGTCCCGCCTGGGCGAAGCCCGGCGGCCTGCAAACGAAACGCGACCGATTCCAGGTCTCTGTCCTACTTCACTCTGCGGCAGGCCACCAGAAAGTGAGTCCAGGGCTCGTCGTCGAGGCGGCTGATCTGGACGACGGGATGTCCGTTGGTGGTGTCGTGAACGAACTGGCCATCGCCGATAAACATTCCAGTGTGGGTGATGTTGCGCGGCGAGGAACCGAAAAAGAGCAAGTCGCCGGGTTGAAGATCTTTACGGTCGACCGGGGCCACGCCCGTCCATGCGGCTTGCTTGTCGGCGTCGCGAGGCATGTTGACGCCGCGGGAGCGCACCAGCATTTGCGTAAACCCCGAGCAATCGAAACCAAAACTCGACGTGCCTCCCCAAAGGTACGGAATGCCGAGGAAGCGCTTGGCGAGTTCGATGGATTCGGGAATCGACAACGGCTTCAGGTCTGCGATGACGTCGCTTGCCTGGATCCACTCGCTGCGCATGTCGGGCAGGCGCACCTGCAGCCAGCCGTCGTGCGTGTTCTTCGCGGCTTTGGCTGGTTTATCTTTTGCCGGATCTCTGGATGGTGCGTCTGGAATCACGACGAGGCGCGCTTCGAAGGGAATGGTGAGGACGGGCTTGTGGCGGGTGACGTCGGGCTCGTGATAAATGTTGGCGAAGAGACTTTCCACCTGGACTATGGCCCCGGCCGTGGCATAGCCAGCGCCGCTCTGCACGAGGCGCAGGTGGCGGCTGGGAACCCATCCTCTATAGTGGTCGGCGGTTTGGATTCTGGACCATTCTCCGCGGGCGGTCAACAGAATCACATTGCTGCCGTACCTGGCCTGAGACACAACATCCGTCTGTTCGCTGGGGCCGGAGAACATGTTGGCGACAGGAATCATGACAACGTAAATGCTGTTTTTCGCGAACACGCCCGGGACGCAGAGCACGGCGACCAGGGCGACTGCGCACAGATGGTTGCGTCGGCGATTCGTTCGCATGAGTGTGGTCGCAGGTTTGAGGAGTAGGCGAAGAAAAACTTCGTTGGCGTCCTCGGAGTCAGATGGTACCGGATGGGAAGGTCAGCTCGCTACTGAAAATCGGGGACGAGTTTTGCGTCCGGTTCTGCATGCATTTTGCCGGCGCTTCTTGAGGGCCTATAATCCGCTGCATCCATGGCCTTGGCGAATGGCACCAGACTGGGTCCCTACGAAATCATCGCGCTACTGGGCGCCGGTGGAATGGGAGAAGTCTATCGTGCCCGGGACACGCGCCTGGACCGCACGGTTGCGATCAAGATTCTTCCTCCACATTTTGCCGAGGATGCAACCCGCCGGCAGCGTTTCGAGCGCGAGGCCAAAGTTGTTTCCAGCCTGAATCATCCCAACATCTGCACCCTGCATGACGTCGGCCAGCAGGACGGGCTTGATTTCATCGTCATGGAATACCTGGAGGGAGAGTCGCTCGTCGAGCGGCTGGCAGAAGGGCCGCTGCCAGCAGTGCAGGTGCTTCAGTATGGGACTCAGATTGCCAGCGCGCTCGACAAGGCGCACCGCAACGGCGTGACCCATCGCGACCTGAAGCCCGGCAACATCATTCTGACCAAATCCGGCGCCAAACTGCTGGACTTCGGCTTGGCGAAAGCGGAACCAGCGGTGTCCATGGGGAAGACGCTAACCGATGCGACTCCGCGCCCTTTGCCCATGACCAAGCTGGGTACGATTGTGGGCACCGTTCCCTACATGTCGCCCGAGCAACTGGACGGCAAAGAGGTGGATGCGCGCAGCGACATTTTCTCGCTCGGCGCGGTGCTCTACGAGATGGTGACCGGCAATCGCGCCTTTCAGGGCCAGAGCGAGTTCAGCGTGGCGTCCGCCATACTGCATAAAGATCCGGCACCGATCAGCACGCTGCAGCCTCTCACCCCACCCGCCCTGCAACGCACCATCGCGGTTTGTCTGGCGAAGGATCCCGACGAACGCTGGCAGTCGGCGAGCGATCTCTGGAACGAGCTGCGCTGGATCTCGGAGGGCGGCTCGCAGGACGGAGGGATGAACGCAGTTCGGTCCGGGTCGCAGAGGATTGCGCCTGCCGCCTGGCGCGCGGTCCGCCGGCGGATTCCGTGGATCGTGACCGCGTTGTTCGCCACGATTGCAGTGGTCGCGCTGCTGCTGGCGTCCCGCTCTGGGCATGGACAGAAGCCGCTCGCGTTCCGCCAGGTGAATTTCCGGCGCGAGGCGATTTTTCAAGCCGCCTTCGCGGGCGACACGGTCGTCTACAGCGCGGCCACCGCCGGCAACACTCCGCAAATCTTCGCTGTGCGCTCCGACTATCCCGAGCCGCAACCCATCGGCCCGCGCGGCATGACCTTGCTCGCCGTCTCCTCCAAGGGTGAACTCGCCGTCCTGCTGGACGCACACTATGTGTGGTATCGCCTGTTCACCGGCACGTTGGCGCGCATGACCCTGGGTGGCGGCGCGCCGCGCGAGATCCAGGAGGGAGTGCGGCAGGCCGACTGGGCACCCGACGGATCGCAGCTCGCTATTATCCGCGAGGTCGGCGGCAAAGATCGGCTCGAGTATCCGATCGGTCATGTGCTGCGCGAGGTGAGCGGCTCGTTGAGCGATGTCCGCTTCTCCCCAAAAGGGGATCGGATCGCCTACTTCGAGCACCCGCGCAAGTGGGACGACCGCGGCTCGGTTCATACCGTCGATCTCTCTGGAAACAACGCTCAGCTTTCGGAAGACTTCTGGAGCCTGCGGGGACTTTCCTGGGCGCCGGACGGCGAGGAGATTCTTTTTTCGGCGAGCCAGAGCGGCGGCAGCTATGCCGTGTACGGCCTGACCCTGGCCGGTAAGCGGCGCATTGCCTACCAGCCTCCCGGCGGATTCACCATCCAGGACGTGGCTCGCGACGGGCGGTGGCTGGCGACGCGGCTGGATTACCGCTACGCGGCTATGGTCCATACTCCGGGCATGGACGGAGATCGAGACCTCTCATGGCTTAACACCTCACACGCGCGGGCGCTTTCTCAGGACGGTCAAACGCTCTTATTCTCTGAGACCGCGCTCGGAACCAATTACGCTGTGTGCCTGCGAAAGACCGACGGTTCCCCCGTGCTGCGCCTGGGGGAAGGATGGCCCGCGGACCTTTCCGCCGACGGCAAGTGGGTGCTTGCCGTAGTTCAAACGCTACCGCCGAAGCTCCTGATCTACCCTACCGGCGCGGGTGAGACCCGCCAACTTGAACGGGGCAGTATTGAACACTACGCCACGGCGCAGTGGTTTCGCGATAGTAAGAGTGTCCTGATCTCCGGTAATGAACCCGGGAAAGGCGTGCGCTTTTACGTCCAGCAACTTGGCGGCGCGCCGAAACCGGTGACTCCGGAAGACACGCGCGACGGTTTGCTCTCTGCCGACGGGAGGCTGCTTCTGGCGCGCGGACCTGACGGGAAATACTTCGTCTAGACGATCGGCGGGGGCTCGATTGGCGGGGAGAAGCCACGGCTCGTGCCTGGGCTCACGCAGGCCGACATCCTGGCCCTGTGGAGCGCGGATGAGCGGTCGGCGCTGGTCTTTCAACGTGCAGAGATCCCCTACCGCCTGGAGCGCGTTGATCTCGCGACCGGGCACCGGACGCTCTTCCAGGAGTTCGCGCCGGGAGACCGCACCGGGCTCCTATCCATGCGAGAGATCTTCGTCACTGACGACCTGCGGTCGTACGCCTACACGGCCTACTACCAGGTGTCGAGCCTGTTCGTATCGGACGGTGCGGAATGACGAGAGCGGAATGACAAGAAATGACAAATGAGCAAGGAATGTCCGACGCCCCTGCCACGAGTGGCATTCGTATGCTATAGAGGATGATGTGGAGCCAAGAGGAGAGTTATGGCTGCCCCCCAGGGATTCGAACCCCGATAACCTGCTCCAGAGGCAGGTGTCCTAGCCGTTGAACGAGGGGGCAATTGCTTGCGGAGCCAGTGCTGCGGGCTCATTTTCATTTTATGGTTGAGAGCGAGGCGGGGTCAACCGAAACCGCTTGGCAGAAGAGGCGCAGCGTGTCTCTTTTGGAACCTCTCTTGACTGCGTCATCCCGAAGCGCGGCGCATTTCAGCCGGGCGAGGGATCTCGCGCGGATCATAACTCTATGTATCTCCGCGCGAGATCCCTTCGGCTTCGCTCAGGGCAGGCTCTTCCCTCCGCCTGCGGTCAGGATGACCCCATAGAAAATGTTCGTGGGCTGCATTTTGTCGCCGCTTCGCCGCTGGAGTGCGGCAGCGAAACCCTCGATCTTGTGGACCTTCAGCTCTACGCTTCCTTCTTCTTCACCCGCACGACGGTGATCTTGGCGAAGCCTTCCTCAAACGTTGGCGCCTTCAGCTTGGCGGCCATGCGGCGCATGATGTCTTCCGGGACCACGCGGTCGCGGCGCTGGTGGCGATCGATGCAGACTTCGAGCGGCACATCGAAAAAAACGGCGTGGACTTCGTAGTTATAGTCTTTGGCGAGTTTGATCCAGTGCTGCCGCTCTTGCGGCGTCAGGTTCGTGGCGTCCACGTAGTTCATAGGACGCTTGGCGATGAGGCGCGCCTTCAGCATGGAGCGCAGGTTAGAGAACACGAGATCCTGAAAGCGCTGCTCGCGCACGTCGTCAAAGAGCAACGAGCGGACCATGTCGCTTGAGAGCGGGGCCACGTTGTGACGCTTGAACCAGGAACTCTTGCCGGAACCGGGAAGCCCGATGGCGAGAACGACGATGCCTTTCGGCGGACGCCCCGGGGCTGCGGGCACGGCGGCCGGAACACGGGGCGCTTGTGGCACAGCTTCGGCCTCGGGCTCGGCTGCCTGCAGCGCTGCTTCTTCCGGGAGTGCTTCTTCCGTCGCTGCTACCTCTGACCCGGGCAGCTCGGGGACAATGCCCTTCGCGGCGGCCGGAGTGAAGGCCTGAGCAACGGCTTGCTCACGACCGCGTCCACCTCGGCCGCGGCCACCGCGACGCCGGCGTCCGCGTCCACGCTGGGTGTCTGCGCTGGCGGCAGGCTGGCGCGGTCGCTCGGGAGCGTCGGCTGGCACTTCGGGCGTGGGCTGCGCTTCGAATTCGGCTTCGGGCGCGGCCGAAACTTCGGCTTCGATCGGGCTCGACTCGGGCTCCGCGCTCGGGGCCTGATCCAGATCAAAATATGCCGGCTGCAGCGGAGGAGGAGCAGGCTGACTTCCCTGCTCTGGGGCTTTCTTCTTGCGACGCTGTAAGCGGTCGCGCATCCATTTACGCATGTTCAGGCTTGTAACACATTCGACGGGACCGGGGCAATCGGCGCAGGCCCGTTGCGTACCAGAGACGATAGGAGAATGATCGGAAGTGCCTGGCAGTAGCGCAATTTGATCCACAGACTTTCTGTCCCTATGGGTCATCCTGACTGGAGCCGCTTTTCAGGCGGAGGGAAGAGCCTGCCCTGAGCGAAGCCGAAGGGATCTCGCGCGCAGATTGGCCGCACGTCCGGAGAAGTTCCACGCGAGATCCCTCACTCGGCCGAACTGCGCCGCGTTGCGTTCGGGATGACACCTTTAGAAATCCAAATTACCAAGGACCCTGATCCAGCGACTTTTTCGTCCCGTCATCTTAGAATAGACCCCATGCCCAGCCAGATCCCTGCGCCTATTCAAGGTCAGAAATATATTTCCCTGACAACCTTTCGCAAGACCGGAGCGGGCGTCGCGACTCCCGTGTGGTTCGGAGAACAAGATGGCAAGCTCTATGTAATGACGCGCAGTGATATGGGAAAGGCCAAGCGGATTCGCAACAATCCGCAGGTGCGGGTAGCCCCGTGCACGATACGTGGAACCGTAACCGGACCGGAGTTCGTGGCGACCGCGCGGATCCTTCCGCCAGAGGAGCATCCTCGCGCGCGACAGGCGATCAACCGCAAGTATTGGATGGCGCGGATTCCGCTGATCTGGGCGCGGACGGATACGTATTTCGAGATCAGCTTCGCGTAGCCGCGACGCGTGGGCTATTTTGATCTCAAGAGAAAAACGTGGGATGAGCTGACATATAGCAGCCAAATTCCGGCCATGCCGATGATTAGCCGCACATACCACTTTGCTCCTGCTTTTGGGCGACTCACCGCAGAGAAGGCGAGCATCGCCCCCAAGAGCAGTGGGGCACACCATAGAATTCTATCGTTCATGCACCCTCTTCCACGCCACTTGCTGACCCGCGTCTCACCACTCGCCGGTTGTCAGATACTCATGAATTGATTTCGCCGCCCGGCGTCCGGCGCCCATCGCGAGAATCACGGTGGCGCTGCCGGTCACGATGTCGCCTCCGGCAAACACTCCTTTGCGCGTGGTGCGTTGCGTTTCCTCGCTGGCCTGAATGTATCCCCGTTTGTTGGTGCCCAGACCGGGCGTGGTGCTTTGCACGATCGGATTGGCGCTGGTGCCGATGGCGATGACTGCCACCGACAGCGGCAGATCGAATTCCGAGCCTTGCATGGGCACGGGGCGGCGGCGGCCGGACGCATCGGGCTCACCCAGTTCCATGCGAACGCAGCGCGCGCCGGTCAGCCATCCTTTGCCGTCGGAAAGAAATTCCACCGGGGCGGTCAGCATTTGGAAATCGATTCCTTCCTGGCGCGCGTGATGAACTTCCTCGGCACGGGCCGGCATCTCAGCATCGCTGCGCCGGTAGATGACGTAAGCCTTGCGCGCGCCCAGGCGCAACGCGGAGCGAATGGCATCGAGCGCCGTGTTTCCCCCTCCGATCACGGCAACATCTTTTCCCTGCAGATCGAGCATAGGCTCGTCGTAGGTCGGAAACTTGTAGGCTTTCATCAGGTTGATGCGCGTCAGAAATTCGTTGGCGGAATACACGCCGTTGAAATGTTCCCCGGGAATGTTCATGAACTGCGGCAGCCCCGCGCCGGTGCCAACGTAGACGGCGTCGTAGCCTTCCTCGCCCATCAGGTCATCGATGGTCACGGTGCGGCCGACGACCACGTCGGTCTCGAACTCGACGCCCATTTCGCGCATGTAGTCGAGTTGCTCGCGGATGATCTGCTTGGGCAGGCGGAATTCAGGGATGCCGTAGACGAGGACACCGCCGAGTTCGTGAAGGGCTTCGAAGACGCGAACCTTGTGGCCCTTCTGCACCAGATCTCCTGCGACGGTCAGGCCTGAGGGACCGCTGCCCACGACGGCGATCTTTTTCCCTGTGGGTGGAACGCTGGGCACGACGTGAGTCCCCATGCGCTTTTCATAGTCGGCGACGAAGCGTTCCAGATAGCCGATCCCGAGGGGCTTCACTTTTTTCGACAACAGACACTTGCCTTCGCAATGGTCTTCCTGCGGGCAAACGCGTCCGGTCACAGCGGGCAGGACGTTGTCTTCGCGAATCTTCGCGGCGGCGCCGAGGAAGTCGCCGACCACGATGAGTTCAACGAATTCTTTTACCTTTACACCGACCGGACAATTCTCGGTACAAGTGGGCTTGGCGCATTCCAGACAGCGCGCGGCCTCCTGCTGGGCAAGTTCCGCACTGTAGCCGAGATTCACCTCGGTGAAGTTGTGGGCGCGCTCCTCGGCGGGCTGCTCGGGCATCACTTGGCGCGGAACCTTCATGCGTTCTTTCATCGGCAAGGGGTTGACCGACTTCTTGGCAGTGGGGCTCATGGTTGCTCTCCTTGCGGGCCGGCCGAAACCGCGGCAGCGGCGTGTTCCAGGTCTCGCGTCACCGCTTCCGACCTGCAGCGGTGGAATTCCGCCAAGGAGCGTTGCTCGGCGTCGCGGTACATCGAGTTGCGCTGGACCAGCACGGCGAAATCGACGCGGTGCGCATCAAACTCGGGCCCGTCGACACAGGCGAATTCACTCTTGCCGTCGATCAGGACGCGGCAACCACCGCACATGCCGGTGCCGTCGATCATGATCGGATTAAGGCTGACTACGGTATGGATATTTTCCTTGCGGGTCATCTCGGCGATCGCCTTCATCATTACGATCGGGCCGACGGCCACGACCAGATCGATGCGGGTGCCGTTCTGAATTAACTGGCGCAGCTTGTCGGTGACGAAACCCTTGTCGGCATAACTGCCGTCGTCGGTGGTAATCATCACCGCATCGCTCACCGCGCGCATCTCCGGTTCAAGGATCACTAGTTCTTTGTTGCGCGCGCCCACGATCGAAATGACGCGGTTGCCCGCGCGCTTGAGCGCCGCGGCCGTGGGATAGGCCATCGCAGTGCCCACGCCGCCGCCCACCACAACGACCGTGCCGTACTTCGCGATCTCGGAAGGCTTGCCCAGCGGGCCGACCACGTCGAGAATCTGGTCGCCCGTGTTCAACGTGTTCAACAATTCCGTCGTCTTCCCCGCCGCTTGCACGACGATGTTGACCGTGCCGCGCTCGGGGTCGGAGTTCTCGATGGTGACCGGAATGCGCTCGCCTTCTTCATAGATACGCAGGATGACGAACTGCCCGGGCTTCTGTTTGCGAGCGATGCGAGGAGCTTCGATGACGAAACGCTTGATACCGGGCGCAAGGAATTCTGCGCGGATGATTTTGAACACAAGTCCCCCAAGCGTAAGAAATGCCGGATTTGCCGACGAGATTATTGTGTTCGGAGGGCTGATGAACAGGCTGTGATTCGGATCACAGTTCAGTGTGCGGCGGTTCAGGCTCTGGCTGGGCGACCTCGGTTACTTCCGTACTGTAGGTCTAATAAGCCTGTCATCCTGAGGCCCGCGTCCGTTGTGGGCCGAAGGACCTGTGCACTCCGCGGGAGAGTACAGAGGTCCTTCGCTTCGCTCAGGATGACAAACTTCCAAACCAATTGGACGATGCGTATTAGAGTGCTTCCGGCTTGTAGACCACGCCCTGACTGGTTCTGCTGTTCATGACCACACGAAGGGGCTGGGCAAATTGCAGGTGGCGGACGCAGCCTTGTTCTTCGACCGCGGACTGCTCGGCCAGCCATTGCCAGTCGACCGAGCCTTCTCCGGCGTCGGGGTTGACCGTGAAATATCCGACCTGGAACGCGGTCAGGTTCTGGAAGAAATGGCTGCCCTGTGAGGGCGTGACGCGGAAATCGTGGAAGCCGGCCTCGACGATGGCGCGGGCGCCGGAAATTTCGTCCCACTCCACCGGGATGCCAAGCCAGGGATCGTTCGAGCCCCAGCGGCCGACTCCGATCAACAGATAGGGGCGATTCTCCGCGCTCAACGTGGCGTTAAAGTGGGCGACGGCACGTCCCACTTCGTGACTGCGGCTACGCTCGAAGCGGTGGGAATCGACCACGACGATGTCGTGCAGGTTTTCGATGCGCCCGTTGCCCAGAACTTTCGTGCTCCGGCAAATCAGCTGAGACGAGTCCACGTCGCCGATGGTGAGGTCCTGATGGTCGCGGGCCAGAGTCAGCGGACGGATTTGGAGGAATCCGAACTCGGCGGGTTCTTCGGCGCGGGGCAACCGGACGGCAAATTCGATCTCGACCGGATTACCGAGCGCATCTTCACCGGCGCGCACCAGCACTTCGAGAATCGTGGCCAGCGGAAAGACGCCGTGCTTGAGCATGGGCGCAAAAGTTACGACGCGCGCGCCGGGGCGGCTCAAGCCGTCGTAAACGGCATGATTGTCTGCCGAATAAGTCGAGGCCACGGCGTGCAGCGTGCCGTCGGATTCGGCAACGTCGAGGCCGAAGCGGGCTTCGCGCAAGTGGCCGGGGCCTCCGGCGTGCGCGACGCCGTCGAGTTCAAGGGCGCAGAACTCGGTCTGCGTGTTCGCGAGGATATCTTCGACCGAAGAAAACTGCAGCAGATTGCGCGGATAGCGCGGACAGAAGCTGAGGCATTTGCCGCCGTCGACCACGGTGCGCCCCAGGCCCAGAGCGACCGCGGCGATGCCGTCGGAGAAAGTCATCGGCTCGACGGGATAGAAGTTGTGGGAGCGCACCACGCCAGAAAAGTCGGGATAGAACCGCGTGCCGTGAACTGTGCCTACGACCTGCTGCAGAATGACCGCCATCTTTTCTTCTTCCAGGCGGTAGGGCGTGGCCCGTACATAGGTCTTGGCGTGCTGGCTGAACGTGGAAGCATAGACGCGCCTGATCGCTTCGGAGAGTTCGTCGAGTCGAGTTTGCAGGCTGGCCTGCTGGTTGCCCAGCATGAACGTCTCGTACACGCCGGTGAAGGGCTGGTATTGGGAATCCTCGAGCAGGCTGGAGGAACGCACCGCCAGCGGGTAGCCCACTTCCGCGAGAAATGCCTTCAGGTTTTCTTGCAGCGGGACGGGCAAGGCAGCGTCGAGAAATCTCTGCTGGATTTCGCTGTCGTCGTCGCAGTGCAGCGCGAAGTCGCCGAGATTATTTTCGGCAAGAAACTGGTCGAACATGTCCGTGGCAATCACGACTGCTGGCGGAACGGAAATGCGCACTCCGGGAAAGCGGCGCATGATGCGGCGGGTGCGCAGCAGGTGGCGGACGAAGGCCAAGCCGCGCGCTTTGCCGCCGAGCGATCCGGAACCGATTCTGAGAAAACTGGAGTCCGAGGGCATGAACGTTTCGGGCTTGAAGTCGCCGATCAGGACTTCATTCTGCTCGCGGCGGTAGTCGTTGATGGATTCGATCAGATCGCGGCGCAGATGCTCGGGACCGTTGAAATCGGAAACCTTGCGCGGCCTCAGCTTGGCCGCCAGCGCAAATTCTGTGCGCGCCATCAGCCAGTGCGAAAAGTGGTTGCGTTGCGCGTGGTACACCAGGCTGTCGGCGGGGAGCGTTTGCAGGGTCTCTTCCAGTTCGTTCAGATCTTTGGCGCGGCCCACTTCACGCTGGTCAGGCATGCGAAAGACGAAATCGCCGAAGCCGAATTGATCGGTCAGAATTCGGCGCAGGTCTTTCAGCAGCGTGGGCGAGCGCTTGCGCAGGAAGGCATATCCTTCGGCGTGTGCGCGGGGGCGAAACTCGGTGCGGCTGGTCTGCAGAACGACGGGCACATCGGGCGTCAGGCTTCGCACCATGCGGGCCAGTTCGAAACCGGCTTCCGGACTGAGCTTCCCTTCCCACGGAAATTCCACATCGGAAACCAGCCCGAATATGTAATCCCGATATTGCTGTACGAGTTGCGCCGCCTCTTCAAAATTTGACGCGAGCAATATCTTCGGCCGCGCCTGCATGCGGACCAGCTTGTGGGCGACGTTAATCCCTTCCTGAATAACCCGGCGCGACTGTTTGATGATCTCGGTGTAGATGACCGGTAGGAACGACGAGTAGTAGCGGATGTTGTCTTCCACCACCAGCAACACGGGCACGCCCATGGCCCGCGTGTCGTGCAGCACGTTGCGCTTGTCTTCGACGAATTTCACGATCGCGATAAGAATTCGGGCTGTGCCCTGCCACAGGAAGACGCGGTCAATATCGGTGACGGGATTGCGCGCCACGAAGTTCTTGATTTCACGGTAGTCGTATCCGAGCACGACCACGGGAATGTCCAGACCCTTGCGCCGCACCTCGCGGGCAAGCTGTGCGGCGTCCATGTCGCCGACGGCGAGATTGGTCACGATCAGATTGAATTGCGGATTGGAACTCGCCAGGTCAAGCGCTTCGGCGCAACTGGAGACGTGAGTGATTCCGGGGATCTGCTGTAGGTTGAGCTCGAGGGATTCGTCGATGAGCAGTTCGTTAAGGCGTCCGTCTTCGCGGAGAATGAAAGAATCGTAAAGGCTGGAGACCAGAAGAATGTTGTGCACCTTGAAGGGCATCAGGTTCTCGAAGCCTTCAAAGCGCTCTTCGGCGTCGAGAATAGGCTCGGCGATGGGGCGGAGGGACATGGCGGGACTCTGAATAGGTAATCATACTCGCAGGGATAGAGGGATAGAGGGACAGAGGGATAGAGGGACTCATGTGAGGACAGCCGCCCTCGGCTGTCCGGTCGAGCGGAGCTCGACAGCAACGCGGCCGGATGAAAGTGCCGGAGGCACCTCTGAAAATAGCCCGCCAGTTCACTGGCGGGTAGGCTCGCAGCAAGAGCGAACCCGTGCCGGAGGCACGATTGAAATGCTCCGTTACGGTGGAAGAGCGGCTCTTCAGAGCCTGCCCTGAGCTTGCCGAAGGGACCGCGTAAGTCGTGTGAAATCAGCGCGGGCTTTAGCCCCTGCGATTGTTGCCACCCCTACAATATCGGCACCCCCTCATTCGTCTACACCAGTAGATGAACGACGCGGCGAGCCCGAAGTACATGGCACTCGAGCGCATGGCATTCGAACAGGACCAGCGCATTTCCGAAGTGGTCAAGCGGGAGCAATCCCGGCTGCGCAACTTCATTCGCCGGCGCGTGCCCGATCCGCTGGATGCGGAGGACATTCTGCAGGACGTCTTCTACCGGCTGGTGGAGGCGAACCGCCTGCTGATGCCGATCGAGCACGTGACCGGGTGGCTGTTTCGCGTGGCGCGGAACCGCATTACCGATTTGTTTCGCAAGAAGGAGCCGGAGAACTTCAGCGAAATCGAGCAGGTGGATGAGGGAGGCGAGTTGCTGCAGTTCGCAGATCTGCTGCCATCGCCGGACGCCGGTCCGGAGGCGCTCTACGCCCGCAACCTGCTGCTCGATGAGCTGGAGCTGGCGCTCGAAGAACTGCCGGAGGAGCAGCGCGAGGTGTTTGTAGCGCACGAATTCGACGGGCGCAGTTTCAAGGAGCTGTCAGCCGAGACGGGGGTGAGCGTGAATACGCTCCTCTCGCGCAAACGGTATGCGGTACTGCATCTGCGCGAGCGATTGCAGCGGATGTACGACGAATTTACGAAATGAGCAGTTAGGGCAGTTGTGGAATTTGAGTTGTAGTAGAGGGCGTCATCCTGAGCGAAGCCGTTCTTCAGGCGGAGCGAGGGATCTCGCGAGCAGCCTTCCCGGTTCTGACAGGGCAGACTGCACGAAGACTGGAAAGCTGAGGCAATGACTATGAGAAAAAAATGGTTTTGGATTGCGCCGCTGGCGATTGTGGCAATTCCGCTGTTTATCTTCGTGGGCGGCGAAGTGGTGATGCATCTCTGGAATTGGCTGCTGCCGCCGTTGTTCGGCTGGCGCACGCTGGGCTTCTGGCAAGCTCTGGGATTGCTGGCGCTGTGCCGCATTCTGTTCGGCGGACTGCACCACGGCGGGCCGGGCGGGCATGGCGGGCGCCGATGGCGCGGGCGGTGCCGGAATATGAGTCCCGAGGAGCGGGAGAAGTTTCGGCGGGCGATGGATGAGGGGTATGGGTTCGGAGCGTCCAGCGGTGAAAAGGCGGTGCCGTAGCTCTTCTTGCGCCCCTCCGGGGCTGGTTCATTCCCCGCTCGCAACCCACGGCTTGCGCCGTGGGCTGCATTCTTTCGCCGCTTCGCGCCTGCCGTCTCGCTGAGCATTCTCCGTGCTCTGACCGGCCTCATCGCACGACGGAGGCGGTCTTCACTCCCCAGCCGGGTTCATCCGCACCGAAATAGACTATTAATCTCGCCTTCTTGTCAGGCAGGTCGTAAATAAGTTTACGAGTACCGCCCTTCATCGTGTTGCTCTCGGGATCGAGCCAGATGAGCGAGGCTTTGGTATTATCGCGCATCACCTGACACATCCTCGCTGGATCTGCGGCAAGTCTTTCACGCGAGATCTCGTCGCACTTATCCGTTCTGAGATCCCGGATGAGCGACTCCGCATTCGCCTCGTCTTTTCGGTTCCGTAGAGGATTGAAAAAGGCTATCGCAGTTCCTTGCGAGACTTCTCCCGGCGATGCTCCGTAGTAATACAACATGCAATGATCCGAGCGGATGAGGTAGAGAACGGACGACGCAGCGATGGCAAGCACAACGAGGATGCCCAAGTAAAGTTTGGCGCCCTGTTTGACTCGGTGCATAACGGATCTCCAGTCGCCAGACCTAGGCGCTTAGGCGACAGGCTGCGCGCGTGCCCTTGGCGATTTTCGCACACGGACTTCCGAGTTGAGCGCATGAAAATCAAAATCCCCACCCTGTCCCTTCAAAAAGCGCAGGGACAAGGGTGGGGCACTCGTTTCTTGATGCTCTTCGGGCAGCGCGGGCGAGGGCGCCCGCGCCACATAAATCAACTACACCAGGCCCTGGTCCAGCATCGCGTTGGCTACCTTCAGGAAGCCGCCAATGTTGGCGCCGTTCACCAGGTTGCCGGGCGTGCCGTATTTCTCGGCCGTTTCGAAGCAGTTCCGGTGGATGGCGATCATGATCTTGTGCAGACGGTCGTCTACTTCCTCGCGGGTCCAGCTCAGCCGTGCGCTGTTCTGGGCCATTTCGAGGCCAGACGTGGCCACGCCGCCCGCATTGGCAGCCTTGGCCGGTCCGTACAGGATTTTGGCATCCAGGAACATCTTGGTCGCGTCGAGCGTCGAAGGCATATTGGCGCCCTCGGCAACCAGCTTGATGCCGTTCTTGATGAGATTCGCCGCGTCTTTCGCGGTGATCTCGTTCTGCGTGGCGCTGGGGAAGGCGCAGTCCGCTTTGATATTCCACAGCGGATTGTGCTCCAGCTTGATGTCCGTGGGCATGAAGATCGCTTTCTTGTAGTGATCGGCATAGTCCCGGATGCGTCCACGCTTCACGTTCTTCAGTTCGATGATGAACGCCAGCTTCTCGCGGTCGATTCCGTCCGGATCGTAAATCACGCCGTTCGAATCCGACACCGTCACCGGCTTGGCGCCCAGATCGAGCAGTTTCTCGAGTGTGTACTGAGAGACGTTGCCGCTGCCCGAAACCAGGCAGAGCTTGCCGTCGAGCGAGTCCTTCTTGCTCTTCAGCATTTCAGCGGCGAAGTAAACGCAGCCATAGCCTGTGGCTTCGGGACGAATCAGCGATCCTCCCCAGCCCAGGCCCTTGCCGGTTAGCACGCCGGTGAATTCATTGCGCAGCCGCTTGTATTGGCCAAACAGGAAACCGATCTCCCGCCCGCCCACGCCGATGTCGCCGGCCGGGACGTCAGTGTCCGGTCCAATGTGCCGCTGCAGTTCGGTCATGAAGCTCTGGCAGAAGCGCATCACTTCGTTGTCGCTCTTGCCCTTGGGATCGAAGTCCGATCCGCCCTTGCCGCCGCCCATGGGCAGCGTGGTGAGCGAATTCTTGAAGACCTGTTCAAACGCCAGGAACTTCAGGATGCCGAGGTTCACGCTGGGATGGAAGCGCAGTCCGCCCTTGTAGGGACCGATGGCGCTGTTCATCTCGATGCGGAAACCACGGTTGATTTGAATGTTGCCCAGATCATCGAACCACGGCACGCGGAACATAATCACGCGCTCTGGTTCGACAATTCTTTCCAGCAGACGTGCGGATTGATATTCAGGATGTTTCGCCAGCACTAACCTCAGAGAATCGAACACCTCGGCCACCGCCTGATGAAACTCAGGCTCCGCGGGGTTCTTGGCCTTCACACTGATCATCACGGATTCAATGTAGTCCCCGGGAGCTTTGACTCCAGGGTGCGTCAACACAGACATAGTCCTACCTCCGTAGGTACAACATAAACATAATGCCGTTCCTCATTGTCAGCTTCCACAAAGAAGTAGCAGTGATAATTCTCACGGCCAGGGGTGATTGCCGTCACGTCGGCCTATGTATATTGAAATGAGCAAGATATGGAGGATTCCCATTCTGGAGCGAGTCACTTGGCGGATACTCAGTCGCTAATGGGCCTCAAGACCCTTGTGGCTGTGCAATCATTGATTGCAGTGATATCATTGATTGCATGGCTGGCATTACCATCAGGAACCTGGAAGCGGACACGAAACGAAAACTCAAGATCCGGGCGGCCATGAACGGACGCTCGATGGAGCAGGAAGCCCGCGAAATCCTGAAGAGCGCGCTGGCCCAGACCTCGAAGAAGAAAGCCAACGTTGCCAACCGCATTCACGAGATCTTCGGTCCGCTGGGAGGAGTGGAATTGGAACACCTTCCTCGCGAGCCCCTTCGGGATCCAGATTGGCTGGCTGAAAAGGAGTAGACGCCAAGGCCACCATACCTAATTAGCCGATGACCATTCTCGATACCAATGTCGTATCCGAACTGATGCGCCCGGCGCCGGAGCGGATGGTTCTACGCTGGTTCAGCAGCCAGTCTGCGGAAGACCTGCACGTCACCGCCGTCACTATGGCAGAGATACTTTATGGCATCGAACTCATCTCGTCAGGCAGACGTCGCGATGTAGTTCGGGCGGGAGCGGAAAAAATGTTTGGGGACGTCTTCGCGGATCGCGTTCTGAGCTTTGAGGACAGAGCCGCGAGCGCTCTCTCGCAGATTGCGTCATCGCGCCGCCGGCAGGGGAAGCCAATATCCGGAGCCGATGCGCAGATCGCGGCGATCGCGCGAGTCCACCGAGCGACGCTGGCCACGCGCAACCCCTATGTTTTCGAAGGATGCGGCGTAAGGCTGGTCAATCCGTGGGAGGGCTGAGGCGAGCCTCCGCTGTGTTTGTCATTCTGAGCGAAGCGAAGAATCTATGTACTTTCTTCTCGCGGCTAACTCTAAAACTTTTCTACAAAGATATTCTTAGCCGACTCGATACACGCCGCCTGCATGACACCTGCGCGCTCGGGCTGCAGAGGACATATCTCGAAATCGGCATAAATAATGCTCTTGGCAGGGTCGAGCCGCTTCGAAAAATTCTCCGGTAGTTCAGGATGCTCATTGTCGCCGTTGTCGTCGCCGCGTGTATTCACTGACGGACCGCTGTAGATTCCAAGCAAACGATTTGTGCCAATTTTCCAGAGCCGAAGGGCGGGAGTTCCATTTCCGTACGTCAGCCGTCCGTGAGTCCAGTAACAAGAGGAAGCACTTGCCACTGTCTTGCAGGGAATCTTACGAGTTCGTGCCGGATGCTCCGATGCCACGGCTGGCCACACAAGAAGAATGGCAGTTTATCAAAGCTACGAGGCGTTTCATGGGCGATAACTCGCGAACATTTCAAACCTTGTCATTCTGAGCGAAGCGAAGAACCTATGCAATCTGCTGGCACCGGCAAGTTGCATGGGTCCTTCGCGGCAAAAAACGCCGCTCAGGATGACAGCGCTGCGGGGCGACAACGTCTCTCAGCAGATTCTTGGCAGCTGCTCGCCGCTCAACATGTCGACGACGCGGTTGCCGCCGATGCGGCTTTGCAGGACCACGGTCCGCCCTGGAGTCTCTTCTACTCTTCCCACGCGGACCGAGCCTTCCGATACCGGAATTTTCTTCATCACTTCGAGCGCCGCGTCTGCCTGCGCGGCGGGAACGAACACCGCGAAGCGCCCTTCGTTCGCCACGTACAGCGGATCGAGACCCAGAATCTCGCAGGCGCTCTGCACCGTCTCCTGCACGGGAATGCGAGTTTCTTCCAGACTGATGCAGACATTGCGGTCGGAAGCGATCTCGTTCAAAGTCGTGGCGAAGCCGCCGCGCGTCAGATCGCGCAGGCAGTGAATTTCGATTCCTGCGTTCAGCAGCGCCTCGACCGCAGGCCAGACCGAAGCCGTATCGCTGAGAATCGGCGACTCGAACTCCAGTCCCTCGCGCACCGAGAGAATCGCCACGCCGTGCCGCCCCAGATCGCCGCTGACAATGACCGCGTCTCCAACCTGAACCGCAGCCGGGCCGATCGTCTGCTTCACATTCGCTGCGATCAGGCCAATCCCCGAGGTGTTAACGAAAATGCCATCCCCCTTACCTTTGTCGACAACCTTCGTATCGCCGGTCACTAACTGAACGCCAGCCTTGGCCGCCGCTTGCTGCATGGACGCGACCACGGTGCGCAGCGTGTCCATGGCAAGACCTTCTTCGAGAATGAATCCAGCACTCAGATAAAGCGGACGCGCGCCGCACATCGCAAGATCGTTGACCGTGCCGTATACCGCGAGATCGCCGATGGTCCCGCCAGGAAACATCAGCGGACGCACCACGAAGGAATCGGTCGTAAACGCCAGCCGCGAGCCGGTCTTCGCTCCTAGTCCTTCGAGTGGCAGAACCGCGCCGTCGTGCCTCTGTTCGAGCAGGGGATTGCCGAACGCGGGCATAAAAATCTTTTCGATGAGTTGATGGGTCAGCCGTCCGCCCCCGCCGTGCGCCAGGACGATGCGATCGTCAGCGACTCGGGGTACCGGACAACTCAGGTTGAATTCGGTCATGACTTTGGCGTCTGCCATAGTGGTAATAGGCCGCGCACGCGCCTTCAGAAGAAACCATGGGAGCGCCGAGCGGATTTTCCGGCGTGCACTTCACCCCAAACGCCGGACACTCGTGCGGCTTCTTGAGGCCTTGCAGAATCAGCCCGCTGATGCATTCCGGCGACTCGCGCGCCGGTTCGCCCGAAAACGGGAAGCGGCGGTTGGCGTCATATTTCTGGAAGCGTCCCCGCAACTGAAAGCCGCTGGCGGGAATCTCGCCCAGGCCGCGCCACTGCCGGTTCACCACCTCGAACACTTCAATAATGCGTTCCTGCGCGGGGCGGTTCCCTTCCCGGCGCGTGGCGCGAACGTACTGATTCTCGACTTCGTGACGGCCTTCTTCCAACTGGCTCACGGTCATGAGAATGCCGTCCAGAATATCGAGCGGCTCGAAGCCAGTAACAACGATCGGAACTTTGTAACGCTCCGCAATCGGAAAATATTCTTCATAGCCCATGACGGTGCAGACGTGGCCCGCGGCCAGAAATCCCTGCACCACGCAGTTCGACGACGAGAGCAGCGCCTCCATCGCCGGCGGCACCAGCACGTGCGACACCAGCAGCGAAAAATTGTCGACGTGGTCGTGATCGGCCTGCCATGCGGCCATGGCGTTCGCCGGAGCGGTGGTTTCGAAGCCCACGGCAAAAAAGACAACCTGGCGCTCGGGATTCGCCCTGGCAAGTTTCAGGGCATCGAGCGGTGAATACACGATGCGGACGTCGGCGCCCTCGGCTTTGGCGTCGAACAGGCTCTTCGACGATCCGGGCACGCGCAGCATGTCGCCGAAAGAACAGAAGATCACTTCCGGGCGATGTGCAATCGCCACCGCCTTGTCGATCAATTCAATCGGAGTCACGCACACTGGACAGCCGGGGCCGTGTACCAGCGTGATTTCACGGGGCAACAAGTCTTCCAGGCCGTTTTTGACGATGGTGTGAGTTTGTCCGCCGCAGATTTCCATGATCGTCCAGGGGCGCGTTACTTTCTTCCAGATCTGCCGCGCCAGCTGTTCGGCCGCCCTCTGATCGCGATATTCACTGAGGAATTTCACCGAGTTCCTCCTTCAGCGCGCCCAGTTCTTCGAGGTACTGGAAGACGCGCTTGGCCTCGTCCTCGTCGATCACACTGATGGCGAAGCCCACGTGAACGAGAACGTATTTTCCGATTTCCGCTTCGGGGACATAGGCAAGGTTGATCTCCTTGCGGATGCCGCCGAAGTCCACTTTGCCCACGCGGAAGGCGACGTCGCCGCCATCGATGATTTCAACCACCCGGCCTGGAACCGCAAGACACATGATGGAACCTCCTAGTCGCCTCGTAGCGCCGGCGTCCCGCCGGCTGTCGCGTGGGCGCCTCGCCCACGCAGCCGGACAGCAGGACGTGTGCGAGCGCAAGATGCGCTCGCGACAGCCGCCGAGTCGGCGGGCGCTACAACCTGCTCATCACCGCCTGCCCCAGAGAAATTCCGCCATCGTTGGGCGGAACGCGCTGGTGCGTGTACACCACAAAGCCGCGAGACTCCAAGGCGGCGGCGGCTCGCTCCGTCAAATACCGGTTCTGAAAAACTCCGCCGCTCAGTACAATCTGCTTCGGCTTTACGGCGGCGGCGACCTCCAGAATCCATGCGACTAGCGCATTGTGAAACCGCGCTGCGATGACGGGCACTGCGACTCCAGCAGTCTTGTCGGCCATCACCGCCCGGATCAGTGGCTCCCAGTCTCCGCCCGCTAAAGCATACGCCTCTTCGGTCCGCAGAAGGCCGATTTCATTTTCGAGGAGCATGGCCGCCTGGCCCTCAAAACGGTTCTGTTGGGCTACACCAGTGATGGAGGCCACGGCGTCGAACAGCCGTCCCACGCTCGTGGTAGGAACGACGTTGAAGCTTCGCTCCAGCATGGGACGGACTCTGGAGTCTGTGGCCTCGGGACCGAAGACTTGGAAGATCAGACTGGCGGCCGAACGCCAGCCTTCGCGCACCGCGGCATCGCCACCCGGCAGCCCAAACGAACGCAGGTGCGCGACGCGCTCGTACTGATTCCCTTCTACGTGGAAAAATTCGCCGCCCCAGATCGCTCCGTCAAGCCCGTATCCAGTGCCATCCCACGAGAGGCCGAGGTAAGCACCTTGCACACCGTTCTCCGCCGCGCACGCCGCCACGTGTGCCAGATGGTGCTGCACCCGGATCAACGGCAGCCCCGACTTCTCCGCCCAGTGGGTCGAAGCGTAGTCGGGATGCAAGTCGCAGGCCACGACCTCCGGCTTGAAACTGTAGAGGCGGCACAAGTCGTCAATCGCTTTCTCGAACGCGCCTCTCGCTTCGAGGGTTTCGAGATCGCCAATGTGCTGGCTGAGGAAGACGTCATGCCCCACGCCGATCGCGACCGTATTCTTGAGATGGCCGCCGACCGCGAGCACGGGCGGCAGACTCATGGGGACGTGAATGCCCAGCGGAGCGTAGCCGCGGGCGCGGCGCAGGATTCCGGCGCGTCCGCGGGTGAGGCGCACCACCGAATCGTCGCAGGCGCGCACGATGGACCGATTGTGCATCAGGAAATGGTCGGCAATGTCCTTGAGGCGGGCCCTCGCTTCGTCGTTCGCGGTCGCGATGGGCTCGTCGCTGCGGTTGCCGCTGGTCGCGATCAACGGGAAGCGGCACTCCTGCATCAGCAGGTGATGCAGCGGCGAGTACGGCAGCATCACGCCCAGATAGGGCGAGCAGTGCGCTACATTCCCGGCAATGTCGGTGCCCGGCTTTGGTTGCAACAGCACGATAGGCGCGGCCTGCGATTCCAGCAGTTGCACTTCGGCCGGCGATATTTCGCAATATGCCCGCGCCACTTCGAGCGACGGCATCATCAGCGCAAACGGTTTCTCCTCGCGATGCTTGCGCTGGCGCAGTCGGGCCACGGCCTCGGGATTCCGGGCATCGACCAGAAGCTGGAATCCCCCAATGCCTTTGAGCGCAACAATTTCGCCCTGGCGCAAAGCTTCGACCGCGTCTTCGATCGTGCCATCGAGTTGTGGGCCACACACCGGGCAGGCGTTGGGCTGGGCATGAAAACGCCGGTTCGACGGATTCTCGTACTCCTCGCGGCAGGCCGGGCACAGCGTGAACTCGCGCATCGTGGTGTTGGGCCGGTCATACGGAATGTCGACCACGATGGTGTAGCGTGGGCCGCAATTGGTGCAGTTGGTGAAAGGATATTCAAAGCGACGGTTGCCGGGATCGAACAGTTCTTCGCGGCACTCGGTGCAGGTGGCCAGGTCCGGCAGTACATTGACGGTCTTGCCGGAATCGTGGTCGCTGGCCAGAATCTCGAATCGCGTCGAGCCTTCGGCGGCCAGCCACGCGAATTCGCGCACGCTGACCACCGAAGCCTTCGGCCGTTCCTGCTCCAGCCGTTGCTCAAAGCGGCTCACCTGCTCGGAGGGACCTTCGACCTCGACCACTAGGCCCGCCGAGGAATTCAGTACCCAGCCGGTGAGCGACATTTCGGTGGCCAGACGGTAGACGAATGGCCGGAAGCCGACTCCCTGCACCGCTCCGTGCAGCGTGATCCGCAGGCGTTGCACCGCGGGTTTTGCTGTAACCGTCATAACAGAGACCGAAAGCCGGCGGGCCGAAATCGAAGCCGGCTACGTTCACGATTCTAATGCTTGTCGGAGTCTGGAGGAACCGTTGCAGGAGATACCAACTGTTCAATCAGGGCTTCAATCCGGGTCACCAGGGCGGGAAGGGCGGCCGCCACCACGGGCGAAAGCGCTTCGCCGTGATCGAAACACTCACCGGTCAACGTCACCGCGTATGCGCGAGGACTGGCAGCGTAGAGTTGGCGGGCCAACGCAATCACCGACGCTGGAGATAGCTGGTGAGAAAAACGGACGGGGCCTTCGGACAAACCAACTTGCGCGCAGCGCAGTTCCCCGGGATGACCATTGCTTTCGCCGGCAGCGGCAGCGTCAATGAAAATCACGGCTTCGAAACGGCTGACGGTTTCCGCGAGTTCGGGCGCAAGCTGATGCGTGCGGAGTATCTCGACGCCCGCGCCGACGATTTTATCTTCCAGCTCGTCGGCGGCGCGCCATGCCACGCCATCATCCGAGCGCAGCGGATTCCCGTAGGCAATGATCAGCGCGCGAGGCATGGTGTGGATTTTATCGTGTAAGGGCCTGTGTGGGGACGGGGCGCCTTCGCCCGTCCCGCCAAGCGCAGCGAGGCGCGGCGCCACCCCAACTCCAGCCATCGTCACGGCCGCGCCACTTCGTCCAGTACTTCCCCGTCAGGACTGAGCAGCTGAACCCGCAGCGCCATCTCGCCGAACGCGTGGGTCGAACAACTCAGGCACGGATCGTAGCACCGAATCACAGCCTCCACCCGGTTGAGCATGCCCGGAGTGAGCCGGTTGCCGTGCACGTAATGCTTGGCCACCTGCAGCACGCTGCGGTTCATGGCCAGATTGTTCTGTCCGGTGGCGATGATCAGGTTCACCCAGCGGATCAGGCCCTGCTCATCAATCTTGTAGTGATGAAACAAAGTGCCACGCGGAGCCTCCGCCGCGCCCACGCCTTCGAGCGCGTTGGGCCGGGCCACGGCGCGCACGTGCTTGGAGAGTATGTCGGGATCGTTCAGCAGTTGTTCCAGCCGCTCGATGCAATACAGGATCTCGATCAACCGCGCGTGATGATAATGAAACGAGCTCAGCACGGCGGTGCGCTGCAGCTCGTGAAATTCCGCCAGTTCCTGATCGGCCCGCGGCGTGCCGCAGCGGTCGGCCACGTTCAGGCGCGCCAGCGGTCCCACGCGGTAAATGCCGTCCGGAAATCCTTTGGGCTTGTAGTAGGAAGATTTGAGGTAGCTCCAGGGTTCGACCTTTTCGCCGATATAGCTCTCGTAGTCGGCCGGATCCAGTTGCTGGGCGACGATATGGCCCGATGCATCGACGATGCGCAGGTTGCCGTCATAGAAGGTGAGCCCGTTGTCCTTTTTGACGATCCCCATGAACAGTGTGGGAAAGTTGCCGAACACCGAAATCTCTTCCCGAAAGCGCTCGGTCGTGCTCTTGAACCATTCCAGGGTGCGCTCGGCGATGGCGAGAGCGTCCGGCAGCGCGAACAGGATAGCGTCGCGGTTCGCTTCGGTGAGCGGTTCGCTCACACCGCCGGGGACGATCCACGCGGGATGAATGCGCTTGCCACCCAGCCGCTCGATGATGCGCTGGCCGAACTGCCGCAGGCGGATGCCGTCGAGCGCCAGCTCCGGATTCTTCTCCGCGACTCCGAAAATGTTGCTGGTCGCCGGATCGGCGTCCATGCCCAGAAGCAGGTCAGGCGACGACAAGTGAAACAGGCTCAGCGCATGCGACTGCGTCACCTGGGCCAGCCCGAAAATGCGGCGCAGTTTATCCGCCGTAGGCGGAATCCTTACGGCCAACAACTGATCGCAGGCCTTAGCGGAAGCGATCAAGTGGCTGACCGGGCAGATGCCGCAGATGCGCGCCATCAGCGACGGCATCTCATAAAACGGGCGTCCTTCGCACAGCTTCTCGAAGCCGCGGAACTGGGTGACGTGAAAGCGGGCTTCCTCGACCCGCCCGTCTTCGTTCAGGTGGAGCGTGATCTTGGAATGGCCTTCGATGCGTGTAACCGGATCGATGACGATACTGCTCTGCTTCACGAAGTCTCCCTTGGTAGCTTCTAGCTCCTAGCTTCTAGCTCTTCAGCCATTCGTCGAACTTACGGTTACGCTCCGAAACGAGTTTTCGTGCTCACGTCCGGCTGCCGGCCTTCCAGCAGTTCACTCACCACGTAAAAAATCGTGTCGGCCGATGGCGGGCATCCCGGAACAAACACATCCACGGTGACAAATTCGTGGATGGGCCGCGAATTTTCCAACAGCGCGGGCACAACCTGATCGGGAATACCGGGGTCGAACGTCACATTCTCGCGGTATGCCCGGTCGCATACGGCCCTCACGCCGAACGGATTCCGCATGCCCGGAACATTCGCCGTGACCGCGCAGTCGCCCAGCGAAACCAGCGTCTTCGTCCGCTCGCGCACGATCTTGATCTTGTGCAGATCTTCTTCGGTGCTCACCGCGCCCTCAACCAGCGTCACGTCGACGTCCGCGGGAAATTCCTTGGCGTCCACCAGCGGGCTGTAAACCAGATCGGCCATGCCGGCCACCGTGAGCAGCCGTTCGTCCATATCAAGAAAAGACATGTGGCAGCCCGAACAGCCATCCAGCCAAACCGTGGCCAGCTTCTTCTTACTCATTGGACCCATTTCAATCACCACGAAGGTCACGAAGTTTCACGAAGGACTTCAGTGCAGTCCTTTCCTTCGTGTGACTTCGTGTCCTTCGTGGTTCAAGATTTTTCTCCCCCACTCATTCATTCTCTTCCCGCATCATGGTCAGGTAGGGCAGGAACTGCCGCCGCTTGAGCATCTCGGCGACCGAGCGCCCTTTTTCGAACAACGCCCCCGTCGGGCATACATGTACGCACTTGCCGCAACTGGTGCAGGTTTCCGACGAGCCCCAGGGTTCGTTCAAGTCGGTGATGACCTTGGCGTCGATGCCTCGGCCCATGATGTCCCAGGTATGCGCGCCTTCAATTTCGTCGCACACGCGCACGCAGCGGGTGCATAAGATGCAGCGGTTGTGGTCGATCACGAAACGGTCGTGTGACGCGTCCACTTCTTCCTTGGGATAGCGATACGGGAAGTGCACGTGCGTGATGCCCAGCCGCTGGGCCAGCATCTGCATCTCGCAGTGTCCGTTGGAAACGCACACTGAGCACACGTGGTTGCGCTCGGTAAACAGCAACTCGAGAATCATGCGGCGGTAGCCCTGCAGGCGCTCGGAATCGGTGGTGACTTCCATGCCTTCCTCGACCACGGTGACGCAGGCGGGCAGCAACTTGTTCTGTCCCTTAATTTCGACCAGGCACAGGCGGCAGGCCCCGACGTCGGAGAGCCCGTCCATCTCGCACAGGCGCGGAATGAAAATGTCATTCTGCCGGGCCACGTCGAGGATGGTTTCTTCCTGGCGTCCGCTCAAATCGCGGCCATCGATTCTCAGCGTTTTGACCGGGGCGACGGGGCTCATGCGGTTTCTCTTTCTTCGGCTGCCGCGGACTGCGCGCCGCAGACTCCAGCCGGGCATTTGTGATCTTCAATATGCGCCCGGTATTCTTCGGCGAACGAGCGCAGCGTGCTGACCACCGGATTCGGCGCCGACTGTCCCAACCCACACAGGCTGGTATGCTTGAGCAGGTCGCAGAGTTCTTCCAGCATCTTCATGTCCTGGGGCGTCGCGCTCATATTGGCGATGGCGGAGAGAATGCGGTGCATCTGGTAAGTCCCGACGCGGCACGGAATGCACTTGCCGCACGACTCGGTCATGCAGAAATCCATGAAGTATTTGGCCACGTCGACCATGCAGGAACTTTCGTCCATCACGATCATGCCGCCCGATCCCATGATCGACCCGGCGCGCGCCAGCGATTCGTAATCGACCGGCATGTCGAGACAGTCCGTCGGCAGGCAGCCGCCCGAGGGCCCGCCGGTCTGCACCGCCTTGAACTTGCGCCCTTCGGGAATGCCGCCGCCGATTTCGAAAACCATTTCGCGCAAGGAAATTCCCATGGGCACTTCGACCAGCCCGGTATTTTCCACGCGCCCGGCCAGCGCGAAGACCTTCGTGCCTTTACTCTTCTCGGTGCCGATCTGCGCGTACCACTCGCCGCCATTACGGATAATGGGCGCGATATTGGCAAATGTCTCTACATTGTTGATGAGCGTGGGCTGGCCAAACAGCCCTTCCATCGCGGGATACGGCGGCCGCGGGCGCGGCGTGCCCCTCTTGCCTTCCACCGAGGCGATCAGCGCAGTCTCTTCGCCGCAGACGAAAGCTCCGGCTCCAAGGCGAAGGTCCACGCGAAAGCTGAACCGGGTGCCGCAGATGTTCGATCCCAGCAGGCCGATGCGCTCGGCTTGCCGAATGGCGTTGCGCAGCCGCTTGATGGCCAGCGGATATTCCGCGCGCACATAAATGTAGCCTTCCGACGCGCCCACCGCATAGGCGGCGATCAGCATCCCTTCGAGCACGCGGTGCGGATCGCTTTCGAGCACGCTGCGATCCATGAACGCGCCAGGATCGCCTTCGTCGGCGTTGCAGACCACGTATTTTTGCGTGCCCAGCTTCTGCGTGCCCACGGATTTCGAAACCGTGCTCCACTTCAGTCCTGTGGGATATCCCGCTCCGCCGCGCCCGCGCAAGCCGCTCCTGGTCACCTGCTCGATGACTTCGTGCGAGGTCATTTCGGTCAACGCCTTGATCAGCGCGGTGTAGCCGTTGGCGGCCACGTAATCTTCCACGCGGTCGGGATCGATGACGCCCGAATTTTCCAGCACAATTTTCTTCTGCCGCTGAAAGAATGGAACATCGGTGCGGCAGACCAGGCGCGACACGGGCTCGCCTTCTAAACTATCGAGAATCGCGGGCCCATCCGCCGCTTCAACCTTTTTGTAGAGGACTGCGTTGCCGCTCGACACCACATTCGTCGAGACCAGCGGCCCTTCCGAGCACAGCCCCATGCAGCCCACGCCTTTCACCTGGCAATGGTCTTTGATGCCGCGGCGCGTAACTTCCTGGTCGAGCGCGTCCTTCACCGACTGGCTCTGGCAGGAGAGGCATCCGGCGGCGACGCACACATTCACCCTCTGGGTGAACTGGCTCTGCGCCTCGCGTTCGGTTTCTGCGATCTGGTCAAGTTCTTCGGGGGTCATGCGTGGGTCCATTTCTTCAAGTGCTCGCGCATGGCCGCGGTTCCAACCTTGCCAGCGACTTCCTGGTCGTAGACCACGGCGGGAGCCAGCCCGCACGAGCCCAGGCAGCGGGCGGTCAGAAGCGAGACTTTCTTGTCGGCGGTGGTCTCTCCCGGAGCAATGCCGAGGTCGCGCTGGACAGTGTCGAGGAGTTGCTGCGATCCCTTGATGTAGCACGCCGTGCCCATACAGATCACGCAGGTGTGCTCGCCGGCCGGCTTCAAGGTGAAGAAATGGTAGAAGGTGGCGACGCCGTACGCCCGGCTCAAGGGCACACGCAACGACATGGCAACATAGCGCAGCGCCTGCGTGTCCAGGTATCCGAACGCTTCTTGCACGGTGTGCAGTGTTTCAATCAGGCCGCGCTGTTGCTGGCCCTGGCGCCGGATGGTGGCGTCGACCAGCTTCCAGCGCTTGTCCTGAGTGGGAGGAGTAGGTTTGGCAAGGTATGAGAGCATATCCGTTCTCTATCGTCTATGAATTAAAAATCTATAATCGCAGCACGACCGCGAATTAAGAAATAATTGTAGTCCCAATGCTTGTGCTGAAAACGAGCTTAGCTGTGAAAAACCTCGCGCCGCTGTTTCATTTTGGTTCTAATCCTATACGTCACACTACCCACACTTCGACCTTCACCCCACCTCCCCCGGCCAGACGGGAGTGTTGGAATTCGCGCTGGCCGCAAAGGCCGTTCCCCGAATCTTCAGGACCGCAGCGTCAGCACCGGACAATGTGCCTGGGCAATCACATGGTGCGCCGTGGACCAGGGCAGGTGCGTGGTCCCGCCCTGCCCGGAAGGACGCGCGCCCAGCACGATCATGTCGGCTTCCCGATCGGACGCGACCTTCAGAATGCGCTCCGGCGCCGAGCCGAATTCGAGCGCGGTTTCCGGCGCGTACTGCAGAGCGGCATCGTTTGGAATTAGCGACTTCAACCGGCAGACGTTGTCCTCCATAAGATCGGAGCGGGTGCCCAGATGGGTATAGTCCTCGATCACATGCAGGAGCGTAAGCCGGGCTCGGAATTCCACGGCCAGGGCGACCGCCTCGCGCGCCGCATTCATCGAGTACTGGGCAAAATCGGTGGCAAACACGATCTGCCGCAGTTCCAGTTCGATGGGGGCAAGATCGCGTCCTTGGCCTTGCAACGCAGGCAGTTTGGCCCGTCCCGAGACCTTGGGACCAACCGTCAGCACCGGGCACGGAGCGTGGCGCAGAATGTCCTCCGCCACGGAACCGAGCAGCAACTTGCCCAGCCCGGAGCGGCCGTGGGTGCCAACCACGATCAGGTCAATGTCGTTTTCGTCGATTACTCCCGCTAACGCCTTCCACACCTGGCCGTGACGGACATAGTTGCGGTGCTCGATTCCTTCCGCGTGCGCCGAGATCTCGTCGAGCTTCTTCATGGCCTCGGTGTGGGCGTCTTCGTAGATCGTGCTCATGCTGACGTAGTCCACGCCTCCGGTCATCATGAGCAAGCTGGCGTCGGAAAGCACATGCGCGGTGTGCAGCGTTGCACCAAAATGCCGGCAGATGGCCGTGGCGTAGGGCAGAGCTGCGTCCGACGTCGCCGAAAAATCGGTGGCAAACAATACATTCTTGACCGCGAGCGCTGTCCGCGGTTTCGGTTCGACCACAGTGCCATGCAGTTCTTCTACAGGGGCCATGGAACACCTCCCACACCTACCTTCCAAGATCGACGATAGCTAGGTTTTCCGGTATGCCCCCTGTCACCTCTTTTCGTGATTTGGATCACGTACGCGAGGGTGCCCCACCCTTGTCGCGTTTTATGCGACAGGGTGGGGATTTTGACCTGGAATGACCTGTTCTGACGATCCGAAGATCGAGTTGTAGAGACGTAGCTTGCTACGTCTCTGCCGTCAGCGCCCCAGACCTCGAAGGGGCGTTCGTGGCGCGCGCAAGACGTTGCAAGCAACGTCTCTACTACTGGTGAAGTCAAAATCCCCACCCTGTCGCATAAACCCGCGACAAGGTTGGCACCCATTCATTTTCACTTCCTCAATCACTTACAGACAAGATCAATAACTTACAGATAATTACAACGAGTTAGGGGAGGGTAGGAAGCAAGAGGATCGCTGAGGCTGGCAAAACGAGTCTTGCTCGTCGCTCACGATGCTGTTTCCGGAGCCGGACACGGGGGCTAATTTCGACGACTGGAAACCGGGGCAAGGAAAACCTCAGGGGCAGGATCGGAGCGTGCCCTGTGGCGGCGTAGAGTGGTTCTACGACAAGTCAATCACTTACACGAACCGTCAATAACTTACAGATAAGTACAACGACTTGCAGATAAAATCAAGCACTTACGGGCAACTGCGTCTTTACTGCGCGAAGCCGTCGGCCTGCGTGACCGCGCCGATCGCGACCGTGTGGTCGATGTAGACTCTGCCGGCGTCGAGCGCTTTGCGGTCGAGTTCGAGCAGCGCTGGATTCTTGACCTTCGCTTCCAGCACCTGCATCGCAGTCGCGGGCGACAGGCACTCCGTCTCTTCGAGCAGCGCGCCCATCATGACCACGTTCGCCACTTTCGCGGAACCGAGTTTGTCAGCAATTTCGGAGGCAGGTATGCAGACCACCTGCGCCTGCGGGATGCTGAGGTCAGCGGGCAAATGGTCGCGGCCATAGATAATCGTGCCGCCGGGCGCAATCTGTGCGTAAAACTTGCGCAGCGAAATCTCGTTCATGGCGATCAGAACCTGCGGGCGCGACAGCACGGGCGATCCGATGCGGTCCTTCGACAGGCACACGTGGCAGTGGGCGCTGCCCGAACGCATCTCCGGCCCATACGATGGCAGCCAGCTTACTTCGAGCCCTTCGCGCATGCCCATCTCAGCCAGCAACTGGCCCAGCAGCAGGACGCCTTGTCCACCGAAGCCTGCAATCTTGATGCTGAGGTCGCGGAAATGGTGATGCTTTCGGGGCACCGGCGTCTCGCCCGAAGCTTTGCGCTCGCCTTCCACCAGTTCGGCGACGGTCTTGTGCGGAGGCACGTTGTTGTTCGGAATCTCCACCTGGCGGTCGCGAAAGACGTTTAACGGGAATTGTGGAATCATCTTCTCGCCGATCCACTTCCGCGCTTCCACCGGATCCTTGCCCCAGATAGTAGGGCAGGGAGACAGAATCTCGACGAAAGTGAAGCCCGCGCCGGCGCGCTGCAATTCAAGCGCTTTGCGCACGGCCCGCCGCGCTTTCATGATGTTCTTGTTGTCCGACAGCGCCACGCGCTCGATATAAACCGGAGCCTCCAGCGACGCCAGCATCTCGGCCATGTGCAGGGGGAAACCTTCGTTCACCGGCCGACGTCCCCAGGGCGAAGTCGTGCTGCGCTGGCCGACCAGCGTGGTCGGAGCCATCTGTCCGCCGGTCATGCCGTAGATCGCGTTGTTAACGAAGAAGACGCTGATCTTCTCGCCGCGATTGGCGGCGTGCACGATTTCGGCGGTGCCGATCGCCGCCAGGTCTCCATCACCCTGATACGCGATTACGATTTTGTCGGGGCAGGCGCGCTTCAATCCGGTGGCTGCCGCCGGAGCGCGGCCGTGCGCCACCTGCACGTTGCCTACGTCAAAATAGTAGTAGGCGAAGACCGAGCAACCCACAGGGCTGACCAGGATCGTGTTGTCCTGTAGTCCCAGATCTTCCAGAGCTTCGGCGATGAGTTTATGGGCTACGCCGTGGCCGCATCCCGGGCAGTAGTGGGTTTGATGCTGCAGGTCGCTTTTGCGCTCGTACTGGGGATAGAACACCGCCGACTTCTGATGAACGACTTGGTACTGATCCGTGCTCACCTTCGGTTCCTCCGGAATCACGTCGTGCGTCGCCATGATGCTGCCCTCTCCTGAACCCTTCCCGTAGAGACGTAGCTTGCTACGTCTTGTCGACCGCGGCAGGAATGCTGCCGGCAGAGAGGTTGCAAGCAACGTCTCTACGGGCACACCTTGTCAGCTCACACGGCCGCTGGCATCAGTTCTTCAATCTTCGTTAACAGTTCTTCGACTGACGGCACGTTGCCGCCGACGCGGCCATAGAACTCGATGGGCCGCGTGCCGTTCAGGGCAAGGCGGACGTCTTCCACCATCTGGCCGTTGCTCAGTTCGACGACTAGAACTTTTTCGGCCCGCTGCCCCGAAGCCGCCAATTCTTTCGAGGGGAACGGCCACAACGTGATGGGCCGGAACAATCCGACCTTCATGCCCTGCCTTCGAGCCTGATCCACGGCCGAGCGCAGTACGCGCGACACGATCCCATAGCCGACCACGATCAGTTCGGCATCTTCCGTGAGGTACTCTTCCCAGCGCGCCTCAACCTGCTGCGCGCGCATGTACTTGGCCTCCATGCGGCGCTGGTGCTCTTCCAGGTCGTCGGCTTCGAGGAAGATCGAGCTGATCATGTTCTGGCGCGTCCCGGCGGTTCCCTTCACTGCCCAGGGTTTTTGCGGGGCGAGGATTTCGCGGTACACGAGGTCGAGGGGTTCCATCATCTGGCCCACGAATCCGTCGGTCAGCACGATGGCGGGGTTGCGGTAGCGGTCGGCCAGTTCGAAAGCGAGGATGGTGAGGTCCGCCATCTCCTGCACTGAAGCCGGAGCCACCACCAGATTGCGATAGTTGCCGTGGCCTCCGCCCTTCACCATGGCGAAGTAGTCGCTTTGCTCGGGAGCGATGTTGCCCAGGCCGGGCCCGCCGCGCATGACATCGACAATGACACAAGGCAGTTCCGCGCCGGCAAGATAGGAGATGCCTTCCTGCATCAGGCTGAGGCCCGGACCGGAAGAGGCCGTCATCACACGCACTCCGGCGGATGCCGCGCCATAGACCATGTTGATGGAAGCGGTCTCGCTCTCGGCCTGTACGAAGGTGCCGCCGACTTCGGGGAAATACAGCGCCGCGGCTTCGGCGACTTCACTGGCAGGGGTGATGGGATAGCCGTAATAAGCGCGGCAACCCGCCAGCACCGCGCCCTTGATGACCGCAACGTTTCCTTTACAGAGTTGCCGCATGTTCGCCTCCGGGAGGGACTTGCGACACAGCGACTTTCGCCGGCGGGACCAGCCGGTAGACCACGATGGCCCCCGGCTCCGGGCAGCAATAGAAGCAGATGCCGCATCCCGTGCAATCGTGGCCGGTATAACGCGCGGGATGCACTCCGTAGGAACTCAGT
>Ga0209517_10000872_pt1 | contig 49091 bp, 46 predicted proteins | sample PeaSoiMetSII2010_FD_187695 | JGI IMG/M metagenome (GOLD analysis project Ga0209517, IMG submission 187695) | Peat soil microbial communities from Weissenstadt, Germany - SII-2010 (SPAdes) (version 2) | ecosystem: Environmental > Terrestrial > Soil > Wetlands > Peat | place: Germany...
CACGGGCAAGGAGTTGTATATTTACGCCGCCGGCTATCAGATCGAAGTGTACGATGCGAACACGCTACAGCTTCGCAATACCATTGACGTGAACGCAGATATCACCACGGAAATGATCGTGCTGCCGCATTAGTGTCCTGAGTCAGAAGTTCGTTGGATAATTGCCGCCCCACATAGTCATACTTACAACACCCGTCATCCCGAGCGCAGTGAGGGATCTGCTTTTAAAGCGCCGATAAGAGCCGAACGAAGAGCAGATTCCTCGCTTCCCTCGGAATGACCATGGGGTCGGATGGCTATTATAGCCCCGGCATGTAATGTCGGAATCTTCTGACTCAGGACATTAGGAGCCTAGTCGCGCTTGGCGACTTGGAAGTGGCTCAGCGTCTCTGCGTAGTTCGCCACGCCTTTATACAGCGCCTCGGCGATCTTCTGGCGATGCTCCGGCTTTTTCAGCAGCGCCTCGTCGCCCGCGTTGGTCAGGAACCCGATCTCGGCCAGCACGCTCGGCATCGACGCGCCGATCAGCACCACGAAAGGAGCCTTCTTCACGCCCCGGTTCTTCGCGCCCGGATTGCTCTTCGACGATAACCCGTAGAGTGACGCATCCAGGCGCGCGGCGAACTCGCGCGATTCGTCGATCTTGTCCTTCAACGCGATCTTTTGCAGCACTTCGCGCAAATCGAACACCGACCGTTCGGAACTGGCGTTCTCTCGCGTCGCAACGTCCAGCGCGGTCCTGGAAGTCGTGAAGTTCAGATAATAAGCCTCTACGCCGGCAACCGTCCGGAACGGCGAAGAATTCGCGTGGATCGACAGAAACAGGTCCGCCTTGCGGTCATTCGCGATCTGCGTGCGCTCTTCGAGCGGAATGAACGTGTCGTCGGTCCGCGTGTAGATCACTTCACTTCCCAAACGGGCCTCGATCAACGCACCCAGCCTCTGCGCCACGTCGAGCACCACGTCCTTTTCGCACAACCCCGAAGCTCCATGCGTGCCTGCGTCATGGCCGCCGTGCCCGGGGTCCAGCACCACGCGACCCAGCTTCAGCCCGAGCACGCGCGTCAGGGATCGGTCGCCAGTCGTATTCCGCTTGGCGGGAAGAGGCGTGGGCTCCGGCTTCGCGGGCGGCAGAGCGGAAATGGGCGGCGGAATCGATGCCGCGACCCTCGGTGCGGCCACAGGAGTTGAAGCAGCAGCATCGACCGGCGTATACGGCGGCAGCGGCTTCGGCACATCCGGCGGCGGAGCCAGGTTACGAGCCAGTGCCATGCTCGGCGCCGGCGAAGAAATCTTCGCAGTTTGACTTCCCAGCCACACCGGAGGCTGTGCCAGCAGCGTCGGTTTCGAATCTCGCGGAGCCGCAGCCTGCATCGGCGGCGCCTCAAACCGTCGCGGCTCCGGCTTCACCGCTTCGGGCTTGACCACTTGCGTCATGACCGGGCCCGCGGACTCGTGGCGCGCCGCCATTGGGGGCGTAACGGCTGCCAGCGGCGGTGCTACGAGATCCTCTTCCACGGCTCGTGCCGGCGATTCCGTGATCACTTTCGCGCCGCTCACGCTGCCGGTCGCCGGCGGAGCCGGACGATCCTTCAGCTTCAACTCGATCATCAGCCGACTGGGGCCCGCCAGCTGCGACGCCGTAAATTCCGCTCGCTGTTCCAGATCGAGCACCACGCGCGTCACTCCCGGCTGCGTCTCCGCGATGCGGATCTGCTTCAACAGCCCGTCACCCACTGCGATGACGTGCATACCCTTGCTGACCATCTCCGGCTTGGCGCCCTCGATGTCGAAGAACAGCCGGTCAGGTCCCGTTAGCCGGTCTGATTTGTAATGGAAATCCGAAGTAACCTCGATGGCGACGCGCGTCACTTCGCCGAGCGACCAGAATCGCACGGCCGTAACTTTACTTCCCTGTGCGCCGAGACAGAGCGCGGCGCCGGCGAAGCATCCGATCAGCAGACCGGATTTACTGCGTCGTTCTGAGATGCAACCTGCCATTCTCGTCTATAAACTGCTCCAGCTTCGGATGCTTCTCCTCTAAAACCTGCGGCGCGGGCGCCGGCGGGTCGACCTTCGCTGTCGCTTCCTTCGCCGCAGCCGCCTTTTCATGAAGCGCGTCGCTATACCGCTTGCTCACCTGCTTCACGTAATTCTGCGTTTCCGAGTAAGGCGGAATCTGTTTGTACTTTTCCACCGCGCCAGGACCCGCGTTGTAAGCGGCCAGCGCCAACTGCGGATCTTTATACAAGCTCTGCAGATATTTCAGGTACTTCACGCCGCCTTCGATGTTCTCCTGCGGATCGAAGCTGTCCCGCACGCCGAGCATCTTCGCCGTCGAGGGCGTCAATTGCATCAATCCCTGCGCGCCTTTAGAGGAAACCGCCTGTGCATCGTAATTGCTTTCCACTTTGATCATGGAATGAACCAGCAGCGGATCCACATCGTGCGCGCGAGCTGCCTGTTCCACCAGATCGGTGATCTGTTTGGGCGTCGGCTTGGACCCGCCGGTCATCGTACGGACCAATCGTCCGGTGTGCGGGTCCACGCGCACCACCAGCGTCTTGTTCTCGCTCGATGCGTCGGCTGCTACCACGGGGGAGGCGGCAAGCATTGCAATCAGTACAAAACAAATATACATCATTTTGTTTCGTAGCACACGTGTACCGGTGGCGCCACGGACATACGCTATCATCATCTCATGGCCGCGTCCGGGGATCAAAAATCGCGCGCCGGATTCGTGCTCGCCGGCGGCCGCAGTTCCCGCATGGGTCGCGACAAAGCTCTCCTCCCGTTTGACGGCCACACTCTGATCGACCGCATCGCCGGACTCGTTCAGCGCGCCGCAGGCAATGTAACCTTGATCGCTCCTGAAGGCCGCTACGTGGGCTATCCCGTGATCCCCGACCTGATCGAGAACCATGGCCCGCTCGGCGGCGTCTACACGGCACTTTCTACCACGAAAGCCACCTGGAACCTGCTGGTCGCCTGCGACATGCCTGGTCTGACCCTCGAATTCCTGGAAGACCTCTTCCGAGCCGCCGAATCGAGTCTCGCCGACTGCGTCATCCCGCAATCCGCCTCTGGGCTCGACCCCCTGTGCGCCGTCTACCACCGCCGCTGCGTCACTCCTGCGATTTCGTCGATTGAACGTAAAATATTGAAAATGCACGATTTTGTGGCTACCCTTCAAGTTCAGCCCCACCCTGTTTCCAACGCCGCCGTGCTTCGAAACGTCAATACTCCCGATCAATGGACCACCCCATGACGGCCAACGGAACCAGCGATAAGGTACACTACATCGAATTCTGTAACGTATATAAGACGTTCGACAGGCCCGTTTTAGTCGACGTGAACTTTTCTTTGGATGCGGGCGAAACTCTGGCCATCATTGGGCGAAGCGGCGTCGGCAAGTCCGTGACGCTGGCCCATATCATGGGTTTTCTCAAACCCGATTCCGGCCGCATCACCGTTTCCTACACCGACATCACGAATTTCACCGAAGCCGAAATGCGCCGGATCCGCAAAAAGGTCACCATGGTGTTTCAGTCCGGTGCGCTGTTCGACTCGCTCACAGTCGGCGAAAATATCCTGTTCTCGCTCGAGCTCCGCGACGACTACGATGAAAAGAACAAGGAGGACGTGGTCAACGGACTTCTTTCCATGGTCGACCTGCTCGAATACAAAGACTACTACCCGTCCGATCTCTCCACCGGCTACAAACGCGCCGTCGCCATCGCGCGCGCCCTGGCCGCGCAACCCGAATGCATCCTCTATGACGAGCCGACCACCATGGTCGACCCGATCATGTCGGATCATCTCACCCATCTGATGCTGCGCCTGAAGAACCAATTACAGCTAACCGGCGTCATCGTGACGCATGACCTGGAGTTGATGCGCAATGTGGCCGACCGCGTCGTTGTGTTGTTCGAAGGTCACGCCATTTATTTCGGCCCCGTGGCCGATCTCGAAAAATCGCAACACCCGCATATCAAAGAATTCCTAGCCATGGATCGAGTTTAAAGAGGTGATGAAATGAGAACCCTGTTCCTGACATTGGTAGCGTTCACTCTGTCGGCCCAGACGCCGACCATCGACCAATCGCTGAATCTGAAAACCGCCGGCTCGCCACGCATCTCCCCGGACGGCCGCTATGTCGCCTACACGGTTTCCGAAACCAACTGGGACGACAACGCCTTCCAGACGCAGATCTGGATGGCGATGCCAGCCACAGGCGAGCGCTACCAGCTCACCCATGCCAAGAAATCTTCCAGCGCGCCGCAGTGGGCGCCGGATTCCAAGCGCCTGGCTTTTCTCTCCGATCGCGACGGCAGCCAGCAGATCTACGTGATTTCTCCAGCCGGCGGCGAAGCCACGGAGCTCGCGCATTTCGAAGGCGGCGTGAACTCGTTCGAATGGTCCCCCGACGGCCGCATGATCGCCTTTACCTCCACCGGTCCCGATCCAAAAGCCAAGAAGGATCGTAAGGACAAGTACGGCGATTTCGAGATTGTCGAGCACGACTACAACATGGTCCACCTGTGGACCCTCAAAGTCGACGAAGAGAAGCCCAAGCCGGAGGCCCTGACCACCGGCACGCAGTTTAGCGTCGGCGGTTTTAACTGGTCGCCCGATTCCAAGCGCATCGTCTTCAGCGCCACGCGCGACCCCGATCTATCGAGCGGCGACACCGCGGATGTTTATGTCGTCCGCCTGTCGGATAAATACGTGAAAAAACTGATCGACGCGCCGGGACCCGACCGCAACCCAATCTGGTCGCCCGACGGCGCCGAGATCGCCTACGAATCCGGGCGCGAGTATTCGTTTCTGAATTCACACGTCGCCATCGTAGCAGCCGACGGCGGGAAACCGCGGGTGATCGCGGAGAATTTCGATGAAGATCCGCGCCTGGTGCAGTGGTCGCCATCCGGAATCTATTTCGAAGCGTCGCAGCGGACTGCCGGCCACCTGTTCCGCCTGAATCCATCCACCGGAGCCGTCGAACGAGTCAGCTCGCCCAACGAACTGCAAGTCGGCGCCGCCAGTTTCACTGCCGATTCATCCCGCATTGCGTTCACCTGCTCGGAGCCGAACAAATACCCCGAAGTCTGCATCTCTTCTATCGCGAATTTCTCACCGAAGCCAATGACCAGCATGAAGGATCAGCTCAAAGGCTGGAAGCTGGCCACTCGCGAACTGTTTGAATGGAAAGCGAAAGACGGGACCGCCGTCGAAGGCATCCTGATCAAGCCCGCCGACTTCGACCCTAACCGGAAATATCCCTTGCTGGTAGTGATCCACGGCGGACCCACCGGAGTCGACCGTCCCTCCATTACGGGCGACCGATCTTATCCGGTCGAGATGTTCGCCGCAAAAGGCGCCGTGATTCTGCGCCCGAATTATCGCGGCTCAGCCGGCTATGGCGAAAAATTCCGGTCGCTAAACGTGCGCAATCTCGGCCTCGGCGATGCAGACGACGTCATCAGCGGAGTCGACGCCGTGATCGCCAAAGGCTATATCGATCGCGATCGCGTCGGTTCCATGGGCTGGAGCCAGGGCGGCTACATCTCGGCGTTTCTCACCACCTACAGCGACCGGTTCAAAGCCGTCTCCGTAGGCGCCGGCATCTCCGACTGGATGACTTACTACGTCAACACCGACATTCATCCCTTCACGCGCAACTACCTGAAGGCGACGCCGTGGCAGGACCCCGAAATCTATCGCAAGACCTCGCCGATCACCTACATCAATCAGGCCAAGACGCCCACGCTGATCCAGCACGGCGAGCTCGACAAGCGTGTCCCGATTCCCAACGGCTATGAGCTATATCAGGGACTGAAAGATCGCGGAGTGCCAGTGAAGATGATCGTCTACAAGGGATTCGGCCACGCCATCAATAAACCGAAGCAGCAGCGCGCCGTGATGGAACACAACTACGAATGGTTCAGCCAGTGGATCTGGGGCGAAACCGCGCCAGCACCGGCGAGCACCACAAGTACTGCGGCAGCCATCGCGCAGAAGTAAGCATTGTTCCCCAACGCTCATATTGCTACTTTGCCGCCTCCGCGCCGGAGGCCCCAAAGAATGAGCACAGAAGCCGTGACGATCGTGATTCCAACGCTCAGAAATCCCAGCGTCACGATCGTCTCCTTCCAACTCTCGACTCCCTTGGGGGGACCCGTGATCGGAGAAAGGGCCGCGGTTCCCCAGATGGCGGCTGTCGTCGTGAAGACCCAATTGCCATACGTGCCGTAGAGCCCAGTCCAATAAGCGACCGCCTTCGGCGCAGGCCCCAAAAACACGCCGCCCCATATAGCCGCAAGCGCTAGCAGAAAAGTGCCGTTCATCAGGCCTTCCAGATGCGCGGCGAGTCCCATGCGAACATTGGCAAAACTAGGCTCGGCGAACCCGGTAATCAAGCCAATCAAAAACAGGAGCATCCCGTGCCAGGCCAAACGGCGATTGCTGTTTTCCATAGGGGCAATATTGGCATTTGCCTGGTCCGCGGTCAAGTCCCATTAGGCAACGGAAACTACTTCTCTGCGTAATATCCGTTGCGCGCCTGCACGATCAAGTCTTTCTTCTTGGTCACGACCGAAATCGTGCGATATCCCGGACCCTGGTTCTTGTCGGGTGTATATCCGAGGCTGTACTGTTCGCGTAGCTCATCCTGGATTTCGCGGTAGATCCCGTCATAAGACATCTTCTTTGCGTCGAAAAATCCGCCGCCGGTTTCTCTCGAGAGCTGTTCCAGCACCTTCCTGCCGTCATGATGCTGCTGCATCGGTGGTCGTCCGCCGCCATGCCGGCCCATCCCGCGCCCGCCGAAGCCTCCCATGGGCGAGTTATTTTCTCCGGTGATCAAGACCGAGTACACCAAGGTGTTGGTTTTCTGCGCAGCCTCGATGGCATCGGTCAGAGTGGACTTGCTGGCATTGTCGTCGCCGTCCGTCAGCACGATCAGCGCCTTGCGTCCCGTCTGTTTCTTCATCAACTCGTTGGACGCAAGCAGCACGGCGTCGTATAGCGACGTTCCTCCGCGCGCACGCGGCTGCCCCGGGTCCTGCTGACCCCGGCGATTCAGTTGTCTCGGCGCTCCGACGCTCAACTCCCCCAGCGCCTTCTGCAACAGCTTGCGCGATGAGGTCAAATCCTGTAGCAGTTCCACTTCGGCATCGAAATGGATCACGAACGCCTGGTCCTTGTCCTCGCGCAAAACCTGATCGAAAAACCGGTAGCTCGCGATGCGCTCCTGGTCGAGCACGCTCGCCATGCTCCGGCTGGTATCGACGACCAGCCCGAGCGTCAGCGGCAAGTCCGATTCCCTGGAGAAGTATTTGATCGTCTGCGGCCGCCCGTCTTCATCGATCGCGAAATCGTCCTTGGTCAGATCTTTTACGATCGCGCCCTTCTTGTCGTGTACCGTGGCGAATACGTTCACGACGTTGACGTCCGTCGAGATCGTCTCCTGCGCAAACAAAAACGCACCCACGGCGGCCAGCAAAATAAACCCGCGACACGCCGTCGGAACGGAGCCGCGACGGTCACGAAGCGATTCTCCCAGGCTTTCACTCAGACTTGGCAACGAGCCGCGACCACCGGGAGCGGTCACAGCAGAATCGCAGGCAGATCCCCATATTTTCATATCAACTACATCGTGGACGTATTCCCGGTAAAGAGGGTTACTCAGCGCGCAACGCGTTTGCCGGATCGATGCGCGTCGCCCGTCGAGCCGGTAAGTAGCTTGCAATCACCGCGACCGCCGCGAACAGCAGCGCGCTGCCCGCAAACGTCGCTGGATCCGTCGCACTGGTCTGATATAGCAGGCTCGCCATCACCCGCGTCAGCGCAAACGATCCAGCCAGACCGATCGCGATTCCCGTCAGCGTCAGCGACAGCCCGCCGCCGATCACCAGCCTGAAAATATCTCCTCTGGCCGCTCCCAATGCGATGCGAATGCCTAGCTCTGAAGTTCGTTGCGCCACGGAATATGCGATCACTCCGTAAATCCCGATCACCGCCAGAATGAACGCCGTGGCCGAGAAAATCCCCAGCAGAAACATCGTAAAACGGGGTTGCGCGCTAGCTGATTCGAGCAGCTCTTCCGCGCTCATCACGCGCGTCACCGGCTGATCCGGATCCACAGCCGCAATCTCACGCCGCACCGCGGCAACAATGCTATGCGGATCCATCGCCGTCCGCACGCTTAAGCACACATACGTCGAAACCAGCTGCGGTAGCGGCAGATAAATTTCAGCCTGCGGAGGCTGCCCCAGGCTCGCATTCTTCACATCCCCGATCACTCCCACCACCTGGAACGGATCCGGCAAATTCCCCACCCAGGCCCGTTTCCCGAGACCGCTTTCGTTCGCCCAGTAAGCCCGCGCCGCAGCCTGATTGACGATCGCCACCAGCGGAGCCTGTGCGTCGTCATGCGCCGTGAATCCGCGGCCCGCGATCATCGGCACTTGCAGCGTTTTAGCGTAATCCGGGCTGATCTGCTGGATATACACGATCGGCCGCTTCCCCAGCACCACCACCGGCTGCCCTTCGAACAGCACTGGCGTCTGATGCGTCGGCTCCGCCGGAAGCGCGGTGGAAAGCGCGGCCGATTGCACTCCGGGAATGGCGCTGGCACGCTCAACCACGCGATCGTAAAACGTCGTCAACTGCGAGACCTTGGCGTATTTGGCCGGTGGCATCGTGATGTTCATCGTCAAGAGATTCTTAGGTTCGAATCCCGGACTCGCGCTGCGTAGCCGCACAAAACTTCGGATCAGCAGCCCGGAGCCGACCAGCAGCACCATCGACAACGCCACCTGCGCCACCACCAGCATGCTGCGCGCCCGGCTCTTCCTTCGATTTCCCGCCGTCCCGCGACCCTCATCGCGCAGTATAGAATTGAGATCCGGCCGCGAAAGCTGTAAAGACGGCGTCAGACCAAACAAGACTCCGCTCGCGATCGAAATCAACAGCGTGAAAATCAGTACACGCGCATCCATCTGCACTCCCGCCATCTGCGGAAACGTCGCCTGCGCGAGCGTCGAAAGAAATCGCGTCCCCGCCTGCCCGATGAAAACGCCAACCACGCCGCTCACCACCGAAAGCAACAGGCTTTCGGTAAGCAACTGCCGGATCAGCGTCATCCTAGGCGCACCCAGCGCGGTGCGCACCGCGAATTCCTTCTTCCGCCCTAACGCGCGCGTCAGCAGGAGACTTGCCACGTTCGCGCACGCGATCAGCAAAACAAATCCGACCGCAGCCGAAAGAATCAGCAGCGTCGGCCGGACATTCGTCACGAACTGGTCCTGCAAGCTGCTGACGCTCATCTCCAGATCGAGTGTCGAATCGTACGCTCCCGGAAAATCATGGCGATACTGCTGATAGACGACATCCTCTTCGGCCTGCGCCTGCGCGACCGTCACTCCGGGGCGCAGCCGCCCGACGGCGTGAAAGTAAGGTCCCCCCGCGTTCACCCGCGCCGGAGTTACGTAGCTCAGATCGAACACGCGCGTTGCCCATAACTCGACGTTCAGCCCCACCAATGGGAAATTGAATTTGGGCGGCACCACGCCGATAATTGTGTAAACATCGGCATTCAGCGCCAGCGTTTGTCCGATCGCGTTGGGATCGCGCGCAAACTTGCGCGTCCAGAATTCATCGCCGATCATCACCACTTGCCGGGCGCCACGCTGGTCTTCTTCGGGAGAAAATGTCCGTCCGATCACCGGTTTCACTCCGAGCAGATCGAAGAAATTCCAGGAAACCCTTCCGGATACGACCATTTCCGCGTCGCCGCGTCCGGTGATGCCGAAATTCTCGAACGTGCACGCCGCGATGTCCGTAAAGGACTGCTGATGTTCCTTCGCGAACCTGAAAAACGGATAGGAAACCGAAACCGCTCCGCCGAGGTTATGCCGGTCCTTGGATATCCCTCCAACCACCTCCAGCCGATCGGGATCGGCGAAGGAAAGCGGCCGCAGCAGCAGCGCGTTGGCGACCGTAAAAATGGCGGTATTCGCGCCGATCCCCATGGCGAGCGTGAGAGTCGCAACAATCGCGAATCCGGGGCTTTTAGCAAGGATGCGCCCGGCGTGCTTAAGATTGGCGACCATATCGTTTCAGACGCTCCGACCTCGCGCCCGTTACATTTTCTTCCAGTCGCCCGACTGCTCGAACACGTGCGCCGCGCGATAAATCGTTTCTTCGTCCCAGTGCTTCCCGATCAGCATCATCCCTACCGGCAGATCCTGGCTCATCCCGCACGGAATTGTCATCGCCGGATGCCCGGTCACATCGAACGGGCAAGTGTTCGGCAGCATCTCGAAACCGCAGCGGCAAATCTCCGCGGGGGACGCGCCCGGAGCCGGCAGCTCCGTCGCCTTCATCGGCAGGGTTGGCATCAGCAGCAGATCGAAGCTTTCAAACGCATGATCGTAGGCCGCGCGCAGCCGCCGGGCCAGATTCTGCGCCTTCGCGTAGTGATAGCCGCGATGCTTGCGTAGCATGTATTGGCCCATCATCATGGTGACTTTCAAAGAGTCCGAAAGCTCATCCGCGCGGCCACGCCACGCATCGTGCGCCCTCATCAGGCTGGTCACGTACAGACCCTTCCAGTTGACTCCGAATCCGTTCCCGAGCATCATCTGCGCGGTCGCGCCCTCATGTGCGATCGCCGACCAGATCACCGGACCCTGCAGGTGCATCGGAATCGAAACTTCATCCACCTGGGCACCCAGCTTCCTGAAACACGCCGCGCCCTTTTGTACATACTCATCGACATCCGACTGCGACACCGGATGTCCAAAGCCTTCCTTCACCACGCCAATTCGCAAACCCTCGATGTCCCCCGTCAACGCGTTCGTGTATGCAAACGTTTTCGCACCCGCCTGGCGTGGATCTAGCCCATCCGGACCTGCAAGTGCTTCAAGAAGCAATGCATTATCGGCCACCGTCGCCGTGATCGGACCCGTGTGGTCCAGCGTCAATTCGATCGGCATGATCCCTGTGTAAGGAACCAGCCCGTGTGTCGGTTTCATTCCGGCCACGCCGCAATAGGACGACGGGATCCGAATCGAACCGCCCTGATCCCCTCCAATCGCCATATCTACCTCTCCTGCCGCCACCAACGCCGCGCTTCCCGACGAAGACCCTCCTGCCGAATGGCCTTCCTTGCGCGGATTGATCACCGGACCCAACGCGCTGGTATGGCTGCCTCCCGAAAAGCAGAAATATTCGCAATGTGCTTTTCCGAGGATGGTCCCACCCGCTTCCAGGATCCGCGTGACGATGGTCGCATCAATTTCCGGCACGTATCCTTGCAGCGTCGAGGCGCCGTTCATCATCGGAACGCCGGCGAGGCACACGTTGTCTTTTAGCACGATCGTCTTGCCCGTCAGGATGCCCGCCTCCGCGCCCTGAATCGTGGTTTTGTAATACCACGCGTTGTATTTGTTCTCCTCGCCTTCGGGCTGATATCCCGGAGTGCGCGGATACGTGACTTGAGGAAGCTGCTCCGGAATTAGCTCCAGCGCATTGTAGGCGTCGACGGTCGGCTCCATCAGATCGAGGAAGGCGCCCATTTCCGCCGGATCCATATGCAGGCCAAGCGAGGCGCAAACCTCAATCATTTCGTCGTTTGTCGGTCTCTTCACGGGCATGATCAGTTCAGCATATCGTAAGGTTAAAGAATGCGCGTTTTGATCGCAGACAAGTTTGAACAATCCGGCCTCGACGGCCTCCAGTCCGCCGGCTGCGAAGTTTTCTATCAGCCGGGAACCAAAGACGAAGCGCTGGTGAAGGCAGCCGCGGATCTTCAGCCCGATGTCCTGGTGGTGCGCTCCACGGCGGTCACCGAACCGATGCTGGCCGCCGCGCCTCTGAAGCTGGTGGTCCGCGCCGGCGCAGGCTACAACACCATCGATGTCGCGGCCGCCTCGCGCCGCGGGATTTACGTATCGAATTGTCCCGGAAAAAATTCGGTCGCCGTGGCCGAGCTGGCGTTCGGCCTGATTCTCGCGCTTGACCGCAAAATTCCGGATAACGTAATTGCGCTTCGCCAGCGGAAATGGGACAAGACCGGATTCTCGAAAGCGCGCGGACTTTTCGGAAGAACGCTCGGTTTGATCGGCCTGGGCCAGATCGGACGCGAACTGGTCCAGCGCGCCCACGCATTCGGAATGCACGTCGTCGCCTGGAGCCGAAGCTTAACCGGCGAATCGGCGAAGGAATTGGGCGTCGAGCGCAAGAATTCGGCGATTGAGGTTGCCGCTGGCTCCGATGTGGTCAGCGTTAACATTGCCTTAAATCAACAAACCAAGGGACTTCTGGGTGCGGAGTTCTTCGCGGCAATGCGCAAGAACGCATATTTCATCAACACGTCGCGCGCGGAAGTGGTCGATCAGAACGCCATGGCGGGAGCGATTCGCGAAAAAGGACTTCGCGTCGCCCTCGATGTGTTTGCAAACGAACCTGCTGGAGGCACCGGCGAGTTCACAGATCCCATCGCGCAGGAAATTTACGGTACGCACCACATCGGAGCTTCCACCGAGCAGGCGCAGGAGGCGATCGCCACGGAAACGGTTCGCATCGTGCGGACTTTCAAAGAAACCGGAAAAGTGCCAAACGTCGTGAATCTGGCGAAATCGACTCCGGTGACCTGCACTTTGGTCGTGCGCCACCTGGATCGGCCAGGAGTGCTGGCCAGTGTGCTCGACGCCATCAGCCTGGCGCGCATCAACGTGCAGGAGATGGAAAATATCGTCTTTGAAGGCGCCGAAGCGGCCGTTGCGCGCATCAATCTGGAAGCGGCGCCGCCGCCTGATTTGCTGACTCGATTGCCTGCGGAAAACTCCAATATTCTGGAACTTAGCCTGATCAGTAGATGCTGACCAGGTTTTGAATCTTTAAAGCGCGGCGTCCGCTGACTTGCACGACTTCTCCGTCGAATTTCAGCTTCCCATTGACCATCAGATCGAGCGGCCGGCTGGACGGATAATCGAACACCAGCACATCGCCTTCATCCAGTTCCAGAAGTTCGGGGACGGCCAGCGTGGGACCTTGCAGACGCGCGTCCAGATGAAGCGTAGCCGGACGGACCAGGCGCAGGACGCGTGCGTGTTCCTCCTCAGTGGCCTCGGTTCTGCGAATGGTGCGATGCTGGTCGAATTTCTGGCGGAGCATCTTGACGATAATCGATGGAATCCCGAGGTTCATCATGCCGGAAACCTCGCCAATCCGCACTTCGATCGCGATGGAAACCACGGCTTCGTTCTGGGCCAGAATCTGCAAGAGTTGGGGTTCGCTTTCGTGCGCTTCCACCGTGAAGTCGATCGCCGCGACGGCCAGCCACGCGGTCCGTAGATCCAGCAGAATCACCCGCATCAATCCATCGAGGATGCTCTGCTCGATATCGGTGATTTCGCGATTGATCTTCCCCGAGGATTTTCCGGATCCGCCCAGCAGCATTTCCAGGATCGGAAATACCAGTGATGGATTAATTTCAATTACCGCGCTGCCGTCGTAAGGCTTCATCGCCAACGCGATCAGGCTGGTGGGCGAGGGCAGCGACTGCGTGAACTCCATGAAAGAGAGCTGCTCCACCGAGATCAGATTCACGATGACGTAAGAGCGGAGATACGCCGACAGACTTGCCGCCAGGCTGCGCGCGAAGTTTTCATGCAGGAGATGAATGGTGCGAAGTTGATCCTTGGCGATGCGGTCCGTCCGCCGGAAGTCGTAGGTTTGCGCTTTAACGGCTGGATCTTCGTCCTTCGCCGGGTCGCGAGCCATCTTGAAGGCGTTATCGATTTCCTGTTGCGTTAAGACGCGATCCATGTTCGTCCATCGGCGGACCGATGGACACGGCTCACCCAGACAATTCTGAACCTCAAGCTTCCCAGCGGCGCGGCGATAAGGTTTCTCGAGGGAAGACGTTCCATGATGGACATACTGATTGTCGATGACTCTGCCGCTATCCGGAAGATTCTGCAACGTGTTTTACGCCAGGCAGATCTCCCCATCGGAACTGTCTTAGAGGCGGGCGACGGGCTGGAGGCCCTCGCCGCGCTTCAGACCCAGGGGGTGGGGCTGATTCTCTCCGATATCAACATGCCGAATATGAACGGACTGGAGCTGCTGAGCCAATTGAAGTCCAGCGAAACCTGGAAGGCCGTTCCGGTGGTGATGGTCAGCACCGAAGGCAGCCAGGCGAAAGTGCTGGAAGCAGTGCAACTAGGGGCTGCGGGCTACGTGCGCAAGCCGTTCAACGCGGAGCAGATCAAGACCAAGCTGGCGGAATTTTTTTAATCAGGGGCTATCATGACGGAAACAACAGAATCCGAACTCATTTCGCGCGAGTTTGTAGTCGAGTCGATTACCGCGGCGACCGCAGACGTGCTTTCCACGATGCTCGAGTTGGAGGCCACACCGGGCCAGAGCGTCGTGGTGAAGGAGGAGACCGAGCCGTCCTCGGGCCTGGTGTCCCTGATCGGCCTGGCGGGAGCCTGGGCGGGAACGGGAAGCTTGGCCTGCTCAGGAACGCTGGCGTGCTCGCTGGCCTCTCATCTGCTGGGGAGTCCGTGCGAAACGGTGAACGAAGAAGTGTTGGACGCTGTAGGCGAGATCACCAATATGATTCTGGGCAACGTGAAGACGATGCTGGAAGAGAAAGTGGGTCCGATGGGTCTCAGCACGCCGACTGTGATCTTCGGCCGCAACTTCCAGACTCGCAGCGCGCGCATCCACGCGTGGACGGTGGTCCCGTTCACGATCGGATCGGAACGGCTGCTGGTCCAGCTATGCGTGGCGCCGAACGAGGAAAAGAACAAAACGACGCTGCGCCCCGGCTTCCAGATGCCGCACATCCTGACGGTGTGAAGACGATAGATTCTGGAGATTCTCGCTAGCGAAAAACATCAACGGGTGAACATGACGACCCGTGCCCGATGTCCGCTGCTCAATTTCTCATCACAGGTGTAGAGGGCAGAGTTCGTTGTTTCGGCTAAGGCTATATACGCAGCGTCGTAGGCCGTGAAGTTGTGACGGAGTTCCCAGATGCGGCCGAGCAGGGGAGCGTGCGAACAGCGCTCCGCGGGCAGCGCCGCAAGTCCGGCGAGAATCTGACCGCTGCGGTGTGAATCCAGGCGCTGACCCGCAACCAGGCGCCGTATGGCACTCACGACCTCGATGTCGAGCAGGTGCGGAGTAATGAACACATCGTCGCGGCCGCGCAGCTCGCGTGCGAGGGGACCGGCTATAGGGGATTGGACCAGCAGTTCTACCACGACCGACGCATCCAGGACAATCATCGTTCGTTCCGCAGCTCGCGGATCACTTCCGCCGCGCTCCGCTTGGATGAAATCGGCTTGGCCGCCTGCACTACATCCAGCCACTCACGCATGGTGGGGCGTTGCGCGGCGCGCTCCAATTCTCTCTTGATGTAATCCGAGAGGCTCATGCCCTCGCGGGCCGCACGAGCCTTCAATGTGCTGTGCACCTGGTCCGGCACGTCTCTTATTTGAATCATTTTTGACATGTTCTAAGCATATAAACATGTGCAGGACATTGTCGAGCGTCTTGAACGACTGCAAATCCGGTTGGAAAAATTTCTGGATCGACAAGTGAGGCACGTTTACAGTTAGCGACTGCGCAGAAGTCCGACACCGATCTGGCCGTGAAGATTTTCAGCGGGATCGGCGCGGTCGCCGCCGCCGAACCAGACGCGAATGCCCTCGGCCGTCAGTTCGACGGATGGATCGCAAACCACCTGGCTGTCCCAGGGCTCCGTGCCGGCGATGAGCGGGAAATTCAAGTCGCGTTCCCAATGCACGCCGTCAGTGGATTTGGCGAGCCCGATGCGGCGGCGCTCGCCGCGGTCGCGGCCGGTGTAGAGCATCCACCAGGCTCCGGCGGAGGTCCACACGGCAGGCTCGCCGACGCCGTTTTCATCGAAGGAACCAGGGCCGCCGGGCGAGAGAACCGGGCTGGATCGCAATTTTTCCCAGCGCACGCCATCCGGCGACCGTGCGATTCCCAACTGCTGCCGGCGGGCGCGGTCGAGACCGACATAGAAGAGATAGAAATTCGCGCCGGCCCGGATCACGTAAGGATCGCTGACCCCGCGTTCATCGAAACTGCCCCGCGGGCCGGGGCGAAGGACAGCGTCTTCGCGCTTTTTCCAATGGACCCCGTCGGAAGATCGAGCCAGCACGATGCTGAACGGGTCGCCGGCCTCGTACCAGTAGAGAATCTCGCTGCCGTCGACTAACGCGGAGCCGTTGGCCGCTATATAATTGCCTGCCCATCCGGAGGGAGAAATCACGCGGCCGGTCTTGCTCCAGTGAACGCCATCCGGCGAACTCGCGGTCGCCGTGTGCCAGGTGCGGCCGTCGTATTCGGAATAGAGATTGAGATATTCACCACGAAAGCGGACCACTGAGGGATTGAGCGCGTCGATCGAGTCGCCGCGTGACAAGACAGGACCCAGAGATGGCTCCCACGCGAAGGGAGGACGCGGGCCAGCGGGGTCGGGCGGAGGCAAAGCAAAATCGGCGTACCGTCCGCACCCGGTCAGAAAAACAAGCAAGCAACAAACCGACGTCCATCTCCGTCGCTGCGCGGCCATTCTCACACCGGGATCCGGATTTCGATACTCGCGCCGTGTCCCGGTCTCGATTCGAGCTGCAAATCCCCGCCCAGCATCCGGACGCGGCGCTTGATGCTTACCGGTCCCATGCGCAGCAGCTCCAGCTCGTCGAGATTAAAGGATCCGCTGAAGGGAAACCCGGCGCCGTTATCCTCGGCCTTAATCTCGATGCGGTGATCGTGCACGCCCACCGACAGCGCCATGCGCGTGGCTCCCGAATGCTTCTGGATATTGTTCATGGTTTCGCGCACGATTTGCAGAAGCTCAAGCGACACTTCGGTTTCGGCCGGGTCGAACAGCTCGCCGCTTGAAAAGGTGGAAGTGATTCCGGTGTCGCGCTGGAACTGGTCGACCATGCGGCTGAGCGAGGCGGGCAGGCTGACGCCGTTTTCGGCGGGACGCATGCTGCGGACGAAACTGCGCAGCTCGCCTACCTGCGTTTTGCACAGTTGCTGCAACTCGCGCAGCTCCTCGGCGGCTGCATCGACGTCGCGCGCCAGAAGTTTCTTGATGATCTCCAGGCGCATCTGGAAACTGATGAAACTTTGGAGCGGCCCGTCGTGGAAATCGGCGGCGATGCGCTGCCGCTCAGCTTCGCGCGCTCCTTGCGCTTGGGATCGTATGATCACGTTGTGGCGCAGGGTGTGCGAAAGACGCCGGTCGAGATAACGCTTGTGAAACACGACGGACACGGCCACGCCGCTGGCCGCGATCGCGACCCAGACCGGCGGCGCATCTCCATGCGGCGCGAACAGCAGAGCGAGCAGAGCGACGACTACGGCGGTCACCACCACCCGCGTCGGATCGTGCAGAATCGCCGCCGAGGTCAGAACGTACGTGCATAGCAGCGCCGACATCCATCCCGCCGCGGGCCAGCCGACCCAGCCCACGGCCACCACCCAGCTCCAAAATCCGAAAAAAGTTACATCCGCCACCAGCGCGACGCCGGCGCGGCGGGCCGAATCGAAGCGCAGTTCGAAGAGAGTGCCGAAAGCGTAGACCAGATAGGCGGCGAGCACGGCGATCACCGAGGGGAATCGCTCATCCGCGGCGCGCACATACCAGGCCAGGCACGCCAGGGCCAGCAGGACTCGGGCGATGCGCAAGGCCAGGCGGCCGCGGTAAGGAACCATGGGGGAAAATCAGCGCCGGTACAAATACAGACGATGGCTGCGCCCTTCGCCGTCGTCGTCGATGTCCTGGACTTTCTCCGGCGTCCAGGCGGAAAATTCGAAATCGTGGGCGACGATGCGCGTGCCTTTCTTCAACTGCTTATCCAGAATCGGAGTGACTTTATCGTTTGACATCGGTAACAGGTAGACGGTGAGAAGATCGGCGGAAGAATAATCCTGCTTTAGCAGGTCGCCGTGGATGATGGTTGCGGTGGCGGAAAGACCCAGCGATTTGATCTTCTCCATGCTTTGTTTGAACAGGGCGTCGTCGAACTCGACACCTACCGCGTTGGCCTTGAATTTCTGCGCGGCCATGATCACGATGCGTCCGTCGCCGGAGCCCAGGTCGAACATCTTCTCGCCGGCTTTGAGTTCGCCGAACCGGAGCATTTTTTCAACTACGATCTGGGGCGTGGGATAGTAGGGCGCGAGTTTTTCAGTCGGCTTGTCTTGGCCCAGCAGGCAGAAAGGAGCGCAGAGCGCCGTGATCCATCGCATTACCGATCACTATACAACGCTTAGCGCCCGATATACACGCGCACCGGATTGCTCGGCTGGCCGTTCACTTCGAGCGACAACTCCGCGGGGCCGTAGTTGACAATCTTGGGGACCGTGATCTCGACGAGGTAGTACCCGATGTAGGGTGCGAGCACGGCTCGCGTCACTTCCACGGGCTGACGATCGATATAGGCCTTCACGGTGGCCACGACTTCCGGCGGATTTTCGGTGGGAGCAGCAAGGCCGGTAGGCCAGTCGGGTTTCACACGGCCGAGCCCGGTAGCCATGATCTGAATCCGGTCGCCCGAGTGCGCGGGATTCATGGCGTCGAGCATCAGGCCCGATTCTCCGTCGAGCAGAATCGGCGAGCCGTCGCGATCCACGAAAATTGCCGGTGCGGCGGTTTCCAGCGGAACCGCAGGTAAAGTCGCGGGGCCCTCCGGGCGGTCGACGGCGAGGGAAACAGAAGTTCCCTTCGCTTCGAACGGAATCTGCAGTTGCGTTTCGGTTTCATTCGCGGTGAGGACCGGGATCTGCAAGTCGCCGGCGCGCGCCGCTCGCACGCGAGCGCCCAGCACACTGATCAGAGAACCCGGAGCCGCCGCGCGCGCCACCAGATCCGCCGTGCTGACCACGCGCGGATCGCGCAGCCGGTGCGGAGCCAGAGTGGAATAAACGCCGTATCCCTCCACCGCGGCCCATAATTGATTGCCTTGCGCGTCCAGCTGGACGTCGGTGACGGCGCCTGGAAGGCCGGGAAGCTGCCGCCACTGCGGCGCAGCCGCCAGGTTGCCCAAGTCCGCGTAAGTCATGAAAACGCCGGCATCCGTAGCGGCGTAGATGGCCCCGCTGGACCGGTCGGCGGCGACGCCGTGAACACCGACGTCGGGAAGGTTGGAAGTGAAATTATCCCAGAAAGCGCCGCCGTTTTCGGTTCGCAGCACGTGCACGCGTATAGCGGTGGACGAAAGATCGTGCTGGCGCGAACCCAAGACAGCCAGCGCCACGCGCGGATCGTTCGGATCCACCCAGAATCGTTCCACGGCACCGGCTTCATTGAACCCGAATGGACGCCAAGTCTGGCCGCGGTCGTTGGACGCGCTTACCACGCCGCTCGCCAAGCCGACGTAGATGTATTGGCCGCGGGCGGCAAAGCTGCTCACCGGCAGGTTATTGAGGCTTCTCGAAAGAATCTGGCGGGTCTGAACATCGTTCAACGCTTCCGTATTGTCGACCGGAACCCAGGCGATCTTCTGGCCGGGCTGCCATTCGACTTCGCTCGAATCCGGAAGGGACAGCTTGACGCCGTTATCTCCCGAAGGAAGACTCAGCAACTTTGCAGCCGGCAGATTCGGCAATCCCTGGTTCAACCCGCTCCAGGATTTGCCGCCGTCCATGGATCGAAAGACGCCGTTCGCGCCCACGGCAACGATCTGGTCGTCGTCGGCAGGCGAGACCGCCAGGTCGCTCAAGCCGTCGCCCAGGATCGAGGTGCCGCGGAAATTGGTCAGATTATCCCAACTCGCGCCCTGGCTTTCGGAACGATACGCGAATTTTCCCACCGCGTAAAGCACCGCTGCTGATGCAGATCGCGCCCGAATCCGTGCGCCTGCCTCTGGAACCTGCAGCGAGGGGGCAACCGGTTCTGCGGGGACCGGGGCCGTCGAAGGTTTCCAGGTCTCGAAATCCACGGTCTCAAATACTCGTCCCAAAGACGCGTGAATCAGCAATGATCCCGCCGGCGAGAACCAGACGCGATCCACAGGTCCCGTCGCCAAGCCAGCCAGCGACCGGTTAATGGCCGAGTTGCCGACATGTCTCCAGTCCACCACGGGAAGCTGTGGCACGGGCTGCGCCAAAAGCCACGGCGCTGAAAGTACTGTGGCAACCAGGATCCGGGATGTGGCGTTAGTAAACACAGCGCCTGACCATTGTATACTGTTTCATCGGCGGAAGACCTCAGAAACTGTTGATTCTCCTAGAGCTACCGTAGTAAGATTTACCCGGGCAGAGACTTGCACTGCAATTTTAGTGTTAGACTGTCGATACACGGGTTCCGGTACGAAAAGGAGACGTTCTAACAGGTATTTTTGAGCCCAGGTTTTTTCGAATATGTCTGAGCGGCACATTCCGGGCCGGATGAGGGTGAAGCTGTCACTGCTTCTGGCAGCGGCGACGGCGGCGGTATGTTTCGGCCAGCCACTGCCCAGCGATTCCGGCTTGTATGCCGCCAAGGTCATTGAGCTTACCGGGCAGGTTTCGGTCCTGAAGGATTCGACGCCGTGGGCGCTCAACGTCGGCGACCAGATCCAGGTCAAGCAACTGATCATCACCGGTTCGGACGGGCAGGCTCGCTTCGAGGTTTCCGACGGGTCCACCTTTGACGTCTATCCGAATTCACGCGTGGTGTTCCGCAAGAACGCGCCCAATTGGCGGGATCTTCTCGACGTGCTGGTGGGCCGCGTGAAGGTGCACATCGAGCACATGTACGGTCCGAATCCCAATCGTGTGTTGACGCCGACCGCGGTGATTTCGGTTCGCGGCACGACCTTCGACATCTCCGTTGAAGAGGAGGACGAAACCACAACAGTAGAGGTGGAAGAAGGACTAGTGGAAGTGCAGCACGCACTGCTGCCTCGCGGAAACATCAAGATGCTCACGCCGTCAGACGGCCCGCTGCGCGTGTACCGCAATGTCCCGATCGCATCCAGCCGGATTGATAAGGGCGACCTCGCCAGGCGCGTGATGCGCGCGGCCGTGGACGCCATCAGCACGTGGGAGACGCGGATTCCGAAAGCCGGCGGTGTGGACCCGGCGGGTCCCGGCGATTCACATGGTAAGCTGCCTCCGCCGCCGGTAGCGCCAGTGCCAACCGCGCCACCTCCGCCGCCTCCTCCGCCAGGGGGATTTGTCGATTACGGCGGTCAGAATATCAGCGTGTTCGTGGTGCACCAGCCTCAGAAAGAGACGCGGCTGCACAAGGTGACGCGCGTCGTGTGGACCATGATGTCGCGATTCCTGCTGGGGCAGCAGCCGGGAATCGACGTCATGCGCGCGATTCAGAACTAACTGCGCATCTCGTGAGACACTAGCTCTAAGAGCTATGAAGTCTCTCCTACCGCTGGTCTTCCTTTCTATCGCGCGCGCGCAGAGTCCGGCGGGAGTTTCCGCCGAATGGGACATCTCCAGGACCGTCGCCGCGCTATCCGACCAAGCCACGCGCCTGAAGCCGATCCTCGATCAGCTCACGCCCAAGGAATGGGTCGCCAAAGGGGCGCCGGAAACCTACGTCGCCCAGTGGAAAGGCGCTCAGGACGAATTGGGGTATTTGGCAAATTCGGCGAAGGCGCTCGAAAAGCAGCCGGAGCGGCTGACGCTTGCGCTGGACACGTATTTTCGGCTTCAATCCATTGAGGCGCGGCTCAATTCGCTGGTGGACGGCGTGCGCAATTATCAAAACCCGGCGGTGGGCGATCTGCTGATCGGAGTGCTGGCCGAAAATTCGTCGAATCGCGATAAACTGCGGCAGTACATCACCGATCTGGCCGTCACCAAGGAGCAGGAGTTTCAGATCGTCGACAAGGAAGCCCAGCGCTGCCGCGGCGTGCTGAGTCATCAGCCGGCTACCAAGCCCGCGCAGAAGAAGAACAACCAATGACCGAAACTTTGACATTCACATGCAGCATCTGTGGCGAGCCCTCCACCGACATTTGCGTCCACTGCACCAAGGACGCCTGTCCGAATCATCGGTGCGAAAAATGCCTGCGGTGCAGCGACTGCTGCCAGTGCGAACTGCGCCGCACTCCTGAATAACTATGCGTTCCGCGATCCTGGCGCTCGCGTTTGCCGCTCTTATGCCCGCAGCACCTAAAATTCTGGTCCACGGCCATCGCGGCGCACGCGCGATGCGGCCCGAAAACACGCTCCCCGCGTTCGAGTACGCCATCGGCATCGGCGTCGACGTACTGGAGCTGGATATGGCGGTCACCAAGGATAACGTGATCGTGGTTTCCCACGATCCGTACCTGGAGCCTCCGGTATGCGTAGGGCCGCACTTGAGAGCGATGATTCACGATCTGACGCTCGCCGAAGTGCGCGAATGGGACTGCGGCAAGATTCACAACCCTCTGTTTCCCAAGCAGACTCCGGTGCCGGGGACTCGCATGCCGACGCTCGACCAGGTGTTCGATCTGGCGGCGAACAACAAAGTTCAATTCAACATCGAAACCAAGAGTTTCGCAGACCACCCGGAGCGCACGCCGCCGCCGGAAGAATTCGCGCGTCTGGTGCTGGAAGTGGTGCGCAAACATCATCTGGAGGACCGGGTAATGCTGCAGTCCTTCGATTTCCGCACGCTTCACGCCATGAAGAAGCTGGCGCCCGAGATTCGCCGCGTAGCGCTGTGGGAGGGTGACGATCGTCCTTTCACCCAAATCGCCCAGGAAGCGGATGCGACCATCGTTTCGCCGTTCTATAAGTTGGTGACTTCCGAAAGAGTCCGCGCCGCGCACGATGCGGGACTGCAAGTGGTCCCATGGACCGCGGATTCTCCCGCGGATTGGGAGAAGCTGGTGGCGGCTCAGGTGGACGCAATCATTTCGGACGATCCGGCGGAGCTGATCGCGTATCTGAAAAGTCGCGGCTTACGATAAAAATTTGTCGTTAGCGAGCGTGTGGATCCACCGCTGCCTATAGTCGCGGCGCGCGGTCGGCGCTTTCGAATAGCAGCTATTCAAGCGAGCCACGACCGCAGGGAGTGGTGGTTATCGCGGGTCTACGCGCATCCTATTTCTTTCTCTTAGGGGCCGTCGCCTGCGCGATCACCGATTCGCGATCGCCGCGCGTCCACGCCGCTTGCACCTGATCGTCGGGAAGGTCCGCGACTCTGCCGACCAGTAAAAACGCCGGCAGCGCATGCGGCAGCGTTTTCCAACGCGCCATTTCTATCAATGATGGGAGCGCCCGCTCGCGGATTTGCTCGATCGCATCCGGGTCGCGCTGGTCCGTCAGGATTTGCAGCATCCCGAGCGCCTGCGTCCGGTCGGTCCAGGAAAGCGAGTTCAGCATCTCGATGAACCAGGTCGGCTCGACTTTCACGCCCGCTTCGGGATGCAGCTTGGCATACACCGCCAGCGCCCTCAGCCCGCGCGTGGCGTTCACGCGAACCCCCGCGTCCGGATCTTTCAGAGCGAATTGAAGATCGTTGACGATCTCTTTGCGGTTTTCATCGTAGGCGATCACATAAGCCGCGGTGGCGCGCTGCGCTTCGTCGCCGGAATCGCGCAGGACATGTCTCAGCTCGCCCAGATACGTCTTGACGATCGGAATGAATTGCTGCTGAATGTCGCGGACCTCCTGATCTCCCGACAGCGCGTGTCCCTGCGTCAGATCCTCCTTCGTCTGGCCGGCGCGGGAGGCTGCTTCGGACGCGTCCAGGAACCGGCGATAAGTGGTCGTGATGTCTTCCGGAAGATTCACTTCGCCGTCGGGAGGCTCGCGCAGATCGAAGTGCGCGGCGCCTTTCTCTTCAACGCCAACGTAAAGAATCATGCGGCCGGCGTCGCAACAGACCGCTTCCAGATGCGATTCGACCACGCCGGATATGGCGTCAATACGCTCCTCGGCGTCGCCCTTGGAGCGCGGCAGAGGATCTCCTTCGCGCACTCCCAGCGCCTGCCGGACTTTGGCTTGCGGAACCTTATGCAGCCCGTAAAAATCGATCAGGCCTATGCGCGGACCTTCCTGAGCGCAGGCCAGCGCCGCCAGACACACGAATAGAATTAATCGCACTTACATCCGTAGACGGCGCGACGCGGCGATACGTTCCGGAGGAACGTTTAGCGTCACGCCTGCTTTTCAGCCAGCGGCCCGATGATCGGCAGGAGGAATTTTTCCCGGTTGTAGGCCTTATAGATCAGGAACACCCAAATCACGAAGAACACCAGGTATATCAGCAAATGCAGCATGCCGAACAGGAACACGCCTAGCACCGACATCGCGACACTCAGGATGCTCACCAAAATCAGGATCGCGACACACGCTGCCCAGAAGAAGATCGCCTGGAACGCATGGAATCGGATGGTCTTGTTCTTGTTGTAAGGATCCAGGACCAGAAACAGAATGCCCGTGAGCACCGTCAGGGAGTAGCACAGCGCGCTGGCGACATTCTCCTCCATCCCCGCCGACTGGACCGGAGTCGCGGGCGGCGGCGCCGAATAACCGCCTCCTCCGGCGTCCGCAGCGACGGCCGAGCCGCACTTTGCGCAAAACTTCCCCTCTACCTGCGATCCACAGTTTGGGCAGAATGCCATAAACGTCCCTCTCCTCCGTATTCGTTACTGTACTCCTATATGAGGTAAACGCACAAATCGCGAACGGTTTGTGTCACCATAACGGAAATGATTCGAACCCTGGTTCCGTTTCTTGCCGCAGCGCTTCTTCATGCCGCCGACTACAAACTCAAGGTCACGCCTGAGACCATCGCGTGGGGTTACTATTGGGCCGGCGCGAAGCCTGTTTTGACGGTGAAATCCGGCGACACGGTGGAAATTCAATGCGTCTCGGTCGGGAATCCCATGACGCTCGAGCGCGCCGGGCTGCGCGAGGATCAGATCGAACCGGAGATTCTTCGGATCTACAAAGAGATTCCACGGGAAGCGCGCGGACCGGGCGGCCATCCTCTCACCGGTCCGGTCGCGATCGAGGGCGCCGAGCCGGGCGACGTTCTGGAAGTCAGGATCAAAGAGATCCGGCTGGGCGCGCCGTACGGGTTCAACAGCACGGCGGGCTTCCTTGCGGACGTGTTCCCGAATCGCCAGACGAAAATCATTCAGTTCGATAAGGAACGCATGATCGGGCACTTCGGGCCGGGTATCGATATTCCGCTGAAGCCGTTTTTCGGCAGCATGGGAGTGGCTCCGGCGGAAGATAAAGGAAAGATCAGCAGCGCGCCTCCCGGAGTCCACGCCGGGAATCTCGACAATAAGGAGCTGGTGGCCGGCACGACGTTGTTCATTCCCATTCATGCCAAGGGAGCTCTGTTCGAGGTGGGCGATGGCCACGCTGGGATGGGGAACGGCGAAATCGACATCACCGCGATGGAAACCTCGCTGACGGGCGTGTTTCAGTTTATCCTGCGCAAGGATATGCACTTGAAATGGCCGCGCGCCGAGACGCCGACGCATTACATCACCATGGGAATCGACGAAGATTTGACCCAGGCGGCGCGCATCTGCGGCCTGGAGACCATCGATTTTCTGGTTTCAGAGAAGCATCTGACTCGCGAAGACGCCTACGCGCTGACCAGCGTCGCGGTCGACATGGACATCACGCAGTTGGTGGATGGAACCAAGGGAGTCCACGCGATGATCCCGAAGAGTATTTTCGTGAAGTGAGCTATAGGTGCCTCAGCGCGACCATCGGATCGATGCGCGAAGCTCGCCTTGCTGGAATGTAGCTTGCCAGCATCGCCACCGCAAGCAGCAACAACGCCACCGCGGCAAACGTCAGCGGATCGGTCGCGGTGACGCCGTAGAGCAGCGTTTTCAACAGACGCGTCGCGGCCCAGGCTCCGGCCAAGCCTAAAATCAGCCCCGCGGCGACTAATCGGCCGCCGTGCGAAATTACCAGCTTGGTCACGTCGGATGGCTCCGCTCCCAGTGCCATCCGCACGCCGAATTCGCAGGTGCGCTCCGCCACCGACGAGTACATCACCGCGTAAATTCCCACCAGGGCGAGCGTCAGCGCCAATCCCGCGAACGCGGACAGGAGAATCACGCTGAAGCGGCGCGGCGCAACGGATGCCGCCAGTTTGTGCTCCATGGTCTGGATGTTATAAACCGGCTGATCGCGATCGACAGCGCGGATCTGATCGCGAATCACAGCCGCGAGCGCCATCGGATCACCCATGGCTCGCACCACTAAATGCATCGCGGCGAAGCGCTGGACTTGCGCCATCGATTCGTACGCAATCGCGGGGACCTCCGTCGCGACGCCTTCGTCCGAACTATCGGCCACGATTCCGACGATCGTATAGGGCCTGCGGTCCGATGTCATAGAGATCTGATGGCCCATGGGATCTTCCGCTGGAAATAACCGCAAAGCCGCGGTTTCGTTCAGCACGACCGACCACGGAGCGGTTGCGCCATCCTGCTCACCGACGAAACGACCTCGTTTTAAACGAACGCCCAGGGCTTGAAAGAATTGCGGCGTGACCGCGTCTACCGTGATCAAGGGCGGTTGACCCGGTGGGAACAGCGGGCGCCCGGCGATGCCGACGTTCGCAGAGATGAAAACCGAGTGATAGAAAGCGCTGGCCTGAACGCCCGGGATCGCACTGAATTTCTCGACCGCCTGGTTGTAAAACGCGAGCCTGCGCGCATCCGTGCCCCAGCGCGACGGAATCGGGTTCACGTCGGCGGTCAAGACGTGTTCCGGTTGAAATCCGGGGTCGCGTGTCTCGATGATCCACAAGCTTTTTACCAGCAGCCCCGCGCAAACCAGGACCACCAGTGCCAGAGCGATTTCGGAAATTACCAGCGCGCTTCGAAAATGCTGTGTTCGTGTGTTGCTGGTGACGCTGGCGGAGCCTTCCTTCAGCGCTCCAGTCACGTCCGTACGAGTCGCGGATAACGCCGGCGCGAGCCCGAACAGGGTTCCGGTGAGAATCGCGACCACGGCGGTGAATGCCGTGACCATAGGGCTGATCGCGGTCTGATCGATTAGCGGCAGGCGCGATTTCCCGAGCGCGACAAAGCCTTGAATCGCAAAGCGCGCCAGCAACAGTCCGAGACCCGCGCCGCAAGTGGCCAGCAGCAGGCTTTCGGTCAGGAACTGGCGGATCAGGCGGCTTCTTGCCGCTCCCAAAGCGGCTCGCACGGCTACTTCGCGATGCCGCGCCGCCGCGCGTCCCATCAGCAGATTGGCGACGTTGCAACACGCGATCAGCAGCACCAGCCCTACCGCGGCCAGAAGGACCAGCAGCGCCGTCCGGCTATCGCCGACGATTTTCTGGTGCAGCGGCACCACTTTCATTACGTCGGCCGGGAACCCTGGCGGACGAATCCGGTCGTCCGGCAAGGCTGCCAACACCACGCGCGCTTGCTCCGCGGTCGCGCCAGGGTTTAATCGCCCGATCACGGAGACGAGCAACATCGGGCCGGTGGGCGTTTCCGGGCGCAGCGCGAGCGGGACCATCAGGTCGACATCCAGATCCTGAGGAAAACGGAAGTCGCGCGGCAGAACCCCAACGACTGTGTAGGTTAGATCATCGAGGTTGATGGTCTTGCCGATTGTGGAGGCTTCGCCGTTGAATCGACGCTGAAAAAGAGCGTAGGAGAGAACGCAAGTGCGTGGACCGCTGGGGCGATCCTCATCTTCAGAGATGCCCCGGCCAAGGATCGGCTGAACGCCGAGCGTGGGCAGGAAACTCGCCGATACTACCGCGGCCTGAAGGCGCTCCGGCGCATCGGCTCCAACCAGGTCACGATCCGCGCGCATATACGCAGCGACGTTCTCGAAGAGCTGGGTTTGCGCCTTCCATTGCACGTACCTGCCGCCAACGGCCAGATCCGCCTTGAGGAAGTCGCTGTGCCTGGTCAGCCACACTAGCCGGTCCGGCCCGGGATACGGGAGCGGCCGCAGCAAGACCGCGTAAATCACGCTGAACATCGCCGAATTCGCGCCGACGCCGAGGGCCAACGCAAGAATCGCCGTCAACGTGAAAAGCGGAGATGAGCGCAACACGCGGAGGCCGTAGCGCACATCCTTCCACGCCGTTTCGAGCGTCTGGAGAGTCCAACCATCGCGGCATTCTTCTTTGATCGCCGCTGCACCGCCGAACTCGATCCGCACGCGGCGGCGCGCTTCCGCCGGGTCCATGCCCTGGGCGACGTAATCGCGAATCTGCTGCTCGATATGAAATTCGATTTCGGAGTTGAGTTTCTTTTCGCGGCGGGTCATACCTAGGTGTTCTAGATATACAGGATCATATGTAGGATGTCAACGTATCCAGCCAGCGGACGCTTTACAAATATTTACACATACTCGGTTTTACTCATTAACGCTGTTAAGTGCATGAGAACCGTTATTTTGCGCCCATACACCCATTTTTAAGCGCTTTGGACCCCGCAAAACACATGGAACGAATTCGGCACAAATCATCGTATAGTGGAGAAGTTGGAGGTTACTGATGCGCGTCTTTTCACTCAGCTTGATGTGTGCCGCTGCGGTTCTCGCGGCGCCGGTCCCGGAGCCGACGTTCTATAAGGACGTTCTCCCCGTTCTCCAGAAAAACTGCCAGGGCTGCCACCGGCCCGGCGAAGCTGCCCCGATGTCTTTGCTCGACTATCAAAGCACGCGGCCTTACGCGAAGTCGATTAAAGCAGCGGTGCTCACTCAGAAGATGCCGCCGTGGTTCGCCGATCCGCATTACGGAAAATTTTCGAATGACCGCCGGCTGTCGGACGCTGAAGTGAAGACGCTGGTGGCTTGGGTGGATGGCGGCGCCAAGGCCGGCAATCCCAAGGACGCGCCGCAAGCTCTGACCTTTACCGAAGGATGGGTAATTGGCAAGCCGGACATGGTGTTTGAGGTCCCGACTGCGTTTAACGTTCCTACGTCGGGCACTATCGATTATCAATATGTCCGGTTGCCGACCAATTTCACCGAAGACAGGTACGTGCAATTCGCCGAAGCCCGGCCCACGGACCGCGAGCACACGCATCACATCATCGCGTTCATTCGCGATCCCCACTCGCCCTGGATGAAGGATGCGCCCATCGGCGTGCCGTTCGTTCCCGAAAAGCCCAAGGCCGGTGAACGTGGCGGTGGTGGCGGCGGATTCGGCGGCGACTTCCTGGCCGGCTATGCTCCCGGAACGGTTCCGGACACGCTGAAGCCCGGGCAGGCGAAGCTGGTTCCGAAGGGCGCCGACATCATCTTCCAACTCCACTACACTGCGGATGGAAAGCCGGGCAGCGACAGGAGCCGCGTCGGCGTCATCTTCGCGAAGGAGCCACCCAAGGAGCGCGTGCTGACATTGGCCGCGACAACGGCCGATTTCGCGATTCCTCCGGGCGACGCGAACTATCGTGTCGACTCAAAGATCACGCTGCAGGCGGATTCGACTCTGATCATGATGCTGCCGCACATGCACCTCCGCGGCAAGGATTTCGACTTCCGCATCACCTATCCGGACGGGAAGACTGAAACCCTGTTGGACGTCCCGCACTACAGCTTTAGCTGGCAGCTTTCCTATTATCTGGACAAGCCGCTATTCCTGCCCAAGGGCACGACCATCGAGTGCACCGCGCACTACGACAATTCTGTGAATAATCCGGCCAATCCGGATGCGACCAAGGAAGTTCATTACGGCGAGCAGAGCTGGGATGAAATGATGTTCGGCTTCTTTGACGTAGCGGTTTCCATGGACACCAATCCTATGGACCTGATGCGTCCTAAGAAGCAGCAGAAACCCACGGGTGCGGATAACCACTAAGCGACTCTTGGCCGGCATGGTAGCGACTGCGCTGCCATGCCGGTTTTCTATTTACGGAGCTGAATTTCTATGCGTTTGATTGCCTCTTCTCTATTTGTGTGCCTGGTGGCTACTGCCGCGCCGACGTTCCACAAGGATGTCGAGCCGATTCTTCAAAATAGCTGCCAGGAATGCCATCGCGCGGGCGAAATCGGCCCGATGCAGTTGCTGACGTACGATCAGGCGCGCCCCTGGGCCAAGGCGATCAAGACCGCCGTGCTTCAGGGCAAGATGCCGCCATGGCCGGCCAATCCCCACTACGGCAAGTTCTCGAATGACCGCTCCCTGACTAAGGCGCAAATCGACACGATCGTCGCCTGGGCCGATGCGGGCGCGCCCGAGGGCAATGCTGCCGATGCTCCCAAGCCGCGCCACTGGGTGGACGGTTGGAACATTGCGAAACCTGACGCCGTCATCCAAATGCCGCAAGCCTTTAACATGCCTGCGTCGGGCGAGGTGGAGTATCAATACATCGTGGTGCCCACCGGATTCACCGAGGACAAGTGGATCCAGCAGGTGGAAATTCGCCCCTCAGACCGAACCGTGGTGCATCACGCCGTGATCTTCCTTCGCGAACCCGGGAACAAGTGGCTGACCGAGGCCCAACCCGGCGTTCCATTCGTGCCGACGGTGGAAAACGCAGGGCAGCGATTCTTCAACACGCAAGGCCAGGGTAACGACGTGCTGTGCATTTACACGCCCGGCATGGTGCCCGACGTCTGGAAACCCGGCCAGGCCAAACAGATCAAAGCCGGCACCGATCTCATTTTCCAGATGCATTACACGGCGAGCGGCAAGCCCGGCAGCGACCGGACGCGGGTCGGCCTGGTGTTCGCGAAGGAGCCTCCCAAGGAGCGCATCATCACCGTGGGAGCGATCAACAACCGCTTTACGATTCCGGCCGGCGACGGGAATTTCAAGGCCGAGGCAGTCGTACCGATTCTGAACGACATGACCATGATCAGCCTGTTCCCGCACATGCACCTGCGTGGGAAGGCGTTCCAGTACGACATTATCTATCCCACGGGCGAGACGCAAACGATTCTCAAAGTCGATAACTGGAGCCTGAACTGGCAGCTTTCCTACAAGCTCGAAAAGCCGATTCCGTTGCAGCCCGGCGTCAAGGTCAAAGCCACCGCGTGGTGGGACAATTCGGCCAATAATCCCGCGAATCCGGACCCGAAGAAAGACGTCCAGTGGGGCGAGCAGAGTTGGGAAGAAATGTTGGTCGGGTTCTTCGACGTGGCCGTCGACCCCAAGATCACCAATCGGAACATCTACAGCCGCAAATCGGAGTAATGTAGGATTTGATGCTTCGAGCCGCGATTCTGATACTGGCCGGCGCCACCGTGGCTGGCGCACACGACTTCATCACGACGAAAATCACCTTCTCGAAAGAAGTCTCGCGGCTGCTCTACAAGCGCTGCGCATCATGCCACCGCGAAGGCGGATCGGCGTTCTCGCTGATGACCTATGAGGAAGCGCGTCCTTGGGCCAAGGCCATCAAGGAAGAAGCGCTCGAGCGCCGCATGCCGCCGTGGCAGGCTGTAAAAGGCTTCGGAAGCTTCAAGGACGATCGTGGCCTGACGCAGGAAGAGCTGGAGATCATCTCGGACTGGGTGGAAGGCGGCGCGCCTGAAGGCGAGCCGAAATACATGCCGCAGGTTCCCAAGCCGTCAGCGTGGCAAGATCCGGAGGGCCCCGCAGGTTCGCCTGAGATGGTGGTTTCGTCGGGCACGAAGCTCGATGTGCAGGCGCGCGTTCTGGCGGTTCGACCGAAGGACTGGCAGAAAGGCGCCAGCGTCCAGATCATCGCGGAACGCCCAGACGGCACTATCGAGCCGCTGCTATGGATTTATCAGTTCAATCCCGATTTCAAGCGGACGTATTACTACAAATCGCCGATCACGCTTCCGGCGGGGACTGAGATCGTGATGAGTCCGTCGAACGCGGGGAGCATCGGGCTGTTTGCTACCGCTTCTCCGAAAATCCTGCACAAGACCGCCGCGGCGCGCTGAACTTCGTGATTGTTCCACTCGACGCGGGCGGCCATGTCGAAATCTTCTCGCCTTTGCCTCCCGCTGAGTGTGCGGTCCGACTTGCTTCGGCGATAGACACGGAGCGGAGTGTAATTTTCTCGTCGGCAGCTCTGTTCGGCTCGAAGCTTGTGATCGGACAAGCTTCTGAATCGTCTTTGCGCCTCCGTAAACGCATCCGGTATCGCAACTCGTTTCAGAGTTTTCTGTTCGCGACGATGCGCCCACAACAGGGAGGGACGCTCATTTCCGGCACGTTCGCGATGCATCCGATGGTTCGGACCTTCATATTCGTCTGGTTCGGATTTATAGCGGTGATCGGCGGAGGGGTGGCGCTCGCGACCGTGAGGGGGACGCTGTCTAGTTCCGACGGCAACAGCCATAGCCTCTTGGGTATCATCATTCCTTTGGCGATGCTGTGTTTTGGATTTGTTCTGATTCGGTTCGGACGTTACCTTGCCCGCAATGAGGCTCGCTTCCCTACGGACTTTCTCGTCCAGACGCTCGACGGCCGGGAACGTCTTTAAAATAAAGAACCTTTCGGACGGTTAAAGGCTACTCGGCCATTTCGCGGTTCGCTTGTAAGACCATCGCCGTGGCCTCTTCCAGATTCGCGCGAACCTCCTCAAGGGTTTCGGCTTGCGTGTTCGCCCCAGGCAATTCTTCGACGAATCCGACGTAGCCTTCGGGAACTTTCAAGTAGATCGCGGTGAATGTCATTCGCGTGCTATTGACCAATCGTAGCAAGTTCAGCTGATGATCCCCTTCCGCACCGCGTAAAGAATCAATTCCGGCACACTGTGCAGATTCAGCTTCTGCAAGATGTGAGTCCGATGCGTCTCCACCGTATACAAACTCAAATTCAACAGATTCGCGACCTCTTTGTTGCTTTTCCCCTCTGCCACCAATTGAAGCACTTCGCGCTCGCGGTTGGTCAGCAGCTCGTAACTGTCCTCCGCCCCCATTTCCGCCAGTTGATGCATGTAATCTTCTTTCAAAATCTTGCGAACCGCCGGGCTGAAAAACGATTTTCCTTCCGTAATCGCGTGGATCGCCGCGATTAAATCCGCTTCCGCCGAATCCTTCAGCAAATATGCCCGCGCGCCCGCTTTCAGCGACCGGATCACGTAGCTCTCATCGCTGTGCATGCTCAAAATCGCGATCGCCGTCTGCGGACTACGGCTCGCGATCTGGCGCGCCGCCTCCACTCCGTTCAGATGGGGCATCGCAATGTCCATCACCACCACGTCCGGTTTTTCGGAAGCGGCCAGCTCTACCGCTTCGCGTCCGTCGGCCGCTTCGCCAACCACTTGCAGATTATGCTGACGCTCCAGCAGCAGGCGCAGGCCGCTGCGCATCACCGTGTGGTCGTCGGCAAGAAGGATTCGAATCGACATCTTGAATTAGCTCGCAATCGGCAGCTCTACGGCCACCTTGGTTCCGTTCCCGGGCTGCGACGCGACTTCGAACGCCCCGCCCAGGTGATTCACTCGTTCTTCCATGCCCACCAGCCCGAGTCCCCGCACTCTCCCCGCGTCGAAGCCGTGGCCGTCGTCCTCTACAGACAGCAGAATCCGCGACGGCTCCTGCTTCACGACCACTTTGACGCTGCGTGCCTGCGCGTGGCGGGCGCAATTGTGCAGCGCTTCCTGCACGACGCGGTAAATGCAGGTCCGCAGCTCGTCCGGAAGCTCGCCCGCGGTCTCCTCCGCAGTCACATGAACGCGTAGACCCGTTCGCTTCGACACTTCGCGAGCCTGCCATTCAAGCGCCGGCACCAACCCGAAATCGTCCAGCATGGAGGGACGCAGCAGCAGCGTCATGTTGCGAATCACGTTCACGCTCGCCTCCGCCAGCTTCTTGATCGATTCCACGTGCCGCCGCACTTCCGCCGAATCCTGCGGGACGATCGCAGCGGCATTGCCGGCTTCCATCAGCAGGGCCGAGAGCGATTGCCCCACTTCGTCGTGCAGCTCGCGGGAAATGGCGCGCCGTTCCTGCTCCTGGGCCGAAACCAGGCGCGCGGAAAGCTCCTTCAACTCCTGCTGCGCGCGCATGCCTTCTTCGTAGCGCTGGCTCAACTCGTGTTCCAGATTCAGCGTCCGGCGAATCGTGAATGCAGCCAGCAGCAGCCCCACGCCGACGGTGGTTCCCAGCATCCAGATCAGCCGCGCGCGCAAGCCGTCGAACGTCGCATTCAGCTTGGCGCCGGCCGAGTTCAATTCCCGCACGCTGATCTGATCGATGCGGTCCACCAAAGCAAGCATTGCGTTGCGGCGCCGGACCAACTCATTCGAGAAGTATGCGCTGCTGTCCCGCCGTCTTTGCTTGAGTTGTGTCTCGATCACGAAGTCCAGCAGCTTCCAATACACCTGGACCTCCGCTTGCAAATTGCGGAAGGGATCTGCCTCGGCGGGGTCCAGCGCAGCCGCGCAATCGGCTAAGGCGCGGTCGGTATTTTGCCTGATGCTCATCCACTTTTCCACCTGAGCCTGCGCTACGGCGTTATCGGAGGCCAGCAAGTAGTCCCGCATCACGATCGCGGATTGATAAATACCGGCGCGCACTTCATCCAGCGCTTTGCTGCGCCGGAAGTACACGTCCCGCACCTGCGCGTCGCTGCTGCGCACGTTACGCAATACCAGCAGGGCGTCGATGCCCGCGGCCAGCATCAGGATCAGCAGTCCGCCGAAGCCTGCAAACAGCAGCCGACGTCCGCCCGTAAATGGACGAAATCTCACCTCGATGACTAGTCTACAGGACCAATCCTCCGGCGGAATACCGTCTCAACGGGATTGCCGCGATGTGGTCAAATGGTGCTTACTCTTAGTAGACTCAAATTGAGCTTGTGAAGAGCGAAGATCGTTAAGCAGAAGTATGTAAAAGAGGACCCGATACGGAGAGGACCATATGATTAGAACCAAGAATCTGGCCTATTTAGGCCTTGCTGTTTTGCTTGCGACGGCTGCCTGCCATAAGGCTGCGCCCGTCGCCGCCAGCCACCCGCCCGATACGACGCCGGTGGCCCCACCCCCAAGTTCGACGCCAGTGACGCCGAGGTCCTCCGGCCAACGGGCGTCGCCGAGCCAGCCTGTCGCTCAGACTCCGCGTCAATCGGCGCAAATTCCGCCGGAGGTTCGCGCGACTCTCAACGAAAAGTTGGCTCGGTTAGAAGATGCCATGTTCGATTACGACAAGTCCACGATTCGCGAGGACGCGTCCACGGCGCTTAAAGACGATGTCGGCGTCATCCGCGACATCCTGGCCAATTATCCGACGCAAAAGCTGCTCATCGAGGGACACTGCGATGAGCGCGGCTCGGAAGAGTACAACATGGCTCTCGGTGACCGCCGCGCCAAAGCCGCCGAGGAGTTCCTGAGTTCCATGGGGATTCCCAACGGCCAGCTTTCGGTTCTCAGCCTCGGCAAGGACCGTCCGGTGTGCACCGACGCGGACGAGAGCTGCTATCAGCGGAATCGGCGTGCGCACGTTACCGCGGCGCCCTAAGCAAGTTTCTCCCGACCTGTAACGCACCCTCCAGAAACGCGGGGCTTAACGGCATTGTCCGTTGCGCCCCGCGTGTGCTTTTTACATTGCACAACAGTCCTGCCCTTGGGTTAAACTGATCCTCACGCAGTCAAAGCTGTCGAAACAGGAGGATGTTTCCATGAGCTGGTATTACGCGGATGCAGGACGGCAGGTTGGCCCGGTGGAAGAATCAGCGCTGGACGATCTGGTGCGTGCCGGCGTCGTACGGGACGACACGCTGGTCTGGCGCGACGGAATGGCGAACTGGCAGCCGCACAGCGCGGTGCGGGGAGCACGTCCTCCGGCCGCCATGCCTCTTCCCGCCACCCCCATCGATGCCGCCACGGGATTCTGCTCCGAGTGCGGGCGTCCGTTTCCAGCCAACCAATTGGTGATGATCGGAAACGCCGGCGTGTGCGCGCAATGCAAGCCCGTCTACATGCAGCGCATCCGAGAAGGCGGACAGGGCATTGCCGCGCGCCGCTACGCCGGGTTTTGGATTCGGGTCCTGGCCGCCATTATCGACGGTGTGATCTTGAGCGTGGTGGGTCTCATTATCAACGTTCCGCTCCAGTTAATGCTCGGTGTCGGATCCTTGCGGGTGGGATCGGTTCCCAATGTAGGGGTACTGGCCGGCGCTTTCGGGATTATTGTGCTCCTCAACTTCGCGATCGCCTGCGTGTATTCGTCTTTCTTCATTTCCACGCGCGGCGGGACGCTGGGGATGCTGGTTTTGGGACTCCGGGTTATCAAAGGCGACGGCTCACAACTCAACTTGGGCCAAGCCGTCGGCCGCTATTTCGCATACATCATTAACTCTTTCACGCTCTTCATCGGCTTCATCATCATCGCGTTCGACGATCAGAAGCGCGCCCTGCATGACCGGATCTGCGACACACGGGTGATCTACTCTAAATAAAGAATGGCCCACGCGATCTGCTGCGGTACCTGCTCCTGGCCGATTCCGCCGGAAGCCTGGAACCGCGAGGACGTGGTCCGCTGCCCGGGCTGCCGCCAGAAAGTGGAGGTGGTGGCGTTCCCGGCGATTGAACGTACGCGCGCCGGTCCGCTTCCGGAAGCTCTTGCCGCCGATACCGAAGCCAGTTGTTTTTATCACGCCGAAAGCCGCGCCGTAGTCCCCTGCGATCAGTGCGGACGCTTTCTATGCGGCCTGTGCGACCTCGAAATCGACGGCCGCCATCTGTGCCCGGTATGTTTCCAATCCGGCCTCGTGTCGAATCAGCTCGAAGTTGCCGAGACGAGCCGCCCCATGTGGGACTCCATCGCCCTTGCCACCGCCACGCTACCCGTGCTGCTGTTCTGGCCCGCGATCATCGGAGCGCCCACAGCGCTGTACTTCGTCGTGCGCCGCTGGAACGCGCCCTTAAGCATTCTTCCACGCACGCGCATTCGTTTTTATCTGGCGGCGCTGTTCGCGCTGGCCGAAATCGCCGGCATCGTGTTCCTCGTCTGGGCCATCGTTCGACTGCCGGGGAGGACCCGCGCGAGTTAACCCGCGATGCCCAAGCGAACTTCGATCTACCGCCGCCTCACCGGGCGTAAGCGGACGCTGGCCGGCTACTCGCAATTGTGGCTGGCGCCGGATCATATTCTTCTGGTCAAATCCTCGCGCCTGGTGGAGCATTATCAGCGCTTCGCGCTCGCCGACATCCAGTCCCTTGTGATAACGACCGTAGTAGATCGCACGCCGCTCGAAATCGGGGCGGCGGGCGCGGCTATTTTGTGGACGTTGATCGCTCTTACCGTAACCTCCCTGTTCGGAAAAATATTTTTCGTGGTCACCGGCGCCATTGGCATCGCCCTGGTCGTGATCGACCTGGCGCGCGGACCGCGTTGCCGATGTCATCTGTACACCGCTGTCAGCCGCGAACTGCTTGCGCCCGTCGGCCGCGTCCGCACGGCGCAGAAGCTCCTGATCGAATTACGCAAGGCCATTGAAGCGATTCAGGGTGCTCTGCCCGCGGACCGCATCCCGTTAGAGACGCAGCGTCCGGTTCTGCCCTTCGACGCGCCTCCGCCCGAGGTTCCCCAGCCGCCGGGTTATCTGCCGGAGCTTCTATTCGGCCTGTTTCTCGCCAACGCCGCGCTGCTGCTGGTGGACATTCGTTTTCCGCACGCGCAGATCTCCAACGCTCTTTTCACGACGGTCTTCGGCGAGATTGTGATCATTATTTTCGCTCTGATGCGGCGCCCCGGCCGCGACCCGCGCCGCATTATATACGGGGTAATGATCTTCAGCATCGTGTGCATTGGCTGGGATGCTTTCGACCTGGGCCGCAGCTTCTTCGAGGTGGTGACGGAAGCGGCCCGGCGCGGGAACAGTATCGCCTACGACACCAGCTTGAATGTCTGGGGCCAGCGCCGCGCGCTGTTTGCCGCCGGATGGAGAATCGCCGCCGGCGGGTTCGGCTTGCTAGCGTCATATATGGAACGATGAACGCACTCGCCAACCCCCTGGTAGATCAACGCTGCTACAATCATCCGGCGCGCGAAGCCGTCGTGCGCTGTCCGGAGTGCCGGCGTTTCTACTGCCGCGAATGCGTGGTGGAGCATCTCGGCCGCATGATCTGCGCCGCCTGCGTCGCCGAAGCCGCGACGAAAGAAGCGCACCGGGAGCGCTTTCACGCCATCCGCTGGACCTTTTTTGGAGCTGGGGGATTCCTGCTGGTGTGGCTGATTTTTTACTATCTGGGCGTGATGCTGGCGCGTGTTCCGTCCGAATTCTTCAGAGTCACATGAACGCGATCGAAGTCCTGGAACAGGCCGTCAATCTGCTTCGCGGGGCCCCCTCGAGCGCCGTGGCCGCGTATCTCACCGGCTCGGTTCCATTCACGCTCGCGCTCCTGTTTTTTCTGAACGACATGACGCGAAGCCCTTTCGCATCCGAGCGCATCGCCGTGTCTTCGCTGGTACTGGCGGCCCTCTACATCTGGAAAAACGTCTGGCAAGCCATCTTCGCGCGAAGCTTATATCACACTGTTTCGCCGGCGCGCGCGCCCTTGAATCTCTTCCGCTTGATTGTGCTTCAGGCCGCGCTACAGCCGGTCGGCATTTTGCTCGCATTGCCGTTTCCCTGGCTGGTCGCTTTCTTTCGAAACGTCGCCCTGATGGCCGCTCTCGACGTTCCCGACCCCGTGCGCGCCGCCCGACGCCAGGCGGTTCTATGGACCAAACAGAATTGGGGAATCCTGGGACTCATGTTCGTCGCCTCCCTTCTGCTTTTTGCGAATTTCTTTATCGCCATCGCGGTCCTCCCGCAGCTCGCGCGCAGCTTTCTGGGGATTGAAGGAGAATTCGCGCGCCTCGGAGGCGGCATCCTGAACCTTTCTACCGCTGCCGTAGCTGCCGCGCTTGCGTGGATGATCGTCGACCCCCTGCTCGACGCCATCTACGCCCTTCGTTGCTTCTATGGAACCTCGCTCGCTTCGGGCGAGGACCTACTCGCTGCGCTTCGCAAAGCCGTGCCAGTCGCGGCGCTATTTGTTTGCCTGTTCTTCGCCTTGCCGCACCCGGCGGCAGCGCAGGTCGACCCGGTCAAGCTCGACCATTCGATCGACCAAGTCATCCACACGCGGGAGTTCACCTGGCGCGCGCCCCATGCCGGCCCCAAGGAACCGCAAGGCCGATGGGTCGGCTGGATCCGTGGTGCGCAGGATCTCTTGAACCGCGGTTGGGAGTGGGTCAAGAAAGCTATCCGCGCGCTCTTCGAAAACAAGTCGGAAACCGAACCAGGAGGCAAAGACGCGCCCGTCACTCGACGAATGCTTGAAACCCTGATCGGCCTGGTGGTCGCATTGATCGCCGCGGCGCTGGTGGCCTTCTTCCTGCGCCGCCGCGCGACCATGGTTGTCGCCGAAGCGGTTACCGTCGCCGCGCCCGCCGTCAACCTCGCCGACGATTCCGTCACGGCCGATCAGATGCCTGAGAGTTCCTGGCGTCAGCTCGCTGAAGAGTGGCTCCCCAAGGGCGACTGCCGCCTGGCGCTACGCGCTTTGTATCTCGCGGGTCTCAATTATCTGAGCGGACGCAACCTGGTTTCCATTCGACGTTGGAAGAGCGGCCTCGATTATCGCCGTGAACTGGAACGCCGCTCCCGCTCGAACCCGGACATCGCGCCGGTCTTTACCCGCAGCGTCGAGATTTTCGAGCGGGGATGGTACGGCCCCCATCCCGTCGACCGCGCGATGGTCGAATCCTTCGCCACGGGGCTCGGTGAAATCAAAGCGCAACTGGAGCGTCCCTCGTAAATGCGCTGGGTGTTCATCATCGCGATTCTTGCCGTCTTAGTCTATGGACTCGAACAGGTCGCCGTCGCGCCGCTCGAAACCGGCGACGTGTATCCACCGTATTCGTCTCTTCGATCCGACCCGCTAGGCGCGAAGGCACTTTATGAGAGCCTGGCCGCGCAACCGGATCTGGCCATCGAGCGACTATACAAAGACCGCACGACGCTCGATCGCGACACGATGTTCGTGCTCGGCGTCGATCCTGTCTCGTGGGCCGGTGTGAAGGATAAGACTCTCGAAGAATACGAACAGCTCGTTCAGAATGGCGGACGCCTGGTCATCGCTTTTCTCGCCGTGCGCCCGCCTCGCAGCCGTCCCGAAAAGCGCGCCATCGAGGACCGCTGGCATCTGCACTTCAGGTATCGGCCCGGAGTCTACGAAGAGACCGACGCGATCCCTACTGAAACAGCTCTGCGCATCGACGCTGGTCCTGAATGGCATACGCTCGCCGGCCACGGCGCCATCGTTCGCATGTTTGGCAAGGGCGAAGTCGTCATCGTCCCCGATAGTTTTCCGCTCAGCAATCAGGGGTTGTTCGAAGCTCGCGACGCACAGTTCATCGCCGCGTTGGCGGGCCCTGCGCGCCGCATCGTCTTCGACGAAAATCATTTCGGCGTAGCAGAGACCGGGAGCGTCACTACTTTGATGCGGAAATATCATCTGGAACCCGCGGTCGCGCTGCTGGCGCTAGCCGCTGCGCTGTTTCTATGGCGTAATTCGTCCAGTTTTCTGCCTCCCTGCGAAGCCCGCGCAAGCGATGCCGTCACCGGCCGCGACTCCATGGAAGGCATGACCGCGCTGCTGCATCGCGGCGTCGGTGATAAAGACTTGCTCGACGTGTGTTTCGCCGAATGGAGCAAATCCGCTCCCCGTCAGGCTCGTGCGGCTCAAATGGAAGAAGCCCTCCGCGCCCACCGCGATCCCGTCGAAGCCTATCGCGCCGCCGTCCGCGCCCTTACTCAGGAAGGAAAATGACAGAGAACCTCGAACAGCTGCATCAGACGCTCGAAGCCGCGCGAGCCGAAGTGCGCCGCGTGATCCTGGGGCAGGACGAAGTGATCGACGCCGCGCTCGTCGTGATCCTGGCGCGCCAGCATGCGCTACTCGAAGGCGTTCCTGGCGTGGCGAAGACTTTACTCGCGCGAACTCTTGCTCACGTGCTCGGCTGCGAGTTCGCGCGCATTCAATTCACTCCCGATCTGATGCCCGCCGACATCACCGGCACCAACGTTTTCAACTTCGCCCGCAACGAATTTACGCTGGTCCGCGGGCCGGTCTTTACATCCTTCCTGCTCGCTGACGAAATCAATCGCGCGCCCGCCAAAACGCAATCCGCGCTGCTGCAAGCCATGCAGGAGCGAACCGTCACCATCGATCGCGAAACCCATCCGCTATCGCCGAATTTCACCGTCTTCGCCACGCAGAATCCCATCGAATACGAAGGAACTTATCCGCTGCCCGAAGCCCAGAAAGACCGATTTCTGCTGAAAATCTCCATCGCCGCGCCCGATCGCGACCATGAGCTTGAGCTCGCCCGCCGTATGCTGGGCGATCACTCTCCGGAAGCGACACTGGAGCATGGCGACGTCCGGGCGGTCCTCGGTCCCGGCGAGCTGGAGCGCGCCCGCGCGGCATTGTCCGATGTTTCCATGCGCGAAGAAATCACCGCCTACATCGTCGACATTGCGCGCCGCACGCGAACCCACGAAAGCCTTCTGGTGGGCGCCGGGCCGCGAGCCACGCAAGCCCTGGTCGTTTCCAGCCGCGCTCATGCCGCGTTAGCCATGCGCGATTTCGTCACACCAGACGATGTGAAGGCCATGGCCGTCCCCGTGCTGGAACATCGCCTTATTCTCCGGCCCGAATTCGAAATTGAAGGCATGACGCCCGCCGAATCGGTTCAGAAAATTCTGGAAAGCGTGCCCGTTCCGGTGTGAAAATCGTACCCGCACCACTGCTGATCTGGCTGGTCGCGTTCGTCGGATTCCCCGCGGCGATCATCGCAGGCGTGTCTCCGCCCGCGCGTCTGGCCGCGATCGTGGCCATTGTGCTCCTCGCGCTCGCCGTCGCCATCGACGCAGCTCTTCGAACTCACGCGCTGTCCGGCATTCGCATACAAACACCCGAGCTGGTCCGCTGCTTCAAGGATCGCGACGCTGAAGCTCGCATTCAGGTGCACAATCCGTCTCAAAGACTGCGCCATCTTCGCATCGGAATCCCCGCGCCTCCCGGGCTCGAATCGAACCTGGAAGACCAGCGCATTGAAATTCCCGCTTCAACCGAAACCGCTGCCTTCTCCTGGACCTTCACGCCGCGCCGCCGCGGCAGCTATCGCATCGAGGCGTGTTTTCTCGAGGCTGCATCTCCACTCGGCCTCTGGTCCGTGCGCCGCGGCGACGCCATCGCTCTTGAAATTCGCGTCTACCCGAATCTTCGCCGCCAGGAGGATCTGAATGCGCTGCGGCGTGGTGTCGAGGGACTCCACTCCATGCGCCAGATCGGACGCGGCCGCGAGTTTGAAAAACTTCGCGAATACGTTCCCGGCGACGGCTTCGATGAGATCCACTGGAAGGCCACAGCGCGCCGAGGCCGCCCCATTACCAAGGTTTTTCAAGTGGAGCGCACGCAGGAAATCTATGTGATCATCGACTCCTCGCGCCTTTCCGCGCGTCCTGCCGGAAATGAAACCGCGCTGGAACGATCCATCACGGCCGCACTGCTGGTCGGCGCCGCCGCCGGACGCAGGGGCGATCTGTTCGGCCTCGCCGCCTTCTCGAATCGAGTAGAAGCCTTCACCCGCGCCCGGAATGGCAAAGCCCATTACGCTGCCTGCCGCGATGCGATTTATCAGATTCACTCGCGGCCGGTTTCACCTGATTTCGATGAAATCGCGACGTTTTTGCGCCTGCGCCTGCGCCGCCGTGCGCTGCTGCTGTTCCTCACGTCACTCGACGATCCCGTAATCGCGGAAAATTTCGACCGCGCCACGCGCCTTTTGGCGCGCCGCCATCTGGTGATCGTCGGAATGCCGCGCCCCGAATCGGCCCGTCCGCTGTTTTCCGAAAACGTGGAATCGACCGCTGGCATCTATCGCCACCTGGCCGGCCATCTGGCCTGGAAACGTCTCCGCGAGATCGAATCGACGCTCGCCCGCCAGGGTGTCCGCCTCGCGCTCCTCGACCCCACGCGCTTCAGCGGCGGCCTCATCGGCCTGTACGATGAAGTCAAGCAGAGGCAGTTGCTATGATTCTCGACTTGGCGCGTTTTGTCGAAACTGAGCGGCCGCACTGGACCGCGCTCGAGAAAACGCTTGACTGGCTGGCCCGCGATCCCAATCGCGAAATGTCCATCGCGGATCTGGAGCGCTTTCACGCCATGTACCAGCGCACTTCCGCCGATCTCGCCAAGGTCGCGACGCTGCATTCGGAAAGCGAGCTGCGCCGGTATCTCGAATGGCTGGTCGGCCGCGCTTATTCGGAGATTCATGAAACCCGCGAACGGCGCAAGTTTCGCCCGTGGCGATGGCTCACGATCGAATTTCCCCGGGCCTTCCGGCGGCACTTGCAAGCCTTCCAGTTCGCCGTAGCCCTGACGTTGATCGGCTCGGCTTTCGGAGCCATCGCCGTCCGCGTCGACTCCGAAGCGAAAAACGTCCTGATGCCTTTCACCGATCTGCGCATCACTCCCGCCCAGCGTGTTGCTCGCGAACAGCAACTGAAGGGCACCCAGCTTACGGGCAAGAAGGGCCGATTCTCAGCCGAGTTAATGACCCACAACATTCAGGTCGCTCTGATGACCGTCGCCCTTGGCATGACCTTCGGTTTCGGTAGCGTTGTGCTTCTCTTCTACAACGGAGTCGTCCTGGGCGCGGTAGCGTTCGACTATGTCCATGGCGGCCAGAGCGTGTTCCTCCTCGGATGGCTCCTGCCGCATGGTGTCATCGAGATCCCCGCGATCATGGTCGGCGGGCAAACCGGCCTCGTCCTCGCTTACGCATTGATCGGATGGGGAAGCCGTCTCTCGCGCGCGGCCCGCCTGCGCGCCGTTGCTTCCGATGTGGTCACGCTTACCGGCGGACTCGCTGTGATGCTGGTCTGGGCTGGAATTGTCGAAGCGTTCCTCTCTCAATATCACGAACCCGTCATCCCCTATGGCCTGAAAATCTCCTTTGGTTTGGTCGAGGCCCTGCTGCTCACGCTCTTCTTCGCGCGCGCCGGCTTGACTCCAGATCCGAAATGAATTCCCTCCTCATCCGCACGCCTGAAGGCATCGAGTTCGCTCTTCCGCTTGCCGGACCCTTCAGCCGGATGTTCGCCCTCGCCATCGATCTCGCTGTTATCGCGATGCTCGATTCGGTGTTGCAGAAGCTCCTGGGCCCGCTCCTGTTTTTCGGCGAGGACGTGGCCACCGCGATGCACATTGTTCTGTATTTCGCCCTCACTTTGATCTACGGCGCCGCAGCCGAGTGGATCTGGCGCGGTCAAACCGTCGGCAAGCGGCTGCTCGGCCTCCGGGTGGTCGATGCCCGCGGACTCCGCCTCGAACCTTCTCAAGTTATCGTCAGAAATCTGCTCCGCATCGTCGATGCCCTGCCCGCTTTTTATCTCGTCGGCGGAGTCGCCTGCGTCCTCAGCCGTTATCGCCAGCGCTTGGGAGATCTCGCGGCTGGAACCGTTGTCGTTCGGACTCCCACTCACGCTCCACCCGACCTCGATGAGCTCCTTGGAGGGAAATACAACTCGTTGGCCGAGTCCCGGCATCTGGCCGCGCGTCTGCGTCAGAAAGTGACGCCCGAAATCGCACAGATCGCGCTCGACACCCTGCTCCGGCGCGATCGACTGGACCCCGCCGCTCGCCTCGCCATCTTCGGCGAACTGGCCGCGCATTTCCGCGCGCTGGTTCCGTACCCACCCGACCTCGTGGAACAATTGGCCGATGAACAGTATGTTCGCAATGTCGTCGAGATCCTCTACCGCCCTCTTCCGGGTCTGCGCCAGCCCGCGGTTCCAGGACGTTAGCCCCTTCTTCCTTACCTGCCTTTGTGCTTAACTTAAAGTGTGATGGAACGCCGTAAACTCCTGACAGTTTTGCCTCTGTTGCTCGTCTCCGGGATGGTGTTAACCTCCTGTAGCCGGGACCCTCACGCGCGCGCCCAACGCTATTTGGACAACGGAAATAAGTTCTTCGCCAAGGAGAAATACAAAGAAGCGGCCATCATGTATCGCAAGGCGCAGCAGCAGGATCTGCGCTTCGGCGAGGCCTATTACCGCCTCGGTCTCACCGATTTGAAGCTCAACGCCCTGGGAGCCGCGGCATCCAATCTACGCCGCGCCGTCAGCTTGCAGCCCTCCAACGACGACGCCGCTATCAAACTCGCCGATTTATACGTTGTCGGCGCCGCCACCGACGCCACGCATCGCGGACAATTTACCGGGGAGACCAAGGAGATGATCGACAAGATCCTCCAGCGCAATCCCCGATCGTTCGATGCGCATCGGATCAAGGGACAAATGGCGCTGATCAACGGTCAGCGCGACGAGGCCGTGAAGGAACTGGCGGAAGCCAACACCATCAGTCCGCTTCAGCCCAACCTGGTGATGGTCTATTTTCAGTCGCTGGCCTACGCGAACCGGTTTCCCGAAGCCGAAAAACTGGCCCGCGACATGATCGCCAAGGATAAATCTTTCGCGCCCATTTATGACCTGCTGTATGTCCAATACATGCGCCTGAACCGGCCCGCCGACGCCGAAGAGCTGCTCAAGCTGAAAATCGCGAACAACCCGGATCGCGCCAGGTATCTGGTGCAGCTGGCGCAGCATTATTTCATGATGCAGCGGCCCGACGATATGAAGGCCACCGTCGCTCGCCTGAGCGATGAAAAGAAATATCCCGACGGCCACATGGCGGCCGGCGATTTTCTATTCTTCCGCGGCCGCCAGTTCGATGCCGCGGATGAACAGTATCAGGCCGGGATGAAGGCGTTTCCGAAAGACAAATTGATGTATCAGAAGCGCATGATCGAGCTCTACGCCACCACCGGCCGCAGCCAGGAAGCCAACTCGCTTCTGGCCACGGTCCTCAAGGACAACCCGAAGGACGTCGATGCCATCGCGATGCACGCGGCGCTGATGCTCAATACCGGGAATCGCGACCAGATCAATATCGCGGCCAACGATTTGCAGGCCCTGGTCACCAAGGCTCCGCAGAACCATCTATATCGTTACAATCTGGCGCGCGCGATGGTTGCCAAGGGTGATCTGGAAGCGGCCCGCCTCCAGCTACAGGAGGCGATCAAAATCCGCCCCGACTTTCTGGGGGCCCGCGAGCTTCTCGGCCGCATTCAACTGGTTCGCGGCGATTACGGCAGTGCGCTCAAGGGCTCCGAGGAAATCCTGGGAATGGATCGCACCAATCTTCAGGGTCATCTGATTCGCGCGAGCGCTCTGTTGAGCATGAACGACAAGGATAAAGCGCACCAGGAGCTCGACTACATCACCAAGACCTATCCGTCCAGTGTCGAAGCGCGCTACCAGGTCGGCTTCCTGGCCTATCAGGAGCACGATTACAAGAAAGCCGAGCAGATCTTCGGCGAACTCTACAAGTCCAATCCGGGCAACGGCCGCGCTTTGGCGGGGCTCACCGAAACGCTCAGCAGCCAGAAGCGCATGCCGGAAGCGATCGCGATCGTGAAAAGCGCCCTGGCGCGCGAGCCGCAGCGCCGCGAGTTGAATCTGTTCCTCGCGAATCTGGATCTCCGTTCCGAACGTTACGACGATGCCATCGCGATCTATAAATCCGTGCTGGAGAAGGAACCCCGCTCCGTTCAGATTCTGCTCTGGCTGGGTCAGGCCCAGGAGTTCAAGGGCGACACCAACGGCGCGATCGATTCGTTCCGCCGGTGCAGCCAGCAGGCGCCCAACGACACCAACTGCTTGATCCTGCTTAGCCTCGCCATGGAGGCTACCGGTAAGCGCGAACAAGCCAAGCCCATCTACGAACAGATCCTCAAAATCCATCCGGATGAGCCCATCGCTCTGAACAATCTCGCTTTCATCAAGGCCGAGGAAGGCGTCGATCTGGATCAGGCGCTGACCATGGCGCAGCGCGCCGTCCAGAAAGTACCGTCGTCTCCCGATATGGCCGACACGCTGGGCTGGGTTTATATCAAGAAAAACCTTAGTGAAGACGCCATCCGCGTTTTCAAGGATCTGGTCCGGAAGGAACCGAACAAGGCCGAATACCACTATCACTATGGGATGGCGCTCTTGCAGAAGGGCGATAAGCCGTCCGCCAGAAGAGAACTCGAAACCGCCCTTAAGGACAAGCCCTCCAAGGACGATGAAGCCAAGATCAACGAGCTGCTGCAGAAAATTTAGGCATTCTTCGAAAAACTCGACACAAAGGATCCCTTCCGTGCATCGCATCGTCGAGCATTCGTGAACCGGTTTCCGTCCCTTCCCTACGTCGCTCCTTTCGTCGTGCTCATGGCTTTGCTCGCCGTGAACGCTTTCGCACCCATGCAGGATTGGCAGGGACAGACGCTGTGGTTGGCCATTATGGTCCCCGTGCTCCTGTTCGTAGCGCGCCCGGCGATCGATTTTTCCGCGCCGCATTGGACCCGAAGCGTCCTGATCGGCATTGCCGTTTTCATTCTCTGGATCGGGCCCGATCTCATCTTCCCCGGCTATCGTCACCATTGGATTTTTGAAAATCGTGTGATGCTCCCGGCCCATTCAACGCTCGCCGGCGACGCGCGCGGCGATTCGCTCGCACTGGCGCTCCGGACCATCCGCTCGGCCGCCATCGTGCCGATCGTCGAGGAACTGTTCTGGCGCGCCTGGCTGATGCGCTGGATCATCTCCGCCGATTTCCGCAGGGTTCCGCTCGGCGCTTACACTCCGGTGTCTTTCTGGATCGTCGCCGTGCTGTTCGCCTCCGAACACGGCGCTTATTGGGACGTCGGCCTGGCCGCCGGCGTGATCTACAACTGGTGGATGGTCCGTACCCGCAGCCTGGGTGATCTGATCCTCGCGCACGCCGTCACCAATGCCTGCCTCAGCGCCTATGTGATAGTCGCCGGGAAGTGGGAGTATTGGATGTAGCTCGCCCAGGTGAACACTTTAGCCATCGACATCGGCGGCACCAAATTCTCGGTCGCCCTCTTTGAAAACGAATCAATGGCGAAGCGCGAATCTCGCCCCACCGATCGCGACGGTGGACCCGAGTGGATGCTTCGTCAGATTCAATCCATTGCTCAAACCTGGTCTTTCGGCCGTTGCGGCGTCGGCTTCGGCGGACCCGTCGATTTCGCCAATCAGCGCGTCGCTCTCTCCACCCACGTCGGCGGATGGCGGGATTTCCCCCTGGTCGAACGCCTCGCCGCGATGTTCAACGTTCCGGTGGTCATGGACAACGACGCCAACCTCGGCGCATTAGGCGAAGCCCGATTTGGCGCTGGACGCTCGTATCGGCCCATGTTTTACATGACGCTCTCCACCGGAATCGGTGGAGGCATCGTACTCGAAGACGGATCCATCTATCGGGGTGCGGATTCATGGGCGGGTGAAATCGGCCATCTCACCATTCGCCCCGATGGTCCCGAATGCCTCTGCGGCGCGCGCGGATGTTTCGAGCGAATGTGTTGCGGCCTGTGGCTGGAGCGCGATTACGGCCAGCCCGCGGAGCAGCTTCTGCGCGACCCGGCATTTGTGAATCGCTACGTGGTCGATCTGGCCATGGGATTAAAGGCGGCCACCATGATTCTAAATCCTGCCGCTATCGTGATCGGTGGCGGAATTGCCGCGGCCGGCGATGCCCTGTTCGAGCCTTTACGCACGGAACTGCGCAGACAGGTCACCAACTGGTCGCGCGCCCGTCTGAACGTGGTTCCGGCCTCGCTTGGCGGCGATAGCGTGCTCTGGGGAGCGCTCAGTCTGGCTTCTTGAACAGACTGTCGAAGATCGCGCGCGCGTCGTTCGCGCTCTTCGGCGCAGGCACGTTGCTGGCCGGCACGTGACCGTTTCCGGTATTATTCCCGCTGTTGTATCCGTTGGGGTGAGCGGAATCCCGCGCGACCGTAACCCGTGGGCTGAACAGCTCACACGTGTTCGCGCCGTCTTTCGGCGAGATGCGCACCGGCACCGGCTTCAGGCATTGGAATCGCGTCGACGGCTCGAAATGCGCACACTGCTTGCAGCAATGCAGCGCCGCGCCGCACTTCGGACAATTCCCCTGCCAATCGACATCCGAGGGAAGCGCAGTGGAGCAGTTGTAACATCGCGCCGCTGTCACCGCCTGAACCATCCGCGGCAGACGCGGACCGGTAACGTCAATCGGAGGTCGTGGACCCTGCGGCTTGGGGCGGTCCTC
>Ga0209517_10000873_pt1 | contig 49079 bp, 39 predicted proteins | sample PeaSoiMetSII2010_FD_187695 | JGI IMG/M metagenome (GOLD analysis project Ga0209517, IMG submission 187695) | Peat soil microbial communities from Weissenstadt, Germany - SII-2010 (SPAdes) (version 2) | ecosystem: Environmental > Terrestrial > Soil > Wetlands > Peat | place: Germany...
TTCCACGCCGATCGGCGTGTGAGCCTTGTCGACGATCTTGATACAAAGGGTGTGCGGGCCGGCCGTGAGCGTGTCAACCGTAGTGGTGCCCTTCAGTTGGCGCAGGACCGAGGCTTCTCCGCCATCCACATAGAGATGAACGTGGTCGCCCTTCGGGCCCGGCACGGCCTCGTAGGTGACCTTGGTGGGCGCACTGGCGCTGACCTTGGCGCCGTCCGCCGGCGACGAGATCGTGACCGAGGCATCCGCGGCCAGCACCGCACCGGACAGCGCGAGCGAGCAAATGAACAGTAGGGGCTTGAGCAAAGGCATGGTCGACTCCTTACTCTGGGTTGAGCGGGCGAATATAACAGTTTCGACGCGCATTCGACCATGGCCGCGACACCGGTTCAATCAGTGCTTAAGTCCAGTGCTTAAGTCACGGCAGGATGAAGTACCAAGTCACGATCCCCGCGATGACGTTGAATATGGCGATCGCGATGGCCGATCGGATCAAGAAGCGCTTCCAGTCGAAGTCCTTCTTGCGGGACGGGGGGTGCGGGTCGCGCTCGACGCGGTTAGCCATGCGCGTTAGCCACCACCGTCACAAGCGGCTCCTCCCGCCTCCACGGCTCTCCCGACACCTGAATCGGCGCTTTCTGCATCAGCAGTGCAATCGACATACTATCGTCGACCTCCATATGGTCAGAAGTTTTGAACCGACGGGGCACCAGCATTGACTGCTGCAAGTTTGCTCAATGGGACCGTGATGGCTACGCGGGTCCCACCTTCCGGCGGTGGTTCGATTCGCAGTTTGCCTCTAACGACCCGTGCACGGTACTCCATCATACGCAGCCCGAGGCCTCTGTATCGGTCCGGCGGCGGATCAAATCCACAACCGTTGTCGGTTATCGCAAGGGTGATCCCTGCCTCGCTCGTGCGCAGCGCAATGTTTATCACCGTACATCCGCTGTGGCGGAGCGCATTGCTGATCGATTCCTGCGCAACACGGTATAAGTGATCCGCCGCACCGTCGTCGATCCAAGGGTCATCGGATCCTGCTTCGAACTCAACGCGGACCGGCAAGCGGTTGCTCGTGTCCGCCGCGAGGCGTTGCAGGGCCGTGCTGAGCGAGTCGCGGACGGTGTGCACGGGCGACAGTCCGAGCGCGAGCTTCCGCGTGGTATCGATCGCTCCATTGACGTGGCCTACTATTTCGCGAAGCGCCTTTTGATGGGATTGCTGGTCGCGTAGAGGGTGGGTACAGACGGTCTGAAGCAGCAGAGCAATGCCGGTGAGCTCCTGTCCGAGACCTTCATGGATATCGCTGCACAGTCGTATGCGCTCACGGATCGCGATGTCGAGCAATTCGCGCTCGAGTGCACGCTGTTCGCTGACGTCGGACAGCGTCAGCGAGATCCCCTCGATCAGCGGATTTGCGAATTGATTGCTGCCGATGACGCGAATCACGCGCGCATCGCCCGCGCGCGTCGTAATCTCGGTCTCCATCTCCGTAGAGGTTCCGGGTCGGGCGATCAGATCGTCAAGAAACGCCGTCATAATGGCTTCGTTTTCCGAGCCGAGCAATCGCGCGGCCGGGAGGTTTTGCAGATCCGGCACGCGCGCGCCGAGCATCGATTCTGCGGCGGGACTTACAAAGCCGAGGCGCAGCTGCGCATCGACGACGACGATCAGGTCGGGCGAGCGACGCACCAGTTCGGTGAGACGAGCTTCGGCCTCTTGCGCCGCGAGAGTATGATTTAGGCGTTGCAGCTCATGACGGACTCCTCGTTGGCGGACGACCAGGAATACGGCACCCAGCAACACGATTCCGAACAGAATCTCTGAGTTCAGTCCTCGTCCGGTCGCCTCTGAGCCGACGAGCAGCGCGATCGCGAGCAGAAGCGCCAATGCCGGTAGCATGCTGTGCGTATTGGCGCCGTGGTTCCGTTCAGTCTCACGAGTCGGCAACCGGTAGTGCTCAGCGGCGACAGCGCTGGCCACGAGGGCGCAGTAGAGAATATCACCCATGCTGAAGATGCCGTCGCCAAAGCCGTCGATCGCGTAGAGCGTGCCTGCGCCGGCGGACTGCTGCGCGAGCCAAGCCATGTCGGAGCCTAGACCGACGACCGCAGCGCCGATGAGCAGCAGCGCGGAGCGCTCGCTGCGCCATTCAGTGATCTGGATGAGCAGGACCACCGCCATGGTGATCGAAACGCTGGTCGCGAGCGTGTAGAAGAGCTTTACAACAAAGCCCATTGCTACGCCGGCGTCGGGTGCGAACGGCAGATCGAATAGGAAGACCCAGAGCGTTGCGAGCACGCTGAGCACTATTGTTGCGGCATCGAGCCACAGCTGACGTCGGCGAAATGAGCCGCCGCAGCTCAGATAGAACAGCGCGAGTGCCCCTGTGACCAGGGGGTAATAGGGCAGATACAGCCAATCACTGAGCGCGCGATAGAAATGCGAGGTTGTCGCGCTAATTCTCGCCGACACCACCGTTGCCACCAGGTCCACCGCTGCACCGGCGAATAACAGCCACCAGCCACGTCGCCGTAGACCGCGCGCAACGTTGCGATACAACATCGCGGCGATCGTCGCGAGGACAATGATGTCCGCCGGGGCAGGGCACCAGCCGCTGATAACCCGCACTGTCTCGGATTCCCGCCAGTTTGCGGCAAACCAGACCGCCATCGCGAGCGCATAGATCCAAAGGCTGCCTGCAGCGAACCAACGTCCACGACCGGAATTCGGAACTGCTGGCCGAATCTCTGCACGCACGGAGTTTGACCGCTGCGCTGACCGCGCTATCAAGCGCTCTTGCTCCGTATCCATCTCCCGATTGCTGACGGTGGGTAGGCTCACCAGTCAGTCCTTCTCTGATCCTCGCAAATGAAGCGGCTTACAAGAGAAATTACCGGCTCCGAGCCTTGCGGCCAGATTGGACGCTTTGCCATCGCAGTACGATCGGCCGGTACGCGACGACCAAATGGTCTGGGTTGTGCCGTTCTTGATGTAATCAACGCGACAACTGAGCGTGTTTTCAGAGACGTAGGTCTTGATTTCTCTGACCTCAGTACTGGACCTGCAAATAAAACTGTCGCGAGTGTTCGACCAATCGTCCTGGGCGTGAGTAGCGTCAGCCAACACGATGCATAAAATAATAGCGGTTCCGGGACGATGGCTAAGATTCATCTGTCGCTCCTCTCGTAGTTTTTGTCGCCATACGCCGCGACGCGTTCCCAGTATAGTTACTGTCCAGCTCATACAGTAGTCGCGCATCGAGACTACTGTATGGACGCCGTGCGTGCTCATGCTCAGAATTCTTGGCATGCGCCGCCACCGATGCCACGTCTACCTCAAGGATCGTTCGCCTCGCTACCTCGTTCTCTGGAGCGTTCAGTGGGAGATGATCGATTGCCGATCCATCGAGGCCGGCAGCGACCGCTACGCGGCGATGATGGAGGCGATCGAGCAGGCGCGGCGGGAAGGGTGGGACGCGGAAGGTACGCCCGACTTCGGCTTCGTTTTTCTTCGCCGCGGTGACGTGCGCCGGATGTTGATGTTGACGCCGCGCGATCCGCACGACTCGATGCAGCAATCATTCAATCCGTTCCGCCGGTGACCCCTTGGCGGGTTGCGTTGGGGTGGGCGCTCAAAAAAATGACTTGCGCCGTGCACCCGACAAGCCGGTAGGATCGAACTATGAACGGCATGCACGTTAAAACCTGGGTTGCTTGGTCGTAGGCGTCGGACGGTCTGTAACCGCCGCAGGTTGCCGTGCGGGCGCATCGAGGCATCAAGGAAATAGACGGGGTGTCAGCAAAGCCTTTGTTATCCCGAACGTTCGGTACGGCGCGCAGGCGGGTTCTTTGCGGGGTAGTCGCTCTCGAGGCGCTGTGCATCGGGTTGACGGGAGTGGGGTCTGTCTGCGGCGCGGAAATGGTCAGCCAAACCGGCAGTTCCAGCACCGCAGTCAATGAAATCACGGTTACTGCGCAGCGTCTCGGTCTGCTGGGTACGGCCGATAGCGCGAGCGAAGGCATCGTAACCGATGAGGAACTGCAGTTGACCCCAGCCTATCGTCCCGGCCAGGTGCTGGAGACGGTGCCCGGGCTTATCGTGACTTTGCACAGCGGTGAAGGGAAGGCCAACCAATACCTGATGCGCGGCTACAACCTCGATCACGGCACGGACCTCGCGACGTTCGTGGAAGGCATGCCCGTCAATCAGCCTACGCATGCCCATGGACAGGGTTATACGGATTTGAACTTCATGATTCCGGAGCTGGGCGATGCGCTGACGTACACCAAGGGCCCGTATTACCCAACCGTCGGCGATTTCGGCGCAGTCGGTTCGGTACGAATCGGGTATCGCGACGCCATCGCCGATCAGGTATCGGCAACGATCGGAACGCTCGGTTTTCAAAGAATCATGAGCGCTGCTTCGAAAGCGCTCGGCGAGGGCACGCTGCTCGGCGCCGTAGAAATTCAACATTACGACGGTCCTTTCATCAACCCTGATGATGCGCGCAAGGTGAATACCGTTCTGCGCTACAGCCAAGGGGATGCAAGCAACGGCTACGCCGTGACCGGCATGTACTATCATCAACTATGGACCAACACTACGGACATTCCGGTGCGGGCCATCACCGAGGGCTTGGTGCCGGATCGCTTCGGTACGCTCGACCCCACCGACGGCGGCCGCGCGCAGCGCGCCAGCCTATCCGCGCAGTTGCACGAAAGTCTTGGCAACGGTCAATTCACCGCCAGTGCCTACTACATTCGGAACGATCTGGACCTCTTCAACGATTTCACCCATTTTTTGACCGACCCGGTGTATGGCGACCAGGAGCATCAATTCGAGCGCCGTGACGCGGTGGGAGGCGAGGCGAGCTATAGTCATCCGGTCACGCTTTGGTCGATACCCAGCGAGCTGGCCGCAGGCGTTCTGATACGCGATGACATTGAACGGGTTGGACGCGCACCCAGCGTAGACATGCGGGATCTTCCGGCCAGCACGGCGCCGGCCTCTTTCAGTAATTTGGATCACGTGACCCTTTTTGCAAGCGCCCTGTATGCGCAGGCAGCCACCCATTGGACCTCGTGGTTTCGCAGCCTCATCGGCTTTCGTGTCGATCATCAACACGGAATCGATACTGACTATTTGGCACCATTGCATGCAACTTACGGGTTCACCAACGCCGGCGTCGACACTCAGACCCTCGTCCAGCCGAAAGGCAGCCTCATCTTCACGCCTACCGACCATGTCGAGTTTTACCTGGCCGCCGGCCGAGGTTTCCATAGCGCCGACCTGCGCGGCGTCAATGAAAGCAAAAGCGTCGATCTGGGACTGCCATCATCCCCTCTGCTCGCGAAACAAGAAGGCCAGGAGGTCGGCATGCGGGCACAGGTGCGGCGCGATCTCGCGTTGACCTTTGCCGTCTACAATCTGTGGCAGCAGTCCGAGACCACTTATGATCCGGACGTCGGTCAGGACGAAGCGGGTCCGCCGAGCCGACGCTACGGCTATGAAGTGAATGCCACTTACCAGATGGGCCGTTTCCTGGAACTGTACGGCAGCTATTCAGGGAACCACACGCGTTTCACGCGCCCGTACGACGATGCGACGGGGCATCTGGGGACCTCCATCACCGATGCGCCGGTGGCCACCGGGTCACTGGCACTGTACCTGACCGATCTCGGGCCTTGGAGCGCCGGGTTGGACTACCGGTACTTGGGCAACTATCCATTGTCTTCCGGTCCGTGCGTCGACAGCGCGGCCATAAAGGACTTTCCCGGAGTGGCCACTTCCTGCGCCAATGCGCCCACGGCCCTCGGCCAGGTCAACGGCAAGGGTTTCGGTGAGCTCAATCTGGATGTGCATTACGCCTGGTCGGCAACTTGGACCGCCTCCTTGGGTGCATACAATTTGCTCAATACCAAAGCAGCGGCGGCTGAGTTTTGGTACGTCGATCGGCTCCGGTCGGAGCTCGCGACCTATCCTGACGGGCGGGCCGATATCCACGAACATCCGCTCGAACCGCTCATGGCTCGATTCACCATGGTGAAGAAGTTCGGCGCAGCGAAGCGGTGAGCCAAGCATGGGCAAACGTGCGAGTCAGGCGTCAGTGCTCGGCGCAGATCGGCGTTGCGCGCGTCAGTTTTGACGCGCCTTCGGTGGTCAAGGAAAAAATGGCCGGGATGACACCCGGCAGTACGAACACCAATCCGGGAGCGGCAAAGGTGAGCGCGAGCGCCCAATGCCAGCCCCAGAGATGCATCGCTCCGAAAAATGCGCCAATCGTGATCGGCGCCGTGAAGCGCAAGAAGATCGCGGCGAACAGCGCGGCCACAGCCCAAATATGTCCTACGCCATGCTCGATGCCCGCATAGCCGGCGGCCATTTGCGCGGTAGCGAAAACGAAAAAAGCGGCGAGAGCGAGTATTCCGATTACATATTTCATGGCGCCTCCGTGACTGAAACACCATTCTCTTACCGACCGGTTGAATCCCCTATGACATGGTTCTCGGTGATGGCTCAAAAAGCGCGACTTGAGTTGCGCATCACTGTCGCCGCCCGCGTGCTGCGGCGCCCACTTAACCGATGCGTGCCTAGAGTCCACCGTTCTTGGCGATGGTGAGCCCGATTCCCGACCAATCGATGTCTTCCCCTTCGACTGCAATGGTCTGCAGGAGGTGATTGCGTAGCAGGCCGAGCAATGGCATCGGCACGCGCAGCGTCTCTGCGGACTGCCCCGCAAGGCGCATGTCCTTCAGGCCCAACGGGGCTGCGAATCCGGCCGGCCTGAATCGACCGTCCACCAGCGTTTTTCCGTAGTTGTGGAATACCGGCGCATCGAACAAGCTGCCGGTCAATACTTCGAGCAGCTGCGCTTTCTGTACGCCGCCTTTCTCGGCGAGCGTCATGGCTTCGGCCATCGATTCGATGGCCGACAGGATCATGAAATTCCCGCAGAGCTTCACCAGATTGGCGGCGGACGGTTTCTTGCCGACCGCAAAAACTCGTTGGCCCGCGGCGCGGAATACGGGATCGGCAAATTCGATGTCGGCAGGATCGCCGCCCGCAACGATGAATAATTTACCGGCTGCGGCGGCTTCCGGGCGCCCGAAGACCGGAGCGCACATGAAGCGCTGGCCGCGCGAGCGATGTTCTTCAGTCAGGCGTTCGGCCGTAGCAACCGCTATCGTGCTCATCGAAATGTGCAAGGCTCCCTTATCGAGTCCGGCAATCAGCCCGGTCTCGCCAGTGAGCACGGCATCCAGCGCCGAATCGTCGGCGAGCATGGTGATCACGGCCGCTTTTCCCGCTGCTGCCTCCTTGGGGGTGGCGGCGAGTACCGCGCCAGCATCGACCAAGGAACGCGCTTTGGCCGCGGAGCGATTCCAAACGGTCACTTCGTGCCGCGCCTTGAGGAGATTGGCAGCAATTGCCGCGCCCATATTTCCGAGGCCGATAAAGCCGATTCGCATGAAAGTCCTCCATTGATCAATTCAGTGTGGTAACTCGCGGCGGAAACCGATCTGATCGGTATGCGAAAGATCGAATTCCCGCGCATATCGATGACCGGCGTACACGGCGGCGCCGATGAAATCGAGTACGCCGCGGCGGATCTGCGACACCATCGTATCCGGTGACGTGAAACGACCGACGCCCACCACCGGCTTCGTAGTAACGGCTTTCACGAAGCGCACGAACTCCTCCTGAAAGCCCTCCTGCGCGAAGCGCGAAGTTTTCGAGTCGTTGGCCCAATCGCTCACGTTGACGTCCCATAGGTCGGGCAGTTCGGCGAGCATCTCGACGATCTCTCGCCCTTCACCACCGTGTTCGATTCCGCCGGCGCCGCGCAGTTCATCAACCGCCAACCGAACGGCCACTGCGCAATCGGCGCCCACCGCCTCTTTGGTGTCTTCGATCAGTTCCCGCAACAGACGCACGCGATTGACGAGGTTGCCGCCATATTCATCGGTTCGTTGGTTGTAACGAGCTTGTAGGAAATGCATGGGTAGGGACAGACCATGCCCGGCGTAAACGTAAATGATGTCGAAGCCGGCGCGTCGGGCGCGCAGGGCTGCATTCCGATGCCAGCGTCGATAATCTCGAATATCGGATTTTCGCATGGCACGCGCTTGCATGGGCGCATAACTGCCTGGATTGGCGATGTGGCTTGGAGCGATCGAGATTTCTCTTGAATACAGGTTATTTGCGTTCATTCCCGCATGGACCAATTCAATGGCGGCGAGAGCCCCATAGTCGTGAACCGCTCGAGTAATGAGTTCCAGTGCCGGAATATCGAGATCATCCCATAGTCGGCCCTCTATGAACGGGGCGACATCGCTGGTGGGATGAATTTCGACTTCTTCAGTACTGACCACGGCCCATCCACCTTCTGCTTTGATGCCGCGCATGGCCGCATGGCTCTGCGGCCTCGCATGGCCCATCCCGTTGCAATGCGGCACCTGGAAAAATCGATTCTTCGCGGTGACCGGGCCGATCCTTATCGGCTCGAACAGGATATCGTAGCGAGCATCACGAGGCACTGCGCGTCTCCATCGGCTTTGCGCCGTCAGACCGAACGGGTAGGAACGGGTAGGAATTGGCCTACACCGTTTAAGGATATCCCGTATTTGATCGATGACGCAGACTCATGGAGGCATCGGGTTCCATAATTTTCATTGCCATGCGATCATCAATGGTTAAGACACGCTGCGATATGTAATGATGGAAACGGATGAATCACGCGCGCCGGATCTCAGTGCCGTGATATCGATACAAAGCCGGCTGTCGACTTGGCTTCTCGACTACGCGTTACCTCTCTGGGATGAGCACGGGGTCGACCGCCGGTCAGGCGGTTATTTCGAGGCCATTTCCTTTCGCGGACCGCAAGTTGAACTTGAGGTATCCGGCGACGTGCGCCGCGGCCGGGTCGTGGCCCGGCAAATTTATGTGTTCGATGTGGGTCAGCGGCTCGGCTGGCGATCTAACACATCCAGCCCGGTCGATCATGGGTGCGACTACCTCTTTTCGCGTTTGCATGCGGGCGATGGCCTCTTTCATACCTCGCTCGATGCATCGACATTCGAGCCACGCTCGCCTTTCGGTCTTTACGAACAGGCTTTTTATCTATTTGCGCTGGCGCGTCTTAATGCCACCTTCGGGGAACGCTATCCGATCGCAGCAACGGCGGCGCGGTGCCTCGAGCGGCTACGCAGCAGCGTCGGAAAGAGCATCGGCGGCTTCGAGGAATCGAATCCTGCGAGTCTGCCGCTGAAATCCAATCCGCACATGCATCTTCTCGAAGCGGCTCTGGCATGGATGGAGGTTACCGACGGACCCCAGCAGCAGCCGTGGATCGCGCTGGCGACGGAAATTGTTGGTCTATGTCTGACGCGCTTTAGGGACTCTTCGACCGGAGCAATTCGCGAATATTTCAACTACCACTGGGAGGCGGCGGCAGGGGAAGATGGACGGGTCTTGGAGCCCGGACATCAATTCGAATGGGCGTGGTTGTTGATGCAGTGGTCGGCGTGTCCGCACAGCACCGTTGCGCAGCGTGCGGCGTGCGCTCGCGCGGTGGAGCAGCTCATGGAGGTGGGCGAGCGCTGGGGCGTGGACGCAGTCCGTGGCATCGCGATGAATGAGATGTGGGATGACATGACTTTGAAGGATGCAGCCGCGAAACTCTGGCCGCAGACCGAACGTGTCAAAGCGTGGTGCGCCGTGCTCGACCGGGCGCAAACGCCGGCCGAGGCCGACCGCGCCTGCCGGCAAATCACCGCCGCCGCTCAGGGTATGTCGAAATATCTTCGGACCGACGTGCCTGGCCTTTGGCATGAAGTATGCTCCGCGGACGGCGAATTTGTGGCGGGCCCGAGCAGGGCGAGTAGCTTTTACCATGTTGTTTGCGCCATCGAGGTGCTGAAGAAAGCGGTGAGCAGCCATCTCAGCCCAGCGCCTTGTGTTCCTCACGTATGAACCTTGCCCGGTGATGCCATGAAGAGCTCGTATGACGGCTACTGACAAATTTAGTGATGTACGCGTGCTGTGCGTCGGCGACGTCATGTTGGACCGATTCGTATCCGGGCAGGTCAAACGCATCTCGCCGGAGAGTCCGGTGCCGATTTTGTCGATTTCCGGGATAAAGATCTTTCCCGGCGGCGCTGCCAACGTCGCCCGCAATATTGCTTCGTTGGGCGGTCTGTGCACGCTGGTCGGTGTGGTCGGGCAAGACGGAGTTGCACGCGAGTTGCAGGAGACCATGCAAGCGATCGAGGGCCTGCGCTGCGAATTTTGCGTGAGCCCCGATCGCCCGACGAGCGAGAAGATCAGGTTTGTCGCTCACGGTCAGCATATGCTGCGGGCCGATGCGGAGGTGACCGAACCCATCGGCAAAGAGACCGCGCAGCAACTCACCGACTCGATCGAGAAGTTGGCTCCCGCTCACCACGTCATGGTTCTGTCGGATTATGCGAAAGGCCTACTGACCGATGAAGTAATCCGTGCGTGCATCGACATCGCGCAGCGGCATCACCTGCCCATCGTAGTCGATCCCAAGTCCGTCAATCTGCAACGCTACGCCGGGGCAACGGTGATAACGCCCAACAGCAAGGAAGTGATGGACGCGACAGGCATCGACCCTACCGACGATGACGCACGCGCGGAAGAGGCGGGATTATCCATTTTGGGAAGTGCTCGCGTCGAGGCGGTGCTGGTGACCCGCGCGCATCGCGGCATGACGCTGGTGCGTGCAGGAGGCCCCCCCTTGCACATCGAAGCGAGCGCCCGGGAGGTATTCGACGTGGTGGGGGCCGGAGACACGGTGATCGCGACACTGTCCTTGGCGCTGGGCGCGAACCTCGATCTACCCGAGTCGGCGCGCTTGGCGAATTTCGCAGCCGGGGTGGTCGTCGGGAAACGAGGCACCGCAACCGTCACTCAGACCGAGCTCGCTGATGAAGTGCTGCGCTTGAGCCGCGGCAGCTTGCAGGCCCTGCAAAACAAGATCATGTCCCGGGAGGACGCCGTTGAATTGGCGCGCAGGTGGCGGAAGAACGGGTTCAAGGTCGGTTTCACCAACGGATGTTTCGACATCCTGCATGTCGGCCATTTGGCGATTCTCGCGTTTTCGCGGCAAAACAGCGGCCGGTTGATCGTGGCCGTCAACAGCGACGCGTCCGTCAAACGTCTCAAGGAGGCGGGCCGGCCGATCAATTCGGAAAACGATCGTGCGATGGTGCTTGCCGCCCTGTCTGCAGTGGACGCGGTTGTCGTGTTCGACGAGGACACGCCGCTTGCGCTCATCGAGGCGTTGAATCCGGATGTGCTCATCAAAGGCGCGGATTACACCATTGATAACATCGTGGGCGCCAGGCATGTACTGTCTTACGGAGGAAAGGTGTTGACCTGCGAGCTGGTGCCGGGTAAGAGCACGACCAGGGTGGTCAACGTTTTGCGTGGCAAGGCGAGCAACTCCTGACGGTCGACGCATCATGCTCACTAAGGTGGAAAAGCTGCAGCGCATCGTAATTTATCGCCTGGGAAGCCTCGGCGATACCGTGATCGCACTGCCATGTTTTCACAAGGTGGCGCAGACCTGGCCGAATGCCGAACGCATCGTGTTGACCAATTTTCCCGTCAGTTCCAATGCCGCGCCGTTGGAGAACGTTCTGCGCGAGGGCGGGTTTATTCATGACGTGATCGCTTACCCGGTAGGCACCCGCTCGATCCGACGGCTATGGCAGCTCGTCAAGCACTTGCGCACCCTCGAAGCCGATGTTCTGGTCTACTTGACGCCCGCCCGCGGCTTGTTGAACACATTTCGCGACTGGCTATTTTTCAAACTCTGCGGGTTCAAGAAAATCGTCGGTGCCCCGCTGACCGAGGATCTGCAAACATGCCGCCGGATCGGCGCGGGCACATCGAGCGAGATTCGTGTCGAGGAGCGCGAGTGCGAACGCCTGGCCCGCTGCCTGCATGCGCTGGGGCCGATCGACTTGGATGATCCTCGTATGTGGGACCTGCGGCTCACCGATCGCGAATTGCGGGCGGGCGCCGCGGTATTGGCACGGCTCACCTCCACTCCTTATTTCGCCATCAACATGGGCGGCAAAGCCGGCGAGAAGGATTGGGGACTGAACAATTGGCGCTCGCTGCTCGGGCGGCTCAGCGACGAATATCCCGACGCCGGCGTGTTGATAGTCGGCGCGGCGGAGGATGCGGAACGCGCGCAGCTTATCTCAACCGCATGGAGTGGCCCGCTCGTCGATGCGTGCGGCAAGCTCAGCCCGCGCGAGAGCGCCGCCGCCATGCGCCATGCGCTGGCGTTCATCGGCCATGACTCGGGTCCGCTGCATCTTGCCGCCGCCACCGGAGTCCGTTGCGTCGGTTTGTTCGGCAACTTAAATCAGCCCAATCGCTGGCACCCTCGTGGACGTCACCATCGCATCATTCATCGCATGAGCGGCCTTCACTCCATCACCGTTGCCGAGGTGCTCGATGCCGTCCACGACATCGTGCCGCTCCGTCGGGAGTGCGCATGAGCGTAGCCGCGCCGCCGGTATTTCTTGATCGTGACGGTACGCTCGTCGTAGAGAAGGAGTACTTGAGCGATCCGGACCAGGTGTTGATCGAGGACGGCGTGGTTGAAGGATTGGCGATATTGCAGGGGCGCGGGCATCCGCTGGTTGTGCTGTCGAACCAATCCGGTATCGGACGGGGGATGTTCGATGAGAACGACGCGCAGCGTGTCAATGACAGGGTTGCCGATATTCTGCGTGGGCGGGGAATCGAAATACTGGCGTGGTACCTATGCCCGCATGCGCCGCAGGACCTGTGCGCCTGCCGCAAGCCATCGACCGGCATGGCGCTCGCGGCATCCCGGGACTGGCGTCTGGAGCTAGTCGGTAGCTATGTGATTGGCGACAAGAGAAGCGATCTAGAGCTGGCTGACGCCATCGGTGCAACGGGGATTCTGGTCACCACCGGACATGGGCGGGACGCCGCAGTTTGGGCGAGAGATCATGCGCGACCGGTTTGCAACGACGTGCGTGGAGCTGCGGCGTACATTGCCGAGCATGACTCGAGGCCGAGAACACGGACTCGCGCCCGGTAAGACCGACTTGCGAGGGAGCGAATCGTGATCATTGTCACCGGCGCCACGGGATTTATCGGTTCGAATATCCTGGCCGATCTTAATGCCGCCGGCAGAACCGATATCTTACTCGTGGACGATCTCGGCACACAGCTCAAATGGAAGAACATTGCCAAGCGTCGATTTCAGGATCTCGTTCCACCGTCGGAGCTGGATTCGTTGTTGTCGAAGCTGCCGCGCAGCGACGTGATCTATCACATGGGCGCCAACTCCTCGACGACTGCGACGGATGGGGACGCCATCTTCCGCAGCAATTTTCGTGCTTCGAAGAAACTGTGGGAGTGGTGCTCCGCCACGAAGACGCCCTTGATATACGCGTCCTCCGCAGCCACTTACGGCGATGGAACAAATGGATTCTCGGACGACCAATCGCTCGATGCTCTCGATCGCCTGCGTCCGCTCAATCTGTACGGGTGGTCGAAGCACGCATTCGACAAATGGGCCGTGGAGAACGCACGGGCGGGATGCGCGCCGCCGCAATGGTGCGGCCTCAAATTTTTCAATGTCTATGGCCCAAACGAGAATCACAAAGGCGACATGTGCAGCTTGGTGGGCAAGAATACTGCGGCGGTGGCCGAAGGGCGAACAATCAATCTGTTCAAATCCAATCGCGAGGATTTTGCAGATGGCGAGCAATTGCGCGATTTTATTTATGTAAAAGATTGTACCCGAGCCATGCTGTGGCTCGCGGGGCAGCTGCAGATCAGCGGGCTGTTCAACCTGGGTACCGGACATGCGCGGTCGTTCGTTGACCTTATCGGTGCGATCGGTGCAGCCTTGGCCAAGCCGGTGAACATCCAATTCGTCGATATGCCGGCAGCGATACGTGCAAACTATCAGTATTTCACTCAAGCGGAAATGGGCAAGCTGCGGGGCGTGGGATACGATCCAGGGTTCCTCAGCCTGGAGGCCGGTGTTGCGGACTATGTTCAGCAGTATCTCGCGAAGCCCGATATATATCGCTGACGGAAATTTACGGGGCTAAATTGCCTCCGCTCATACGGGGCTAAATTGCCTCCGCTCAGCGGTACGTTCAATTACCGCGCAGTCATGATTCGATTTCCGGGCGTCGAGCCGCCGAGCTGCTATATTGGCCGGAGTGGTTTCTCAAAAAGCAAAAATTTCACTACTGAAGGGTTTTTTTGCAGTAATTGCACTGCTTGCCATTACGGAGATTTCGGTTCGACTGAGCGGCATCACGGATTTTCCCATTTACGCCGTTGACGATGAGATTGGTTATATTGTCAAACCGAATCAGTCGGGGATGTTTCTGAACAAGAATTCATGGGCATTCAATAGCAAGAGTATGCCGACGGCCGAAGAATGGAATCCTTCATTGCGACGCAATATTCTGCTGATTGGCAACAGTATCGTGATGGGCGGTAATCCTTACGAACAGAAAGACAAATTGGCCGCGTTTATCGCGTCTGACACAGGCGACAAATACAGCATTTGGCCGGTAGCGGCGGGCGGCTGGACCAATATCAACGAGGCCGTATATCTGCGGCGCAATCCCGATGTGGTGAAAGCCGCAGATTTTTTCGTCTGGGAGTACATGTCAGGGGGGCTGAGCGGGCTCAGTCTATGGCGGGGGGACTACGTGTTTCCAAGCGCGCATCCGGCATCGTCGGGTTGGTATGCGTTCCGTCGATATATTGTGCCGCGCTTGATGAAGATTAATATGAACGAGCTCCCGCCGGTGGGCGACTTGCGCGAAAATCATCGGGCGAGTTTCGAGGCTTCGATTGCCGAACTGAGCAAGGCATCGGGATCCGAGCATCCTGGTTTGATATTCACCTACCCGACCCGACAGGAGCTGCTCGCATCGGCACATGAAGAATGGTTGCCGGAGCGAGATGCTCTGAAGGAGATATGTCGGAAATATGGTCTGGTAATGGTGGATGTTGCAAAAAGCCCATTATGGAATGCATCGCTATATCGCGATGGCGTTCACCCGACAGTGGCAGGGAATGCCTTGTTGGCGAAGATAATCTCTGATTCCATCGCGGACACGTTTCTTCCGAGTTCCCGAAAGTGGGGCAATTTTGACCAGGTGGCATCATCGGTATCAGCGGGGCTACGCTGAATCTCAAATGCCGCCGCGTGAATGCTCGATTCTTACATGGGTTACATGCGAAAGTTTATTCTGATCTGTTTCGGGGCTGTCATCGCCGTGATTGCCGTCGAGTCGGTTTGTTCGTACGTTCTTTACCGGCACTTTGCAAGAACCGACAGCGTATTCCATCCTGCAGGTTCGTCGACATTCGCGCTGATCGAACATGTGATCCTGGCGGCGCAGGGGATGCACATGATGGTGCGGCTATCGAGCGACCGGTTTCCGCTCTTCAGCCCCGACGAAAAACTCGGCTACGTGATGAACCCGGGGGCCTACAACATCGTCGAGGTTTATGATCACCAAAAACACATGTTTCATCTGCAGGTGACGGAGAGCGGCGGCCGGGCTACATCGTACATTCCGGTGCATGCGACTCATCGTTTGTTTTTTACCGGCGACTCCTCCATGTTTGGTTGGGGCCTCAACGATGAAGAAACCATTCCGTGGCTGCTGCAAAGCCGCTTGCCGAACGATCAGGTCGTCAATTTATCCCTTACGAGTTATTCGACCGTACAAGCGCTGATGCAGTTGTCGGGCCTGAATCCAAAGTTGAGCGCGCAGGACGGTGTGATCCTTCTTTATCACCCGATCACCAACGATTTCAATATTGCCGTGCCGAGCATGCTGCAGGGGCTGATGGTCGGCTACGAGATGCAACTGGGCGACCCGAAGGCAATGATGCGAATGAAGGTCCCGTTCGGGTCGCTTGATCCGAATGGCAAGTTGGAAATTCAGCGCATCGAATTGTCGTGCGCGACGAGCAAAGCGTCCCCGACGTGCGCTCGCCCGTCCGTTGACCTCGACGAATCCGTGCGGGTTACGGAACGGGCGTTTGACGACATACTGGCGCTGCATCCGGGTCACGTGATTGTCGCCGTCGTATCCGGTGCGGACGATGATCCGGTCATCCGGCACTTACGGGCGGAACGGGTGACGATCGCCGACTTACGCCTTGCTGACGACGAACCGGATGCTCACGAAGTCATGCCAACGGATAAGCATGCGGGGCCATTCTGGCAGTATCGGGTATTCGGGCGTCTGCTTGCCGCTCTGCGAAGCGAAGGCATGGTGCATTGATCCACTAAGGGAGGAGATGTTGTCAAAGTGTCGGAAGCTGTCGCCGCCAGCCGACATGGTCAGATGGGGTGGTTTACATTAAAGTCAAGTCAGTTTTCGCTGCTATTGCGGCGCCGTTTGGCTAATGCGGTTAAGCTCTAGCGGCATTCGTTCACTCAATTGCTATCTATTGAGTTCGGATATGGAAAACGAAGAATTGGCTTCGGTTGATAGGCACGCTTCTTGCTGGGTTGGCAATGTGCCTTGCGCTGCGCTTCGAATAAGTTGAAAGCACTTGAAGGCCAAGCACATGAGGATTCTCCTATACACGGCAAACTTCGCACCCGAGCCAACGGGGATCGGTAAGTATTCTGGTGAGATGGCCAAGTGGTTGGTCGAGCACGGGCACTCGGTGAGGGCCGTGGCTGCTCCTCCCTACTACCCCAATTGGAAAGTGGACTCTGCGTACGTTTGGCCGCCGTATCGGCGGGAATTGTGGAATGGCGTGGAGATTTGGCGTGCGCCTCTTTGGGTGCCTGCCACGCCGGGCGGTATCGCGCGGGTCATCCATCTACTGTCGTTTGCCATTTCTTCCTTCCCCGTCATGCTGCGCCAGGTATTTTGGAGGCCTGACTTGGTCATTACCGTGGCGCCCGCATTTCTCTGTGCGCCTGCCGGGCTTCTCATCGCTCGGCTCGCTGGGGCCCAAAGCTGGCTGCATCTCCAGGATTTCGAAGTAGACCTCGCGTTCCGTATGGGTCTGTTGAAGGGCAATTATTTGCAGAGGTTCATTCTTCGCATGGAACGCGGCCTGTTGCGGCGCTTCGATAACGTCTCGTCCATTTCCAGTCGAATGGTCGAACAGCTTCTCAAGAAGGGTGTCCAGTTGGAGCGCACCCGGTATTTTCCAAATTGGGTGGATATCGCACATATCAAACCCACGGCCGCCAACTCGCGGTATCGCGAAGAGTTGGGCATCGCCAAGAGCGATGTCGTTGTGTTGTTCTCGGGATCGCTGGGCGGAAAGCAGGGATTGATGGTCATTCCCGCGGTTGCGAGGCTGTTGGCTTCCCGTAGGGACATTGTCTTCGTGATTTGCGGCGATGGTGTCATGAGGCCGCGACTGGAATCCGCCGCCGAAGGCCTGTCGAATATCCGGTTTTTATCGCTTCAGCCCTTCGAGCGACTCGGAGAACTGCTGTGTACGGCTGACATTCACCTGCTTCCCCAAAGTCCCGGAGTGGCCGATCTGGTCCTGCCCTCGAAGTTGTCGGGCATGTTGGCAAGCGGCCGACCGGTGATCTCCACGTGCCGCCCGGGAACCGAACTTGAGGCCGTCGTGTCAAAGTGCGGCATGGTGGTGCCCCCTAACGATGATGCCGCCTTTGCCGCTGCGGTCTGCAGCCTGGCGGACAACTCAGCAGTCCGGAGTGAACTCGGGCGAAGGGCTCGAAACTACGCGGAGGCCAATTTCGAGCGTGATGCGATTTTGGGTCGATTGTTTGGGCCGGCGGGTAACGAGGAATCACGCGTTACCAACGATGCGATCGCCTAACGGCCAGTATCCTTTGACAAAACATAGAATTTCAACAAATTTATCGCGTTAGGTGAAATAGTTAACGATCAACCAAGAAAATCGGTCAAGATATCGGCATCCTTCAGATGCCGCAGGCTGTTCAGCATAACCCATTTGGAAACAAAGACTTGGAAAGAAGAAGCGATGAGAATTATGAGCATGGAATGCGGATAGTCACGAATCCGTCGGCGTTCAGTCTGAATCGCTGTTGCAAATATATATTGGTGTTTACCTTGCTGTTTGCGGTGAGCGGCATGAATCGCGCCCGGGCAGTCGAAGAATATCGCCTGAATCCCGGCGACATCGTCAAGATTACGGTCTTCAAGAATCCCGATCTGAGCATCGACGCGCGGGTTTCCGAAACTGGCACGATCGGGTTTCCGCTCATCGGCGCGGTTCCCGTCAGCGGTCTCACTCTCACCGGCGTCGAACACAAGATTTCGCAAATGTTGAAAGATGGAGGGTTTGTTCTTAACCCACAAGTCAATGTCTTGCTGACCTTGTCGGTCGCTAATCAGGTCGCCGTCCTTGGCGAGGTCAATAAGCCCGGTCGATATCCCATCGAGGGAGCCGGTGGGCACGTCTCCGGTATGCTGGCTACTGCGGGCGGCATTTCCGCGACCGGGGCTGACAGCGTGGTGCTTACCGGCACACGCGGAGGCCAACCCTTCCGTCGTGAGCTCGATGTTGCCAAGATGTCGCAAAGCGGAAATGCGGCGGATGACCCGGAATTGGCGGGCGGCGATACGCTGTTCGTCAATCGCGCCCCTCAGTTTTACATATACGGCCAAGTCCAAAGGCCGGGTAGTTATCGTTTGGAGAAAGGCATGACGGTCATGCAAGCTCTTGCGACGGGTGGCGGTATCACCGGCAAGGGCACGACTCGTGGCATCGTTCTGCATCGGCGCGATCCGAATGGGAAGGTAAAGGACTCGAGGGTGAGTCTCGACGCCGAGTTGAAGGATCAGGACGTGCTGGACGTGAAGGAAAGCATGTTTTGACCCTTAGGCTTTGAATTGTCCATATAGCGACCAATCCTTTTCATGCGAGCGAACCCGGTTTTATGACTCTTAAGCAATTCATTCTGGTACTCCTGGCCCGTTGGAAAATTGCGGCCGGCATCTTCATGGCAGTGGTCGCCCTCGGAATTCTGTTCACGATTTTTGCGACCAGATTATGGACGGCATCCGCCACGGTGGTGGTCGACGAAAAGGCCGATCCCATCGCCGGAGTCGTTTATCAGACCCAGTTGCAGAGCGGCTATATCGCCACCCAGGTGGATATCATCAGCAGCGAGCGTGTGGCGGAACGCGTGGTCAAGTTGTTGAAGCTCGATCAATCGCCCGAGTTCATCGAGAAGTGGCGCGACGCCACCGACGGAAAGACCGACCTGGTCATCTGGCTGGGCCGCAAGCTGCAGAAGACGCTTTCCGTTACGCCCTCCCGCGATAGCAGCGTGATCGAAATAGCGGTGGAGTGGACGGATCCGAAGACGGCGGCGGTACTGGCCAACGCTTTTGCCCAAGCTTACGTCGATGTGACCATTCAGTTGAAGGTCGATACTGCCAAGCACTATGCGGCCTACTTCAACGAGCAATCGCAGCAACTGCGTGCCGATCTTCAGGCGGCGCAAAAGCGGCTGTCGGATTTTCAATCGGCGACGGGAATCATCGCAACCGACGGCCGACTGGATGTTGAAAACGCGCGGTTAGCCGAGCTGTCCTCTCAGTTGGTCGCGATCCAGGCTCTGCGTCAGGACAGCCAATCCAGACAGCACCAGTCCGGTGGCGACAACGAATCACTTCCCGAGGTGTTGCAAAGCCCGCTGGTTGCGAGTCTGAAGGGTGATCTTTCCCGCGAGGAAGCAAAGCTGCAGGATGTTGCGACGACGCTCGGCAAAAATCACCCCGATTATCAAACTGCCGCCGCGGAGATTGCGAGCCTGCGGCAGCGCATCGCGTCGGAGAGCGCGAAGATTGCCGAGTCCTTGGGCAGTACGACGCAAGTCAACCTGCGTCGCGAGAACGACATTCGAAATGCGCTCGACGCTCAAAAGAAGCGAATATTGGAACTTCAGCATGAGCGCGATCAGGCGGCGGTCTTCCAGAATGACGTGACCACCGCACAGCGCAATCTTGATGCGGTCTCCCAGCGCTTGGCTCAAAGTAGCCTCGAGAGTCAGACCCAGCAAACGAATATCGCGCTGCTGACACCGGCGGTCGAGCCGGAAAAACGCTCGAGCCCGCGTTTGCTGCTCAATCTTGCGATTAGTCTGTTCTTGGGTTGCCTATTCGGCGCGACGGGGGCGATGCTGAAGGAATTGGGCGACAAGCGTGTTCGCGAAGACATCGATCTGTCGGCGTTGGGGGGCATTCCGCTGCTGGTGAAAATTCCGAAGATCAAGGCCGAGAACCGCACCGGTCGAAGCCCGTCGCCCATATTGGCGAGAGTGGAGCCGTCCGCGATATGAAACGAGTAGCGTCCGCCGCGGGTGAAATCCCGATGCCGTCCCGTGATCGGAGCCGGGCCTTCGGCGCAATCCTCGTCGAGCAAGGTCGGCTGAACCCGGCCGACGCTGAGGAGATCCAGCGCTTCGCTGGCGCCAACGGGCTCAGGTTCGGCGATGCCGCCATTCGCCTCAAGCTGCTGACTCAAGAGGACATTGATTTCGCCTTAGCTCAACAATATAACTATCCGATTCTGCCGCGCGGGGGGGCAAACGGCGTGTCGGATGATGTTGTGGCCGCCTATATGCCGCAGAGCGACTTGGTGGAGCCGCTGCGGGCGTTGCGCAGTCAACTCACGCATCGATGGTTTACGGACTCGGGCCACAAGGGCATCGCGATTACCAGCCCCGGACGGGGGGAGGGTCGGAGCTGGTTGGCAGCCAACCTCGCAACCGTATTCGCGCAAATCGGCGAGCGCACGTTGTTGATCGATGCCGACATGCGACATCCGCATCAGCACGCGCTTTTCAACCTGAATAATTCGATGGGACTGTCGGCTTTGCTCACCGGCAGAGCCGGTAAGGAAGCGGCGTGCCGCGTGCATCCGCAGTTGCGGCTGTTCGTGTTGCCGGCCGGCATCCTGCCACCGAACCCGCAAGAGTTGCTCGGGCGTCCGGTGTTCGATTTGGTCCTTGACCGCTTCACCGATCAATTCGACGTCATCATCATCGATACACCGGCGGCTTCGGAGACTGCCGATGCGCAGATCGTCGCGAAGCGCGTAGGTGCGGCCGTGATGCTGGCGCGGCGGAACGTGACGCGACAGTCGCAATTGGTCGCGTCGACGCAGACCCTAATTCAAACCGGGGTGAACGTGATTGGCAGCGTCATCAATGAGTACTGAGCGGTAGCAGAGACTGTCGAATCGTAAGTCGTGACTTTTGCTCCTGCGGGCCCGTGGCGTTACTCTCCCGAGCCCATCGCAATCGATGACAAGTGCAACGGCTGTGAAGAGCGCTGACATTTCTATTTTATATCTTGGAGTCAAGAACGGCACGAGTCTTGACAGGGCGAATGCATTGCGGCGCGATGGTTATCGGGTGACGCATGTGAATTTGCTCGATCTGATGCCGCAGAGCAAATGGGTCTGGCGGATAACCTGGAAACTGGGCGGCCACATATTCAGCCCCTGGATCCTGCGCAAGTTGCCGAAGGTCCTGAACGGCGAGCGCTTCGACGTGTGTTTCGTGGATAGCGGAGAGTGGGTGACCCCCAAGGTGATCAGTTTGCTGCGCCAACACGCGAGGAAAATCGTCAATTACAATATTGACGATCCGCTGGGGATGCGCGACGTCAAACGCTTCATAGCGTACCGTCGGAGCCTGCCGTATTATGATCTATGCGCCGTCGTACGTGCCGCAAACGTCGCCGAGGCCAAAGCATTGGGGGCAAGAGACGTAGTGCGTGTTTACCGATCCGCGGACGAAGTATCGCACGCGCCGCGGCCTCTGAACGACGCAGATCGGGGAAAATGGCATTCAGAGGTCATGTTCCTGGGAACCTGGTTTCCCGAGCGCGGGCCGTTCTTATTGAACTTGGCGAGACTTGGCGTGCCGCTGACGATTCGCGGCGCGAATTGGAACAAGGCAGCGGAATGGCCGGAGCTGCAACGATTCTGGAAAGGCGGTCAGTTGCAAGGTGATGACTACGCGAAAGCGATTCAATATGCGCGCGTCAATATAGGTTTGTTGTCCAAGGGCAACCGCGATCTGCACACGACGCGCTCGCTCGAGATCCCTGCGATCGGCAGCTTGCTCTGCGCCGAGCGGACAAGCGAGCACCTCGAGATGTTCGTCGAGGGCGAGGAGGCTTTATTTTGGAGTAGCGTCGAGGAGTGTGCTGCTGCCTGTATCAGTGTTCTTAGCGACGAGCCGCGCCGGCGGCGCATCGCCGTCGCCGGCCACGCCCGTGCTCTGGCGGCGGGGTACTACAACCAGAACGTCATGAGGTCGTTGATCGACCGGGTCCTGGCGGCGCCGTAAATGTCACGGCTCATATCATGACGATAAAGCGCGCCATCTTCATCTCGCTCATAGCGCTGACGTTGGTGGCATTTCCCGTACAGTGTCTGATCGAAGGATCGGCGGAAAACATCGCTGCCGTGTGTCTTGTCATGACGTCGGCGATCGGTGTTCTGCTGTACGTGGGGGTCAGCGACGGCCTGAACACGCAACCGCTGTCGACAATGGCCATCCTGGGCTATTGCGTCACCACGCATCTGGGCGCCCTGATCGTGCAGACGGCTTCGTGGACGCCTCTAATCAGCTACCTGTACTCGCCCCTATATACGTTCGCCGTCATCGTCTTTTACCAATGGATAGCGATCTTGGCGCACACCGCTTATCGCTACTTCTCATCGCCGAAGCGCAGCGACACGGGTTTCTTTCGAAGTTTGGCCGGTTGGATAGGTTTGTACCGGATCCCCTCCGCGAGTGCGCTCTGGTTCATGGGGAGCGTCGGGCTTGCAAGTTTCTTTCTGTCCAGGTCCGAAGGCGTCGTCGGCAAGATTGGCCAGGCGTTCAATTTTCTGACTTGGGCGCCGTTTCTGATTCCGGTCTTTTTGCGTGAGATCGGCGATTCTTATTGCAACGCCCGGCGCAGCAAATTCATGTTGGTTGCCTTTACGGGTGCGATCGGTGTTCTGGGTCTTGCGTTGAACGCGCGACAGATCATGTTCATCGGCGTCCTCACGATTGGCGTGCTGTATCTTTTTGCGGGAATGCGAAGCAAGGAATTGGTGACTCGCAAGATGCTGCAAAAGGTCGGCATGGTAGCCATTCTATTGGCGATTGTTGCCGTACCTCTGTCGAATCTCGCCACTGCGATGGCGATCGCGCGCGGCTGGCGAGGCAAGATTTCGCCCGTCGCGATGATCCAGACCACGTACCATATCTGGCGACGCCCTGCGCTCCTCGCTGCCTATCGGGCGGAAACTGCGGCACATTCACGCTATCTGCCGTACGACGAACGATACGTTGCTAACCCGGGGCTTGCGCGCTTGGTCTCGACGAAATTCATCGATAACTCGCTGCATTTCGCGGGTACGCTCAAGAGCGATGACGCCAAAGCCCGGCTCCTGGAGGTGTCGGGTCAATTCGCCTGGGCCGTACTACCGGAACCGGTTCTTAATCGGCTGCATATCAAGCTCGATAAAGAGGGCCTCACTTATTCAATGGGGGATTACCTGGCGTATCTGAGCCGCGGCATTCCGCTTGGAGGCCACAAAACGGGGTCGATGTTTGCACAAGGGCAGGCGCTGCTCGGTCCTTTCTTTCCTATTCTGTATGCAGCCCTATGTCTGCTGTTGTTCGGTGTCATGGATCTTCTCATCATCCGGCACCGGGATGGACCGGCAACGATTTGCACATTGGGCATGCTCGAGATCTGGTGGTATTTCAACCAAGGCATTCATTACGAGGCGTTGCACAGCGTATTTGCTTTCTTCACGCGAAACCTTGAACAGATGATCTTGATCTACGTCATCGTGTTTGCGATGGCTCGCGTAGTACAACGAAACACGAACGCGCTATTGAGCGTGCGGAAAATGCCGCAATGGCAGCAGTCGACATGAATTTGGCCGCGGTGCCGATTCCGGAAAGCACCGCCGCACATGAAGTCCGCCCGATGAGGATCGTGCTGTTCTGCCATCCGGGATTTCGCGCTTCACAGAGCATGCCGCGCTTTGCCCGCATGCTCCAGGCGTCCTATCAAGATCGCGGTCACGATGTGCAGATCTGGACACCCCAGCCCAAAGTGTTCAATTGGGTTCGCGGCGGCCGATTTGCCAAATGGGGCGGTTATGTCGATGAATACCTACTGTTTCCGCGGTGGGTTCGCAAAGCGTTGAAGAACGTTTCGTCCGATACCTTGTTCGTGTTCTGTGACCAAGCTCTGGGTCCCTGGGTGCCGTTGGTCAAGAATCGGCCGCATGTCGTCCACGTACACGATCTGCTTGCGTTGCGTTCGGCATTGGGAGATGTGACGGAAAATCCGACATCGATCACGGGGCGTATTTTTCAGCGGTATATCCGCAGAGGCTATCGCAGGGCGCGTCATTTTATTTCGATATCCCGCAACACACGAACCGATCTTCATCGCTTTGGCGGAATCTCCCCGGCCACTTCCGAGGTCGTGTATAACGGGCTGAATTTTCCGTATGCCCCCTTGAAAGAAACTGAGTCTCGGCCGATCCTGGAGGCGGTCGGCATGCCGGTGCCCGAGTCGGGAATGTTGCTGCACGTCGGCGGCGGGCAATGGTACAAGAATCTGGAAGGCGTCATTGAGCTGTACGCCCAATATGCGGCCCAAGTGCCTGCGCCGTTGCAGCTATGGTGCATCTCCCCGCCGCCGAACGAGTCCGTCAGGTCGGCCATTCTGCGTGTTCCGGAAGCGGGCAAGGTCGTGTTCTTCAGTAATTTGGATAGTCATACGTTGCAGGCGGTTTACTCAACTGCGCGCGCGTTTCTTTTTCCAAGCCTCGCAGAAGGATTTGGCTGGCCTATCATCGAAGCGCTGGCGTGCGGATGCCCCGTGCTCACGACCGACGCGCCGCCCATGAATGAAGTGGGAGGAGATGCGGCCGATTATCTACCGCTGTTGCAAGGGAACGACGCTATGCATACGTGGGCCGCCAACGGCGCACGGCAACTCATGACGATCCTGGCGAGAAGCCCTGATGACAGAGCACAGCGTGCGGCGCGGGGCGTCGCCTGGTCGGCAGGTTTTTCCGTGGGTAAGGCCATTGATGCCTATTTGGCCGTCTATCGATCAGTGCTCGATCGAGGTGCGAACGCATGAAGTTGCTGCATGTGCTAGCCAGCGCCGATCCGAGTGCGGGAGGACCGATCGAGGGAGTTAGACAGCGAGGCCTTCGCCTGCGGCAGTTGGGGCATTCCGTTGAACTGGTAACGCTCGATGATCCGACTCTTCCGTTCGTCAAGGATTTTCCGCTTGTGATGCATGGGCTAGGTCCTTCGCACGGTAGCTATCGTTACACTGCGGCTTTGGTGCCATGGCTCAAAGCCAACGCAAGGAGATACGATGCGATAGTCGTGAACGGATTATGGCAGTATCACAGCTTCGGCGCGTGGCGTGCGCTCAAAGCCATGGGCTTGCCTTACTTTGTGTTCACGCACGGCATGCTCGATCCCTGGTTCAAACACGCGTATCCGCGTAAACATTTGAAGAAATGGGCGTACTGGCCATGGGCAGACTATCGCGTGTTGCGCGATGCTCGGGCAGTCCTCTTCACGAGCGAGGAGGAGCGGTTGCAGGCGCGCCGCTCGTTTTGGCTATACAGGGCTGAAGAGCGAGTGGTCGCCTACGGAACCACCGCGCCGCCCGATAACGCCGGCAAGCTGAAAGAGGACTTTCTCGCGGCCCACCCCAACCTTCGCGGGAAGCGGGTTCTCCTGTTTCTCAGCCGCATTCACGAAAAAAAAGGCTGCGATCTTCTCATCCGTGCATTTGCACGGATCGCGGCGCTGGATCCCAAATTGGAGTTGGTCATGGCCGGTCCCGATCAAAGCGGTTGGGTGGGCAGGCTCAAGGAGCTTGCGAGAGAGCTCAATATCGCCGACAGAATGTGCTGGCCTGGCATGCTTCAAGGCGATATGAAGTGGGGCGCGTTCTACGATGCTGAAGCCTTCGTATTGCCGTCTCATCAGGAGAACTTTGGGATAGCGGTCGCCGAGGCGCTGGGATGCGGGCTGCCGGTTTTGATTTCCGACAAGGTCAATATCTGGCGAGAAGTCCAGTCGTCCGGGGCGGGGCTGATTGCGCCGGATACTTTGGACGGGACCATCCGGTTGCTGAACGAATGGCTGTCATTGACCGAGGAACGGCGCCAAGCGATGGCGCTTGCGGCGCGCGAGTTGTTTGAACGACAGTACACCGTCGAGGCGATGGCGAAAAGCCTCTTGGATGTGGTGTCGGCGCATGAATTCGCTCCACAACGGAAGACGGCGTGATGGGCGGGCCTGTTGACCCTGTTGCTCAACCGCACGATCCTGCGGCCGCGGCGCCGGATATCAAAGTGATGCAGCAGTACACGCGGTCAGGCTGGCCGCTGAGCGTCAAATTGCGACGCATTCTGTGGGGCCCGTTCAAATTGCTGTTCCTTCGGGGTACCGGACGCTGGCTCTCACCGGTCCGCGTCGCTGCGTTGCGTCTGTTCGGAGCGCAAATCGAAACGCCCACGCTGGTGATGGACGGCGTGCTTGTTTGGCATCCCTGGAGCCTGACTCTCAAGCGCTTCTCCGCTCTTGGTCGGGGAGTCGAAGTTTATAATTATGCTCAGGTGACCATTGGCGAGCAGGCGACTGTGTCTCAAGGTACTTATTTGTGCAGTGCGTCGCATGATTTTGAAGACCCCACGATGCCGCTCGTCTACGAAGCCATCAGCATTGGCGCGCAATCCTGGGTTGCGGCCGATTGTTTCGTGGGTCCGGGAGTATCCGTCGGCGAGGGCGCGGTCGTTGGGGCGCGGTCTGTCGTGGTGAAGGATGTGCCCCCTTGGACGGTGGTTGCCGGAAATCCGGCACGCGTGATCAAGCGCAGACGGCTAAGACCGGCAACTCCATGATTTCCAACTTCCGCATGAGCAATCTTTGACTCTCTCGACACAGGAGCGCGTCGGCAATCTTCTGCCGGACCGGCCGCAACCGATGAAAGTCCTCTCGATCACACCCACCTTCCTGCCGGAACAGGGCGGGTTGGAGCAAGTGGTGCTCGAACTCGCGAAACGGGTTCGGGATCACGGCGTCCACATGGATGTGGCTTACGTCGCGAGAGGGCTGAATCGATCGACTGATACCGTGCAGGGCATCGATGTCTATCGCGTACCGCTGCTGGGTAATCGGTTCATCGGTTGGGCACCTTCCCTTGGGCGGTTGGCGCGCGGCTATGATTTGTTGCACGTGCATGATCCGCAGCTGTTGGCTTTAAGCGGCAACGTGCGCTGGTTCTGCGGTTCGATCCCGTCGGTCCTGAGCACTCACGGCGGATTCTGGCATACCAAAAGCCACTACTTATTCAAGAAGGTCTACGAGGCAACCTTGCTGCGCGGCCATGCCCAACATTACCGTCGTGTGCTGGCCAGCGGCGTCGGCGACTTTGATTATTTCCGCGAGTTCGTCAGCCGCATCGCATTGTGCAGCAATGGTGTGTCCGTGAAGCGTTTCAATACCGTCGTCGCCGGCGAAGGACGGTCAATCCTCAGATGGATTTATTGGGGCCGCCTGTCGCGCAACAAGCGCCTTGATCGGACCATCGCCTACGTGGGGCAGGCGCGGCGGCTGGGTTACCCCGTCGAACTGCTGATCTGCGGCGGGGATTTCGATGGATTGTCGCCCGACTTGCACGCACTGGTGCACCGGATGGGCTTGGATGACGCCATAAAATTCGCCCCTCACCTCGATGATGCTTCACTGCGGGCGGAACTCGCGCAGCGTGGGGTCTACATCACGGCCAGCGACTATGAAGGCTTTGGACTGAGCATCGTGGAGGCGATGGCGGCCGGGTTGATCGTCATCTGTCGCGACATAGCGCCGCTCAACACGTTTTTTGTCAATGGCGAAGCGGGTTGTCTGCTCCAGTTCGATGGAAGTGATCGGGACTTCAAGGCGCTCGGTGAGTTCCTGGGCGTATCTCAGTCGAGAGCCACTGCGATGTCGGCCGCCTCACGAGAGGCGGCGCGCGTGCACGACTGGGATTCCGTTGCGCCTCGATTCGTGCAGCACTACCGAGAGGTGTTGCTCGATGAAAGCGCAAACCGATCGACCGTCGCGGCATAGACTGGAGCGCCTTTGGTCTCGATTCTGATTCTCACGAAAAATGAGGCAAAAGACCTGCCGGGTTGCCTCAGCTCCGTGGCGTGGAGCGATGATATCCATATTTTGGATTCGGGCAGTACCGATGACACCTGCGAGATCGCGCGCCGCTGCGGCGCCAACGTCGTGACTCGCACGTACCCCGACAACACCAAGATATTCGGCGGCGACGAGGCGGCGCATCGCAATTGGGGCCTGCGCAATATCGCATTCAAACACCCCTGGATTCTCTTGCTGGATGCGGACGAGCAAGTCACCGAAGAACTGGCAACCGCGATCCGGGGTGCCGCCGCTTCGCCGGGCGCGAATGTCGCCTTTCGCATTCAGAGACGGGATTTCCTGGACACGATATGGCTCAAGCACGTGCAAGCATCGCCTTTCTACATGCGGCTCGTTCGCCCCGAGAAAATCCGCTACGAGCGTGTGATCAATCCATTGTCGATCGCCGATGGACCGGTGGGTTCGGTCCGTGGATTCCTGAATCACTATCCGTTCAGCAAAGGCATGAGTCACTGGTTGGACCGGCACAATTCGTACAGCACGCTCGAAGCCAGGCAAATTATGGAAAATCGGCGTAACAACGTGGAATTTTCAGTGCGCAAAGCTTTTACCGCCCGAGATTTCAACGAGCGCCGCTATCACCAGAAGGAGCTTTTCTATCGAATTCCGTGCCGCCCGGTGTTCAAATTCGGGCTGCTTTACGCCATCAAGCGCGGATTCCTTGACGGTCGCGCCGGCCTGCAATACGCGCTTCTGCAGTCGATCTATGAATATATGATCGTGCTCAAAGTGCGAGAATTGGAGCGGAGCGGCAAGTTAAGATAGAGGGATGCACGTGTACAGCGATTTAACCTCGGAATTTGCCGCCTTACTCACGGATAAGATCCGGATGTCCCGTACGATCGAAGACCTGCGATTGTCGTATCGGGATGCCAAGCCGTTCCCGTATGTCGTGATCGATGACATGTTTGCGCCCGCCGTGCTCGACGCGCTGCTCGTCGAAATGACCACGATGGCAGGTGAAAAATGGAAACAGGTTGATCAGGATTCGCGGGAACGTACGCTCAGAATGAAATCCGCGGCGGATATGGGGGCCGCCGGCGAAAAACTATTGAGCATCGTTCATTCCGCGGCCTTTCTGCATTTCCTGACGGAGATCACCGGGATATCGCAGTTGCTTCCGGATCCCTACCTGCTCGGATCGGGCTATGCGCAGATGCGGCGGGGCGACTATTTCAACGTGCATTCCGACCGCAATGTTGCTTACGACACCGGCATGCTGCGCCGCTTGGCGATGATCGTGTTTCTCAACAAGGCGTGGAGTCCGGAATACCATGGGCAATTGGAACTCTGGAACCATGAGGCAACGCGTTGCGATGCTACGATCGATCCTCTGTTCAACAAGACGGTAATCTTTGAGGTTGCCGACCCAAACTACCATGGTGTCCCAGTCCCCTTGGCCTGCCCGGGGGATCGGATGCGGCAGTCATTTATCGTCTATTATCACACCGTCGGAACCAAGGATCAGCCTGACATCAAGCCGCACACTTCGCGATTCGCACCGCGCACGCATGGGACAAATCGCATGACGTTGCGACAACTCGCCCGGGAAGTGACGCCGCCGTTCTTGACGCGGGCGATTCGAAAGCTGAGCGGGCATGACGCGTGAGACTCTGTCGTCGACGGGCGGCTTGATGGATCGTCATGTCATGTGAATTGATCGCCAGCGGCTGGTATGCAACCAACGAAGCAAGAAGCTACGTTACCGCAGGAGACGACCTCATTCGCGGCGTCGAATTCCGGCCGCTTTGGTGGCGCTCATTGGACACGTTCCTCAAGCCGCAACATGTGTTCGTCGTGGATTCTGCATCGCCGATCAAGCCGGATGACAGCCTCTATACCTCCACGCCGGTCCAACATATTGAATTGCTCATCAACCCAGGTCATTCGCAAAATGGCAAGACGCACTACTGTGGAGCGATGGCCGCCATCATCATGGGATTGGAGTTCGCTCTGCATAACGACGTGGAGATGTTCCTGTACGTCGAGCAGGACGCGCTGGTATTCGGCGATTCCATCATTGATAAAACCAAAAATGCGCTGCGACGGAAAGATCTGGTTTTTGGCGCCAGCGGTGCGCTCGATATCCAGCAGAGCTTTTTTGCCGCCAGCAAAAAGGGTATTCGACGCTTCCTGAGCGCGCTTCATGCGATCAACTTCTCCGATAAGCAAGTTGCTCCGGAACATAAGTTCATGTATGCAGCGTCTCGCGGGATTCCCCGCGCGGTCGTCCAGCTGGCCGAATATACGGAGATACCGCATCTGCGGGGCGCCGGCTTGCGGCTGTTCAACATGATCTGCGGCCTTTCCCCAAACTACACGTTGCTGCCGTTTGGATACGGTCGAGAACGGCCCATCAATTTCAATGACGACACCTTCTATTTTCAGCATGGAACAGCGGAAGAGTTGCTGCAATACAGGAAACGGGCCGGTTTTTGACGACCGCCCGTTGTTTCTGATGCCGTTCATCACTCCGCAAGCGCCGCCTTGACGTTGCTTAACTCCATGTTTGGAAGAGTTCGATGAGCTCGCTAAATCGCTTCCTGTCCGCCAGCGCCGCCGCGTGGGTAAGAATCCTTCTCACCGTCATGACGCAGGTGTTGCTGGTTCCCGTATTTCTCACCCATTGGTCGGTTGAACAGTACGGCTGTTGGTTGATCATTCAGACCATTGTCGGCGTGTCATCGATGTTGAGCTCAAGCCACCAGAATTTCGTCGGGTTCGAGTTCCTCAAGGTGGGCGATAAACAACCGGAGAAGATGCGACTGTTGTTCTATTCGGCCTTTCCCTACGTGATGTTGATCGCATTGCTGGAGCTGTTGGCAGTGTCGGCGCTCATTTACTTCGGCTTCGTGGAAACGATATTCGACCCTAAACACACGATGAACGCCGATCTTCTGCGGCAGGCCTTTTGGTCCCTGATTATCTACTCGGTGGCATGGCTGATCAGCAGCAGCGTGGGTGGCTTGGCGGGCAGGGCGGTCGCCCCGTATGGTCATTTCCCGCGAATGACGTGGTGGGGAACGACATTGGCGGTGGTGGGCGCGCTGGTATCCGGCATCGCGGTAGCCCTGGGCGCCGATCTTCTGGAGACGGTGATATGGATCAACATCGCAAACTTCGTCGTCAACATTCCGATTCATCTCGACATGTGGCGAATGTTTCGACGCTACGAGCTCTACCTAATGAGGCCGGATTGGAGTCTCGGGGCAAAGAATGTCTGGCGTTCCTTGGCGATAGCGCTGAGCGCGGTGCTGGATATTTCGAGGCAGCAGGGCGTCCGCATATTCCTGGGGGCCATCATTGGCGTGACTCAGATGACCGAGTTTTCGACCACGCGGACGATGAGCAATCTTTCACTGCAGGGCATCGGTACCATCACCAACCCGATCATGCCGGAAATCATGAAATTCCTGCGGGAAAGAGACGCGGAAAGGACAAACGCCGCCATTGGGTTCGTTTGGTTCTTTGCCGTCATCCTGATGTCGCCGCTCATGATCGCATTTCAATGGATCATGCCGTATGTATTCCATGCCTGGACGCGCGGAAAGATCGCGTTCAATCCCTGGTTGTTCGGCCTATTTTCCGTCGCACTATTGCTTTTTTCGCTCGCACGGCCGCCGGTCGCCGTTTTGCAGGGAAATAACCTCCTGAAGATTCAGCTGCTGATGTCCATTGCGGTCAGCGTCGTGGCCGTCGGCGGGATTCTGCTATTCACCGCCGCCTTCGGCGTCATCGGAGCGGCGTCGTCGCTATTGTTGGCGGAGCTCCTGGGGACCGTCATAGCCGTGTGGTACGCCCGAAAATGGCTCGAAAGCAGCGGCATAGGCTTTCCATGGTCGTTGTTCACCGTAGCCGTGACCTCCATAGCCGTGGCCACCGTAACGATTGCACTGATGGTGCTCTTGCCGCGCGCCACCTGGGTGGTGTTCCTCGCCTCGATGGCCGTCAATCTGTTGCTGTGCATCGAATTCGCGCGACGGCTGCCGCCATTGGCGGTCCAGAAGATGCGCGGGATCCTCGCGCGAAGATTCGGACGATAGCTGCCGCTCGGCGTCGAGGATGCGGCGTCCGGTTTCTCAATTCGTGGCGACGACTGTCAGCGTGGTGCTCGAGGAATTGCCGGAGTTACGGCAGGTGACGGTGTAGTCATAAGTCCCGGCCTTCGTCAGTGTCACGGTGCGGCTGCCATCGGGGGCCAGACTGCCGTTCCAGTTGCTGCCTCCCGTGCAGCTGGTGGCATCCCGGGTGGTCCACGTCAGCGTCGTGGACTCCCCAACCTTGATCGTGTCCGGGGTGGCGCTCAACGTCACGGTCACGGGCTCCTTTTGCATGCTCGACAATCGCGAGGAGTCGGCCGCGTAGGAGTACTCCAGTGCGATGCTGTTCCCTTGCCCGTAAAAGTCCGCTATTGCAGCCTTCATTTGCCCGTTGAAGTGATTCATGCCGACGGTGACGTTGGTCAACTTGATATTTTCGTTGCTCTCCTGCGTGGCGCTGCCTATCGGGGCCCGTATCGTGTAAGAGCTGAGGTCCTTGAGCGAAATGTTCTCGAACGTGAGATTCTTGTAGCCACTCTTCGGGAAACGCCATCCCGGATAGAGATTGTGCAAGAAAGCCGAGCTGTACGTCGCAGCGGCGTTGGAGATCGTGAGGTTGTTCGACGGCAACACGTCGAGAAAGCCGTCCGGCCGGGAGCTGCTGTACGTATCTACGACGCAGTCGATGCAGCCGATTTTGAGAGACAGAGCATATCCGCTGATCGAATCGCTTCCTCCCTTATCCCGCGCGACTCCCACCCGGGGTCCGTCGTCAACCACATTTCTAATCTGAATGTTCGTGTTGAAGAGAGCGGGGTCACCGTCCGTGACGTAGTTCAGATAGAACAGATGCGGTGGAGCGAACCATTTGCCGATGCCGCCCACATTACCGCCGTTCGCATCCTGCAGATCGCCGTAGCGATGCGAGGTGATATTCTCGAAGGTTGCGTCCTGCACGTCTCCGACCCACCCCATGTAGCTCCCGTCCACGACCACGTCCGAGAAGTACATTTCGTGGGGAACTGCGACGTGTGCGCCGGTCAACGCCGTCTGCGCATTCACGGTCTGGTTGCTCTTGTAGCCCGTATTGAAGGAAAACACGGTGGGAATGAACTGATCGCCGCCGGCGGAGGCGGGTGCATACACGTGCATGCCCTTCACGTTGAATTTGCTGCTGCTTCCAATGATGAAGAAGACGGCGCAGGTATTCGTAGAGCCGGCCCAAATCGAATTCACGTTCCCACGGGCTCTGTCGAAAACGACGGCCCGATTGGCGCTGAGCCACGGCGTCAACCGCTCGTCGTTGAAGACGTTCCCTGCGTTGAGGACGCTCCCCGATCTGATGACCTGGCCATTTTGCATGTAGGCGTGCACGACGTCGTTGACCGGCAGACTGGCCACCCATTCGACGTTCCAATTCGTGAGCGTAATGTCGCTCGAGTTGGCGATGACGAAGGCGGGCTGGAAAATGTTGTCAACGATGAATTTGCCGGACCCGGTAAATTCCACGCTCGTACCATTATCGATGAAGATGGGTCGCTCGATATCGTTTCCGATTTTCAGGCGCACCGGACAGTCGACGATCAGTGTGAAGGCCCCGTGCCGGGCGGCGGCGAAGGCGCGGGCGGTGCCTTCCGAATCGTCCGATGTTCCGTTGCACGATACCCAACTGCTGATCTGGGTTTGCGGGGAGCTACTGGCCGCCGTGGCGGCGTAAGCACCGGCGAAATTACCGTGTTGGGCCGTTCCGGCGGGGAGAAGAACCGCGAGCGCGACGGAAAATGCGGATGATGAGATCAACTTACGCATTGGGCAACATACCTTGTTGTTATGGCCATCGATAATGACTGTGACTGACTGTGGGAGGAACCTTGGTAGGCGCTACCGAGTCATTCCAACGATCTTTGACTTAATCCGGATCGCGCCGGAATTTACGCGACGGAGTCGACGACAACAACTGTCCCAATTTGCGACAGGTGCCTCATTTGCGTGGGCCCATTGGTGGCGCGCGCCATGGAAAAAATGCGCGCAATTGGTGCGTGGTGGCGCCCCGGTTCGCGTCCGCGACGGTGCATGGGCGCGAAGCGCTTAAAAAAATCTTTCCGGCTCTTAAGATCGGGCTGGACAGAATTTAAATGGAATGATAGTGGGGCGTGTCGTCGAACTGTGAAGCACTTCACATGATTGGCGTCCGCAGACTTCGCATCAGGGACGGTCTCGGTTTCCGTGCCGCGCGAGTTCACGGAAAAGCATGCGAAAAACGTGACCAAGTCGTGAGCTTCCAATCTATTGATGTCGCAATTCGCGAACGGTTGTGAGGCTCAAATTCATCCCGTACTGTTCCGCGCCATTGCAGGGCGATTCATTTACGGATGGTGTCCATTGTTCAACCCAACTGCGGTCGGCAACATTTTGCAACGGGTGACGAATGCCGGCATCGCTCGCAGCCATCGGCTGCTGACCGCGGCGCTCCTTTTGGGTTTCGCGGTCAGCGGATGCAGTTCGACGCAGGGCAGTTCGGCTGACTCACTGCAGACCGGCGCGGCAGGCGCCGTCGGCGCCGTGAAGGGCACGGTCGCGAGAAGAGGGGTGGCCGATCCGGTCACGGGGCTTGCGAGCGCACCCGATCCGAGCGTAGCCGCGAGCGTAGCCGCACCTGTCGGCATGGCCAGCGTCGGGACCTCGACGATAGCTGCGCCTGTCGGCACGGCGAGAGCCGGCACTTCGACGACTCCCGCCAGCACTGCTTCGTCCACGGCTGGCACGAAGCCGGGAATCTCGTCGGCGGCAACGGCCAGCAGCACGACGACGACCACGAACAGCGCCGCTGCGACGATCGCTCCACCCTCGGGCCCGAAGAAATCGATCAGGGCTTGGGTTTCGTGCTCCGGCACGTCGGATGATGCAGTGGGAGCCGCAACGGCCTTTTCCGCCGCCAAGAACAATGCATTCACCCTGGTCGTGGATTGCCCCGTGTTCATTCATTCGGGCTTGGACATCGACCGAGCGATCTTCATCGAGGACGGCACGACGGTTGAGTTCACGGGGGCCGGGAAATTCATCGTCGACGATGTCTTCCATCCGGCGTTCGTCATCGCCAACTCGAACAATATTACGTTGACGAATTGGAACGTCGAATTCGACGGCAGTCTTCCGGTGAATGAGAATGTCCTTGGCTACATGCAGAACGGCGCATGGGTGGTCAAGGGCGGCGCCGGTCAACCCAGCAACGCGTTCAACGACGAGCGCTTGACTCCTTGGCTGAAGGCGAACAAGAAAATCGTGTTCGACACCAGCCAGGGTCCCGTCAACTCGTACTGGGCCGGGACGACGAACACATGCGCAATGTTTTTCATGGTTGGAGACTCGTCCAACATCAATGTAAGCGGCATGCACGTGTACGCGCCATCCACCGCCGGCGGGGATCGCTTCATCCCAGTCGTGTTTTCAGTCAATCTGGGCTACAAGAGCAATCAAACGGTCACGGTCAAGACGCCGGTGACGTCGCCGTACGTCGCCGTTCCCCACAATCTGACCTTTACCAACACGGTTCTGGACGGCACTTACATGGGCTGGGTTGGCACGGTTCAAGATATCGTCATCGAGAATACGCAATCCCTCCGGTACGGTGATCTGCAGGATGCGAATGGCGGAAACGTGGGCGGCATCGGCAAATGGTTCGCCCCGCCCCACCTCTTTTATTTCAACTACGACAGTGCGGGGGATCCCGGCTTGTTCAACACGGGCATCCAAATCAAAGATGTCCAGGATGACGGCCCACGCGTGGGCACGGCACGCGACAAGGGCGGCTCCGATACGATCAGCGGCAATGCGCTGTCGCTCAAGATCGGGTGCATCAACTGCAGTGTCGATACCTACACGAGCCTGCGCCCCGATGGGTTTCTGGACGTGCTGGATTCGAACGGCCTGATCATTTCAAACGTAACGGCGACCTATGATTCCGCGTTCATCAACAATGTATATCCCGGCTGGCGCTTTCCGAAGTCGGAGTACCAGCATTTGACGTTCGAGAACATATCGCTCACCGATACCGCGGCGGCCACGGTGCGCGCGCCGATCGGCAACGCGTCCGAAACGAGCAATGAGAATCTTACGTTCAAGAACATCAATGTCACTATGGTCAAATGGTCGGGCAACGGCTCACCGCTGCCGGTCATCGGCGGCACACAGAACAGCATCGATTTGGATTTCCTCATGAGCGCGAATGCAACGCGCCTGACCACGGCCGAACACGGCACGGTCTCGGTGACGTTGCAAGCAACTCCTGCCGTATTGTCGGCGGGCGGCAAGACCCTCCTCACATGGTCGTCAAAGAACGCCGGCACCTGCTTCGCCGGCGGCGCCTGGTCTGGGTCGCTCACCCGCAATGGATCGCAGACCGTCGTGGCCGCGAGCGCCGCAAATGCGGACTTCACGATCAACTGTCAGAACGGCGGTACTGCTTCCAGTACGACGCTTCTGGCGAACGTGATGGCGAATTAATGGCTGAGCGAGTTGAGCCAGTGCGGATTCGGGAACTTTGTCAGGCGGCGCGTGACATAATGAGCTGTTGCGGCGTCGCCCCGCGCATGAACGGATTCGAAATTCAGCATGATCTTGCAGGGCCTGCGCAAATCGACGTCTCGGGGAGTCGGCAGAGCAGCAGCGCTGGCGTCGCTGCTCCTGTGGTGGTGCACCGCTGCGGTTGATGTCTCCTCAGGCGCGGCGCAGAGCGGGCAGTCGATCAGCAAATGGGTGTCATGCGACGGGCGGTCGGAAGATTCAGCCGGCCTGGCCGCCGCAATTGCGGCCGCGAGCCACGGCGCATTTACTCTCCTGGTCGATTGTCCCGTCAGGTTTAACGTCGGCAGCGACATCGCGAAAACCGTGTTCATCGATGATGACACATCGGTCGAATTCGTGGGTGCCGGCAAGATCATCGTCGACAATATCCTGCACCCTGCATTTGCCATCGCAAATGCAAAGAACATATCGCTCAAGAATTGGAATGTGGAATACCATGGGAGCCTGCCCGTGGATCACAATGTCGGAGGGTATGAGCAAAACGGGCATGTGGTCTCGGCAGGGGGCGTCGCACAACCCGCCGGAGCTTTCAACGACAAGGTGCTTACGCCGTGGCTGAGCGCGAAGAAGAGAATCACTTTCGATCGCGGTCAAGGAAACTTGAACTCGTTCTGGCCGGGCCCGACCAATCTGTGCGCGATCTTCTATGTGATTGGCGACACATCGAACGTGCAAGTGGACGGAATGCGGGTTTACGTTCCTCCCGATGCCGGCGCCGAGCGCTTCGTGCCGGTGGTATTTTCATTCCAGGAGAACTTCAAGAGCAACCAAGCGGTTAACGCCAAGCTGCCCAGGTCTTCGCAATCCACGGCGGTTCCTCATGATCTGAGGTTCTCCAATATTGTTTTGGACGGCACGTATATGGGTTGGGTTGGGGGCGTTCAGAACGCCACGTTCGAGAACATTCAATCGCACCGGTACGCGGATCTGCAGGATGCAAACGGCGGAAACGTCGGCGGCGTCAAGAAATGGTTTGCCCCGCCGCACTTGTTTTACTTCAGCTATGCGGCCGGCGGCGACCCCGCGTTATTCAACAAAAACATACAAATCAGAAACGTCGTTGACGACGGCCCGCGCATCGGCACGGCCCGCGACAAGGGCGGTGGCGACACGCTGAGCGGTTACGCGCTGTCGCTCAAGCTGGGATGCGTGGACTGTGCTGTGGATAATTACAAGACGACTCGTCCGGATGGGTTCATGGACGTGTTGCCGTCGGATGGACTCACCGTCTCGAATGTCGATGCAACGTATGATTCGTCTTTCTTGAACGACGTATTTCCGGGCTGGCGATTCCCCGCCTCTTCGTATAAGCGGATAACGTTCAAGAATATCAGGTTCAAGGATACCGCTGCGGTATCGAACCGGGCGCCGATCGGCGATGCGACTCAGGCGTCGAATGAAAGCATCGTGTTCGAGAATGTTCAGATCACACTGAATCGCTGGGCCGGTAAAGGGTTGCCCGTGCCGAATATTGCCGGATCCGGCAATAACGTGGTCCTCGATTACGCGTTCTTGTCCGATTCATCGCGGCTCACGAGCCTGCAACGCGGCAACGAGGCGCTTACGTTGCTGGCGATGCCGGCATCGGTCAACTCGCCCCCGCGGACCCAATTGAGTTGGACCTCCAACGGGGCGGATGCTTGCGCGGCCGCGGGGGATTGGCAGGGGCGCCTCAGCCCGAACGGCACGCAAAGTGTCGCTCTGACGCACACGGGAAGCTACCGCTTTACGATCAGCTGTCAGACGGTGGGCGACGTGTTGACTGCCGGCGTGCCTGTGGAGGTTGCGCAGTAATATGTCTCAAGGCACCCAATGACTCCCGAAATGCACGGCAAGTACTGACTCGCAAGGCCCGGCGGTCTAAAATACGGTTTTGAACGGGAATAACATTGCCTCGACTTCAAACGACAAACACGTATTCGGGCAAAGTCGGGCGGTTCGCGATAACGGGCGTCGTCTTCTTCCTTTCCTTGTGGGGCCCTGCAGGTGCGGCCATTGCGCCGGCGCCTCCGACGCCGGAAGAAGGCACGACTTTCGCTCTTTTCGTCGGCGACCAGTACACGTACGACGATAATCTTTATCGAATCCCTGCGAATTTCGGGACGGTTTCCTTGATCGCGCCGAATGCCACTCGGGCCGACCGCATCAACACTCTGGTTGGCGGCGGCTTTGGCCAATGGATCTTCGGTCAGCAAGATATCGATCTGACTTTGCGCGCCGATAATAATCGCTTTGCGCACAACACCGGACTCGACAACACCGGCGGCGATGCGCTGCTGAATTGGACTTGGGTCGTAGGGCCCTACTTTTCGGGCCAGGTGGGCGGAGAGTTCAACCGAGCCTTGGCGAGCTTTGCCGAAACTCGGTACCTGGGCCGGGATATGGTCGATCAGAAGGAGTATTTCGGCTCGGCAAAATACCAGGTGGGCCCGCGCTGGTCGATCTTTGGCGGTGTCCGCGGTGATGACATCACCCATGGAGCCGAGGCAGCCGCCTTCAATGATTTTAGGACGAAGTCGGGTAACGTGGGGGTGCAATACGCGACCGGTATATCCGACACTTTCGGTTTGGAATATCGGTACTCCGACGGCATCTATCCTCCGAACTATACGTTTGACAACGTGCCGTTCAATCGGAACTTCACAGAGGATACCTACCGCGCCACGGTGAACTACGCGATTACCGAAAAGTTCGCCGTTGATGCGTACGCTGGCTACATGTCACACACATTGCCAAGCAGCAATATCCTGTCAAGCGCGGTGTTCGGAGATTTCAAGGGGAATATTTGGCGCGTGACGTTGAACTGGCAACCGACGGAGAAAACGCAGCTGCTGGTTGCCAGCTGGCATGAACTTCATGCCTATCTGGTCAATGCATCCAACTATTTCATATCGAAGGGCGGGAGCATTTCACCCATATGGAAGCCGACCGGGAAGGTCACTGTCGGTTTGGTGTTGTCCCTGGAGGATCAGAGCTACAGCAACCTCAACACCATTCTTGCCTCGTTGCTGGCGCCTCGTTACGACAAGGTTACGGGCGAGCAAATCAACGTCAATTACCTTCCCAGGGATCGCTGGTCCATCAACCTTTTTTTTCGCCACGAACATCGTGATTCGAACGAGCCACAGTTTTCTTATGAGGATAGATTGGCCAACATCAGCGTGACCTACAAATTCTGGTAGTCGGGGTCTGAATTGAAGTCCGATTCTCACCGCAGCTTGAGGCGATCGCCATACCCCGTCAGCTCGAGATAGCCTCTGCCGACCGTAGTGTTGCCTTCAAACGCGCGCACGGCGCCTTCCCAGTAAATCGCGCCGGTGGATAGGCGCGTATCGTTTTCTTGGTCATCCATCAGCGGTTCCAGAACCACTCGATGCGGCCCGGCGTCGACATGCCATACCACGGGATATCGGATGCCCGTCCTCGGCGACACCCAGGTACGATCGGCGGCGAAGTGCACGTCCTGCGGATTCAATAGCTCGACTCGCCCATCGCTTGCGCGATATGTGCCGCCCGCCCAGCGCGCGGTCCCATCCGCTGCTCGAATGCGGAAGGCCATCAGCGCCGCGCCGTCGTCGAGATTGATGCCGATCCAATCCCAACCGCTCGCCTGGCTGTCCAAGTATTCGCTGGACCATTCATGATCGAACCACGCTTCACCAGTCACCCGGGCGGGCGTACCGGCCCGTGCTATGGTTCCCGTCACCCTCATGTGCGGCAAGCTGTAGTAATAACTCGCCGCCTCCGGCGAGGGTCCTTTGCGGCTCACTCCCGAGTCGCCATTGAGCATGGGGGGTTGAGTATCCGCAAGGGCAAGCTTCAAGGCAAAGTCCTCGGCCGTGATGCGGGTCTGGTAAACCCCGGCCTCGCGCTGCAGCGACCAATCATCGATCCAGACGTTGGCATCGCCCTCAGCGGCCTCGGCAAGCCCGAGCCCGGCGCGGCGAATGCGTTGGTCCTGCCACAGCCGACCGCGCTTCGGATCGCTGATCGCGCAGTGTGCGATGAGCAGTTGGCGCGGAGCGAATGCACTCGGATTCGCCGCATCGATGTCGGGCTTGGTGCGAAAGAAAGTGATTTGAAATCCCAACGATTCGCCGTCTTCGGTGGTGAGCCACCCGGTGACGTACCACCATTCGGTGCGAAAGGCGGAATGACTACCGTAATCGCGGGGAAACGTCACTCTCCGGTCGGGGGTAACGACGGCATAAGCGGTTCTCCCAACGGCACCCGGTACGGGACCTTGGACCGCGGCCGCGGTCATCACGCCCGGTATCGCGGCGAACACGAATGCCAGCACCAGCGCCCTCACCAGTCCTCCCGCACCGCCTGCACCGCGTCCTGGCTCGTCGCGGCACGGCCGCTCCAAACGGCCGTGAGTGCGGCCGCGGCGATCAGCGTGGCGCTGAGTACGGCCAGCTGCCAGACCGGAACTGCTAAATCGATGCTCCAATTGAAGGATTGCCGGTTGACCACGTAAACCAGCACCAGGCTCAATACGCCGCCCAGGGTAAGTCCGTACAAGACCCCAAACACGCTCATCAAAAAGCCTTCGCTTGCCAAGATGCCGATCACTTGGCTTCGAAGCATGCCGATGTGCCGCAGCATGCCGAACTCCGAGCGCCGCGCGAGGGCGGTCGAGCTGGCGGCAAAGCTCACGCCGGTGAGACCGATCATGACCGCGATGGCTTCAAGAGCGTAAGTGATGGCAAAAGCCCGATCGAAAATCTGCAGCGAGCGTTCTCGAACGGCGGTGCTCGTCATGATCTCCGGGGAGTCTCCGCGCACGAAGCACGCACGCAGCGCCGCCTCGACGGCGGCAGGTGCGAGCCGGCCGTCGAGCCATGCGGATCCTTCAGTGGCGCTCCGGTCGCCCGTCGCGGCGATATAAGCCGGCACCGAAATGACGACGGACCCGAACGTCCGAGCATAGTCACGCCAAACGCCGGCAACGCGGAATTGCGCCCTGCGGCCGGCCAACGGTAGCTTAAGCGTTCCACCGAGTTTGAGACCATAAAGATCTTGCAGCGATTCAGAAATCCAGGCCGGTTCGAGGCTATCGCCGGGAACCGGCAATGCGCTCTGGACGAGAGGCAGCTCGTCCGCGGCTTGATGCGCGCTCGACCCGCGCGCAATCAGCGTGATGGCCGGACGAGCGGCATCGAGCAGGATTTGCCGTGTGCGACGAAATTCGAACCGTTCGATGCCCGGCACCGCCGCGAGTTCAGCCTGTTCTGCGGGGGACCAGAAGGCGGTGTCGTTGCCCAACGGCTCGCGTATCTGTAAGTCGGCCGGCAGCAACTTGCCCAGCCAGTGCTCGAAAGACACTCGGAACGAGAAAACCATGATGGCCATGGCCACCATCAGGCTGAAGCTGACGATGATCGACGCGAGACTTAGCGTAGAAAGACCGACGTTCTCGCGAAGTTGGGCGATGGCAGCATCCCACACGACGCGGTTGGTATACGGCGCGACCTTGAGTATTCTGACGGTCAACACCGGTACCAACAGCACGGCGCCGAAGAGCAGGGCGGCAACAGCGGCGTATCCAAAGAGAGGCAGTCCGTCCACGGCGGGCATGCGAGCGAACACTGCCCCGACAGCGAGCAGAGCGATGCCCAGTTGCCAACTCGTTTTGGCGATGACGCCGTAATCGCCGTCGCCGCCTTTGAGTGTACGTGCCGGGGGCTGCCGTGCCGCGCTTCGGGCCGGCATCCAGGCGCCGGCGCTTGCCACCACGGTTCCTACGAAGAAAAAGCACAACAGCGGTAAAGCCGGAGCATGCACGGACGCTCCCACGGCCCGCAACTGCTGATTGCCAAGATCGCCGGTCAGAACTTGCAACATGGTAGCGGCGAAGAGCACTCCCAGAGCCAAGCCGAGCAACGATCCCAAAGCGCCCAGAGCGGCGCCCTCGCCGACGAGCGCCAGTTGAAGTTCCCCGCGAGTCACGCCCAATGCGCGCAGCAACGCCAGCGATCGGCGTCGTCGCAGTACCGACAGCGACTGCGTGGAGAATACCAAGAAGGCGCCGGTCCACAGCGCGACCAATGCGAGCATGTTCAAATTGACCCGATAGGCCCGCGTGACGGTAACCGCACGGTCGCGCTCGATTGTCGGTGCGATGACCAAGACCCCGGGTGGTAATTGCCGCCCGAGCTTGCTGCGGTAGGCGTCGACGGAGGTACCCGCCGCCACACGCAGATCGATGCGGTTCAAGCGGCCGATTTTATCGAAGGTCCATTGGGCAGAGGCGATGTCCATGATGCCCAAAGCCTGCGGGTACGTCGTGTCGGACAGGATTCCGAGCACGTGCAGCGGCTTTGCCGAGCTTCCGATGATGACGGGAAGCGCATCGCCGCGCCGCAAGTTCAATTGGCGGGCGGCGCTGCTGCTCAAGAAAATGCCGTTTGCTTGAAATAGATCGACGACGCTGCCCGCAATGTCGCCGAATAAGGCGGGTTGCAGTGCCGCGGCCCGGAATGGATCCAAGCCGAGCACTTTGAGCGTGTCACGTCGCCCCGGCAGAGCCGCCTCGATTTCCAGCACCGGACTGGCGGCGGCGACCGCGGGGTCGCGGGCGAATTGGGTGTACAGCGCCTCGGAAAAACCGTCACGTGGACCGCGAACAATGAGGTCCGCTTCACCGACGAGGCGCTTCGTCGCCAACCCGAACTCGTTGAGCGCCGTCGCGTTGACGAGGTACACCGACGTGCCCAGTGCGACGCCCAGCGCAATGGCAACTATCGTCACCAGCAGGCGAGCCGGCTGCTCGCGTACCTGTGCCAGCAAAAGTACGCGCCACACTCTGAAATTCACCCGCCTCGCTCCAGGCTTTGCAAGCCGCGCCCATCGAGCGTCAGGATGCGATCCGCGGTTTCCGCCGCCGTCCGCGAGTGCGTGATCAAAATTCCGGCCGCCGAATTTGCTTTGATCTGCACTCGCAGGAGAGCGAGGATGTGCGCCGCGCTGCGGGGGTCAAGATTGCCGGTCGGCTCGTCCGCCAGCAGCAGTCGCGGCTTGTGGACCAGCGCCCGTGCAATCGCGATCCGCTGCACCTCGCCGCCGGACAGTTCTCTGGCGTAGCGTCGCGCCAGCGAGGTGATGCCAACCGCATCCATCATCTCGGCGGTCCGGCGGGAGCGCTCGGATGCCGCAACGCCCAGCAAGTCGAGCGGCAGCGCGACGTTTTGTTCGACGGTCAGATACGGCAGTACGTGGAATGCTTGAAACACGAAACCCACGGAGCGGCGCCGCAGCAGGGTGGTGGCGTCGTCGTCCATCGCCGACAGATCCAGACCTTCGAGCAGCACTCGGCCGGAGTCCGGTTTATCGAGGCCCGCAAGCAAGTTGAGCAACGTCGTCTTACCGACGCCGGACTCGCCCATGATGGCGAGATACTCACCTTGTCGCAGGTCGAGATTCAGGTCCTCGAAAACCGGCGGACGATCGCGTCGATACCGCTTGGTAAGATTCTCGAGCCGCAGAACGGCAGGGTCAGCCCCCATGGCCCGCAGTCGTCAAGCGGCATCGACTCCGATGACGGCTTTGACCTCCAAGAAGTCGCGTAGGCCGAATTCGCCGTATTCCCTACCGTTGCCGGACATCTTGAAGCCTCCGAACGGTGTCTGCATATCGCCGGAGGCGCCATTCAACGCCACTTGACCCGCTCTGATCCGATTGCCCACCCGTCGCGCGCGGATGTTGTCCCGCGACCAGACGTATGCGGCGAGGCCGTAAGGCGTGTCGTTGGCGATCTTCACGGCGTCATCCTCGGTCTGGTAAGGCAGAATGCACAGCACCGGTCCGAAGATTTCCTCGCGTGCGATGGTCATATCGTTCCGGACGTTCGAAAAAATGGTCGGCTTGACGTAGTAGCCCGTGGTCAAACCGTCCGGCCGCCCCGGGCCGCCGGCGACCAGATGCGCCCCCTCCGCAATGCCTTTTTCAATGTAGCCTTCGACGCGATCGAATTGCAGCTTCGAGACCACCGGACCGACGACCGTCTTCTCCAAAGTCGGGTCGCCCACGAGTACCGTGTCCGCCACGCGTTTCGCGATTGCTTCGACTTCGGCCAATCTGCTCGCGGGCACCAACATGCGCGTCGGCGCATTGCAGGACTGCCCCGAATTTTGAAACACGTGCAGCACACTTTGCTTCACCGCGCGTTCGAAATCGGCGTCATCCAGCAACACGTTCGGCGACTTGCCGCCGAGTTCCTGGTGCACGCGCTTGACGGAAGCCGCGGCATTCCTGGCGACCTCGGTGCCCGCGCGAGTCGATCCGGTAAACGACACCATGTCGACTTCACGGTGAGAAGAGAGCGGTGATCCGACGTTGACCCCGTCGCCGTTGACCAAATTGAATACCCCGGCGGGTACGCCCGCCTCGTGCATGACCTTTGCCCACAGAATCGCGCTGAATGGCGAGTATTCGGAAGGCTTCAAGACCATGGTGCATCCCGCGGCGAGGGCCGGGACGACCTTGGCCGCCACTTGATTCATCGGCCAATTCCACGGCGTTATGAGAGCGCAAACACCCACCGGCTCTTGGACCAGCCGAGTGTTCCCGCGCAGTTCCTCGAATTTGAAGGTCTTGAGGACCTCGATCATGGCGCTGATATGCCCTACGCCGATGCGCGTCTGCGCGCCTTTCGCTAGCGTGATGGGCGCGCCCATTTCGGTGGATATGGCGAGTGCGATTTCGTCATAGTGGGCCTTGTACGCGGCGAGCACCCGCTCCAAGAGGGCGAGTCGTTCGACTGGGGTGGTCCGTGAATAACCGTCGAAAGCACGCCGCGCCGCCGCCACGGCGAGGTCGACGTCTTTGGCGCCGCCCATCGAGATCACGCCCGCGACCGCTTCGGTCGCCGGATTGATGACCTTGAATTCCTTTGGCGCAACCGGGTCGACCCAGGCGCCGTCGATGTAGAACTGCCGATTATCGTAGGTCATCAATTTCCCCTGGAAAAAATTCGAAATGCTATGTTTGGGATTCTACCCGCTGGCGGAGGGTCGTGGGGACCCAACATGACGCGCGCAGACTTTGAAGCGCCCACCGGGTGGAGACGCCGCATCCGGGTGCGGGCGCCGCTAATAGTGGGATTTATCGGACGATTGACGGTTGGCCCCGAGGGTTTACGGTCCATGAACACATTTTTGCGGCGACAGTTCGCAGTAACGGAGCGCCGGCATTGCTAGGCTTGCGGCTGCGGAATAATCCAAACAAGGTGTGCATGATGACCGGAAAGCTTTTGCCGACGCTGCGGGTCGGCGCTTGCGCGGCATTTTTCTTGATCTCGGCCGCGGCCGCGCATCCTGAGTACAACCCAATTCTCAGACATCCGGTGTCGATCGGCCCCGAGGCCAGCCGCCTGATCGTCGGCTTTCGCGCCACGCCTGGTAACACAGTGGTGCAGACCATCCATGCCGAGGCAGCTCAAAATAAGACCATCGAGGTGAGCCAGGCTCTCACCAGCGCCAGTGACCCCATGGACCTCGCGCGGCGCGTGCATTTGAGCGTGACCAAATCACGTCAACTTACGCCCAGTATGCATTTGATGTACTTGCAGAAAACGCTCTACGGCGCTGACGTCGATGCGGCGCTCAAAACGCTGCGGGCTGATCCTGCGGTCAAGTTTGCCGACATCGATCAGCGCCGCTATCCGCTGGCGCTGCCGGACGATCCGTTATTCTATCCGTCGACGAACGCGGCGGGACAATGGTTCATGCTGACGCCGAGCTCGCTGACTCCGACCAGCGACGCAGCGGCGACAGACGCGGTGTCCGCTTGGGGGCTCACGACCGGCAGCACCGGCACGGTGATCGCCGACGTCGATACCGGTGTGCGTTTCGAACATCCGGATTTGTTGCGAGCCGGCTTCGGCGGCCGCTTGCTGCCGGGCTATGATTTTGTTTCCGAGGACCAAAACCCGACCACCGGCGCGGCGCTGGGGACCTATCTGATTGCCAACGACGGCGATGGTTGGGATCCGGATCCGTCCGATCCGGGCGATTGGATCAGCGCCTCGGATCAAACCAACGTCCTGTTCCCTGCGTCCTCGTGCCCGGTCGCCGATAGTACCTGGCACGGCACCCGCGTCATGGGCATTCTCGGCGCATTGACGAATAACGGCATCGGTATCGCGGGTATGACCTGGAATCCATATCTCTTGCCGGTACGCGCGCTCGGTAAGTGCGGCGGCTACGACTCGGACATCATCGTCGGCATGCAGTGGGCCGCAGGCCTGTCCGTCACGGGCGTCCCGAACAATCCATATCCGGCCGGCATCATCAATCTGAGCGTGGGGGGCAGCGGTACCTGCCCGTCGGCTTATGCAGATGCAGTCTCCACGTTGACCGGTATGGGAGTGCTGATCGTCGCTTCCGCCGGCAACGCCAGCGGACCCGTCGACGCGCCGGGTAACTGCTCGGGAGTGCTCAGCGTGGCGGGCCTGCGCAATGTCGGCACCAAAGTAGGCTACAGCAGCTTCGGTCCGCAAGTAGGCGTGGCCGCACCGGCAGGCAACTGCGTCAATTCTTCGGGCCCTTGCCTGAGGTCCATCGACACGACAAGCAACACCGGTTTGACTGCGCCCGCAGACAGTACGTATACGGACGAGCTGAATCCGAACCTGGGTACGAGTTTCTCCGCACCGATCGTGACCGGCATCGCGGCGCTGATGCGTGCCGTCAACGCCAATCTCACGCCGGCGCAGCTCATCGCGAGGATACAGGCAAGCGCCAGTGCGTTTCCGCAGCCTGCCGGCCTGCCCGTTTGCCCGAATGCGGATGCCACGACAGGCGAGTGCGCCTGCCCCAATGACGGCAGCGAATGCGGTGCCGGCATGGTCGACGCGCTGCAGGCCGTGAACGCGGCGCTGCGCCCGATCGCCGCGGTCGTGGTGCCGGCGTCCACCGCCGTGGGCAGCACCGTGGTGCTCGACGCGTCCGGCAGCGCGGCCTCCTGCGGCCGCGCGATCGCCTCGTATGCGTGGGCTGCCAGCGGCGGCGTGACCATTCAATCCGGCGCCAATGCGGCCCAAGTCGCCGTTACGCCAACCGGAGCGGGCACACTGACTCTCACGGTCACCGACGATGTCAATGCGATCGACACGGCCACGCTGTCCGTCAGTTCCACCGGTTCCATCAGCAAAACGGCGGCCACACCGGCGACCGCCGGTTCCGCCGCCGGCGCGTGTCCGACCGCATTGGCCGTGTCGCCATCGGCTCCCACGGTCACGGAAGCGTTCGCGCCGGCGAGTGTCGGTGAGAACGTGGTTTCGATGCTGACGATCACGCTTCACAACTCCAACGGCTTTGCGCTGACGCAATCCAGTCTGCTCGAGGCGCTGCCCGCCAATCTCAACATCGCAGCGATGTCGTCCGGATCGATGGCGGAGGCTCCATCGACCACCTGTGGCGGCGCCGCGGTCTCATTGACGAACACGACGAACACCGTCACCCTGAACGGCGCCAACATACCGGCCAATGGCAGTTGCGCGATCACGCTGCCGGTGCAAACGGCAATGCCGGGTAGTTACATGAATACCGTGGCTGCGAAGGCGCTCATGACCGGTCCGGCAGGCGCGAACGCCGCGTCCGCGACGGCGACATTGACCGTGGTCGCGCCCAGCAGCGGCGGAGGCGGAGCGTTCGATTGGTGGGACATGATGTTCATCGCCGGCGCGTTGCTCGCCTGCAGGCGGCATGCGAAGCGTAAGCTGCCGCGCCAGTGAAACTCGGCCGCCGCAGAACTAGAGAGGATCTTTCCGATGGATGCGCCGAAGTTGGCGGTTACGCTGATCGAGTCCGTGAAGACACACCGCGACCCGCGCGGTGCCCTATTCGAGCCGCTTTCCGACGCTGAACTCGCCGGACAGAAGAACGTGCATGTGGTGCTGACTCAGCCCAACGAAGTGCGCGGCAACCACGTCCACCTCACGGCGGTGGAGACCACGAGCGTCGTGGGCCCCTGCTTGGTGCGCCTCAAGGAAACTGAGGTCATTCGGGATGTCGAAGTACCGGCGGGGGAGATATGGCGCTTCACCATACCGCCCGGCGTGGCGCACGCCTATCGCAATACCGGCGATACGGTAATGATTCTGGTGTCGTTCAGCACCAAGCTCCATGACCCGACCGACGCCGACACGCACCGCGAGG